>JAEEGK010008847.1_pt1 | contig 23686 bp, 15 predicted proteins | sample 8958771 | NCBI WGS metagenome assembly JAEEGK01 (sample SAMN16246547, study PRJNA631951) | gut metagenome | biome: gut microbiome; feature: rumen; material: SC-attached | host: Bos | place: Iran: Karaj | collected 2018-10
TCTTAAGTACGATTTGTGTTCATGGGAAGAATACTTAAAAATTGGCAGGCTTTTTTATGAGTGCATACCTTTTTCAAACATGGATGATGATGGGGACATTAGGACAACACTTGTTTCATGGGCCAAGTGTTGCTCCATGCAAGCATATTTGAAAGCTCCTATTCATAATAAATTTGATGCCATTCAACAAATCTACAGCATTTTGAAGATTGCTCACAGTTCCTTCGAAAAACAAAATGTTGTTTATGATGAAAAGTCACGCGAGTATGCCGAGATAGATGTTCTTAACACCTATTTTGATTATAATGAATTTGTTGAGAAAGTATCAGATGAACAAAAAGCATCACTGTATTCATATATTTCTTTGTCTGATATAAGAATGTCATACCTTATGCAGCTTTATCTTTTGACACATCTCTTTAATTACAACACCATACAAAGCAAAGAAGATTGGAACTATGACTATGCAAAAAAGGAAATAGAGAAGCTAACCAAGCACATTAACAAATTCGGTATTATAGCACCAGTCTTTATGAAGGAGGTTTGCCGTTATACATGGCAGCAATTCATCAAGGATGACATAGAAAAGAATTATGAAGAAATGGGGGAAGATAATGTAAATGTTGAAGTAAACGAGACCGATTTTTTATCCTTCGATTTCTCAACTATGGAAATCTATCGCGATACAGAACTGATTGACAAATCATGTGCAAGAGGGGAGAATCTTCTAATACCAAATCAATATAGACGTGCCAATAATCAAACGTATGATGATTATGATGAAGAAGTTTATAATGGTTATGGACGTTATAGTGGTTCTTATGCGCAAGACGAAATGGGGTGGAGCGATGATGATATTGATACTGTACTTGACGGAGATCCTGATGCTTATTGGAATATTGACTGAACAAATGCGATCACAGCATGCTCAATCGCTGTAGATATAAGTTAATAAACGATTCTAAAAAAGTTACTTTACTTCATCTGGACTTACTAAAGGAGAATAAAAAGTTGAAAGGGCCAGAACTCACATGGAAGTTGGATAATTATCTCATGATATTATCCAGAATGTTTGGTTGTATTTCCACATATTGCAGGAATTTGGACTTTAGGAGTTAGTAACTCAGTTAACCGCGAAAGCCCCAAGCTCCTTAGTAAAAAAGGGAATTACTGGCTTGAATTATAGCTACACTCCATGCCAAATGCAGCTGTAGTTGAACTATGCTTCGCGCGTGCGCGTAAAATTTTCAATTTAAGGGTGTAAGGGTGCGGAAAACCCGATAAACACTGGGCTTACACCCTTGTTCAGAGGATGCTAAGGGTGCCATAAGGTGTAACGATTTAGAAATACCTCTTGCCCATCCTTTCCAATGAGTGGGATGATTACCCGCATGAATTAACATAGAGCCATCAATTTTCTAGAAAATTTACTTCAAAACATCATCGGAAGGGATGCAAAAACCCATCGGAAGGAATAAATTTACTAGAAAATTTAATTTAATCTCACACTGAGCGAAGGGATTTGCAGGGTTATAGACATATTTGTCTTCTTTTATTGGCACGTAGGTATTAACTCACTCCCCTAAGAAGGACTGGGGTTGGGCTCTTTCCTTTGGGAGGGACGGGGGTATACACCTTGCACCCTCAATACACCCTTTACACCCTCTTCTGGAGGATGCAGATCCTGTGTTCATCGGGCTTTTCGCACCCTTACACCCTTAAACATGAAATATTCTATGTCAGGAGTTTAGCTGTTGGTTTCTTTTGACCTTAGGCTTAAGCTGCTTCCCATTTGGCGAGAATGTCTTTATATTTTATAAGCGATTTATGCGCGACACGGAAAAAGCGACGGATTATTTTGCAGATTGAAAAAAATGGTGTAACTTAGCGCCGATAAACGACCGATGCACCAAAGCATAGGAAAAACGGAAAAGGCATGAGAGGAAAAGACACTTGCAAAAAGCTAAAAGAAATCCGCCTGCAGATAGCACGGGCAAACGGCATAGACTATGCGCCAAGAGAATGCACACATAAAGGACCGTGCCTCGGAACATGTCCGATGTGTGAACAGGAGGTAAGCTATCTGGAACGGATGCTAAAGCTGAGGCGACAGCTGGGCAAGGCGGTGGCCGTGGCTGGCGTTGCATTGTCGGTATTCCACCCCACCACAGTCGAGGCACAGGAGGTTGCCACTCAGCAGCCTGCCATTAAAGATACGGTAAGTCTGGAGAAGATACCCGTCGTTCCTTTTCTGCACGAAGGAGAACAGGGCGTGGTGTGGCGCGGACGTCTCATTGACAAGACGGGGGAACCACTATTAGGTGCCTCCATCAGGCGCGTTGAGGATAAAAAGAAAACCATTCTCCATACATTAACCGACCTGGATGGACGCTTTGCCATCGAAGCTCCTTTGGGAAGCGTGATTGAGTTTATATACATTGGCTATAAGTCAGCAAAGGTGACCGTGGCTCAAGAGAATGCGGTCATTGTATGTCTTGAAGATTACGATGAGCTGATGGGAGATATAGTTATTGTAGGAGGTGTGGAGAAAAAGAATTATGATGACGTATATGGACACGACCATTAATGGCAACAGTCATTCCGCACCATATCTAACAACAACATGCAACAAGCTCCACTCATCGCATTAAGACGCCACAGGATGGCCACCGACGGGGAGGGTGTCACCACACTCGTTGCCTTCCATGGATGCCCGCTCGACTGCGCCTTTTGCCTTAATCCCAGCTGTAAGAGTGCCGATGGCGTTTGGCGCACGGTTACGGCCGAGGAACTTCTGCACGAGGTGATGGTTGACAATCTCTACTTCCAAGCCACAGGGGGCGGCATCTGCTTCGGCGGTGGGGAACCTTGTCTGTATGCGGAATTCATCAGCGAATTTGCTTCGCTTATGCCCCGTGAATGGAACATCACTATCGAAACAAGCCTCAACGTGGACAGGAGTGCGATAGAAAAGATTTTCCCCAAAGTGAACGGATGGATTGTTGACGTGAAAGATATGAACGCCGATATCTATAAACAATACACGGGAAAGGAAAACAAACGGGTGAAAGAAAACCTGGAATGGCTCATTGCCAACGCCGGCACGAATCCAGACATCCTGATAAGGATTCCCCTGATAGCCGGCTACAACACCAGGGCAGACGTTGCCCACAGCAGACGGCTGCTGGAAAGAATGGGGTTCACCCGATTCGACGAATTTGAATATATAAACACTTCAAGAAATAACTTATGAAAAACAGATTCATTCTACAGAAAATGAAAGTGGCGGCAGCAATTTGCCTGGCAGCCATGATGACGGGATGCAACACGACTCCCGACACCGAACAACTGGTTGACGAACTCTACGGCAAGATGTCGCAGGAGGAACGTATCGCACAACTGAGAAGCATGTACATGGACGAGCTGTTCGACAAGCAGGGAAAGCTGGACACCGCGAAATGCCGGCAACTGATTCCGAACGGCATAGGACATTTCTCGCAGTTCGCTATGCAGCAGCCCAGAGACCCCAACGTGCTGCGCGACCGGGTGGCTGCCGTGCAGGACTGGCTGATGAACAACACGCCCAACGGCATACCGGCGCTGTGCCACGAGGAAGTGCTCTCGGGCGTCAACACCAAGGGAAGCACCATTTATCCGCAACAGATAGGACAGGCATGTTCGTTCAACACCGAACTGGCTGAACTGAAGACCAAGCAGACGAGCACGGCCATGAGAAAAATGGGCGGCGTGTTATCGCTCTCGCCGATGGTGGACGTGTGCCGCACACCGAGCTTCAACCGGCTGGAAGAGTCGTACGGCGAGGACGGCTACCTCTCGGCTGCCATGGGCACGGCCTTCGTCAAGGGTCTGCAGCAGGGTGACCTGAAGAAGGGCGTAGGTGCCTGCTCGAAACATTATCTGGGCTACGGAGGAGGTGGCGATGCCGACGAGAAGGTGATGATGGAAGAGATACTGATGCCGCACGAGGCCATGATACGACTGGCCGACAGTCATGTGCTGATGCCCGGCTACCATGCCGTCCACGGCACCAACTGCGTGGCCAACAGCGAGATACTGCAGGACATACTGCGCGGCTATGTGGGATTCGACGGAATGGTGGTGAGCGACTATACGGCCATCGACCAGATTCCCGACCTGGAAAGCCCTGTCGAGAAAGCGGCAGCGGCCATCAATGCAGGCTGCGACGTGGACTTCCCAAAGGGTGAAAACTACCAGCATCTGCAGGAAGCCATCGACAAGGGACTGGTAAAACCCGAAACGCTGGAAAGAGCCGTGAAGAACGTGCTGCGGCAGAAAGTCCGCATGGGACTGTTCGACAAGAATCCCTATCTGTACTCAAAAGAGACGATTACGCTAGACACCCCGGAGGAACGCCAGACGGCCTACGACATAGCCACACAGTCGGTGGTGCTGCTGGAGAACAATGGCGTGCTGCCGCTGAAAGACGTGAAGAACATTCTGCTGACTGGACCGAACGCCAATTCGATGTGGGCCATGTGCGGCGACTACTCGTTCCCTGCCATGTCATATTTCTGGAAAAGGATTGAAACCGGCCACGACAAGCCCCACGTGGTGGGACTGCTGGAAGGCATGAAGGGACATCAGCCCGAGGGCATGAATATTATGTACTCGCGCGGCTGCGACTGGACCGAGGATATTGAGACGAAGTATGGAGAAGCCGGCGACGAGCGCGCCTGGGAATACTGGATTCTGCACCGTAAGGTGGATTCGGGCGAGAAGGCTGACAAGGCAGAGGCCCTGAGCATGGCGCAGCAATGCGACGTGATTGTGGCCGCCGTGGGAGAAAACGTAATGCTCTGTGGTGAGAACCGCGACCGCAAGGGACTGCGGCTGCCCGGCCGACAGGAGCAGTATGTAGAAGAACTGCTACAGACGGGAAAGCCCGTGGTGCTGGTGGTGTTCGGCGGCCGGGCTCAGGTAATCTCGGGCATTGCCGAGCGTTGCGCTGCTGTGATTCAGGCCTGGTATCCGGGCGAGGAAGGCGGTAATGCCGTTGCCGACATTCTCTACGGCAAAGTGTCGCCATCGGGCAAGCTCTCGGTTAGTTATCCCGAGAAGGAATTGGACGAGCCCATCTGCTACAACTACAGTCTGGAGAAGGATGCCCGCGTGAAGTGGCCTTTCGGCTATGGTCTGAGCTACACCACGTTTGAATACAGCGACCTGAAGGCTGAAGGCGAACCCACCACGGCCAGCGAGGGCGTGGACATCTCGTTCAAGATAAAGAATGCGGGCAAGGTGGCTGCTGATGAGATTGCACAGATTTATCTCTCGCCTACAAATGAGAAACAGACTATCCGTCCCATACAGCTGCAGGGCTTTGCACGCGTGGCTTTGCAGCCAGGCGAAACAAAGACCGTTCGCGTGAAGCTCTACACCGAACAGTTCGGATTCTACAGCAACGAGGGCAAACGCCAATGGAACGTGCTGCCCGGCACCTATGCGGTGAAGGTAGGCGCATCGTCGGCCGATATCAGGTTAGAGGAAAAGGTCACGCTGAAAGGCGAGCCCTCTGCAAAGCCGCTGAGGGAGCACTACTTCTCGACGACCACTATAGAATAGAAAAGGATAAAGCCTCAATTGAAGGCTTTGGGGAAAATGCGGGCGGCATTGGCGTTGGTGGCCTGGGCAATCGCCTCGGGCTCCACGCCATAGCTCTCGGCCATCTTCTCGAGTACATATTTCACGTAGGCACTCTCGTTACGCTTGCCGCGCATGGGAACGGGTGCCATGTAGGGGCTGTCGGTCTCGAGCACCACGCGGTCTAACGGGACGGCGGCGGGAAGAACCTCGGGCAGATGGCTCTTCTTGAATGTCAGCACCCCACCAATGCCCAGCACGAAACGGTCGAACTGCAGCAATTCGGCGGCTTCCTGCTCGTTTCCCGTAAAACAATGGAACACGCCACCGGGCAATTCATCGCGGTAGGGTTTCAGCAGGTTAACCATCTCATTCTGTGCCTTCCGACAATGAATCATCAGCGGCAGACGCGTCTCGATGCTCCATTTCACCTGCTCTTCGAAGGCAGCCAGCTGCTCGTTTTGAAATTCGCGACTCCAGTAGAAGTCGAGTCCCACCTCGCCGATGGCAATGAATTGACCGCTATCGGCATTGAGCATGGTTTTCATCTCACCGAGCACCGCCGACCAGTCGGCCCTGACTTCCTCGGGATGAAGTCCTATCATGGGATAGGCAAAGCCCGGAAAGCGGCGGCATACATCGAGCACAGTGGTTACCGATGGAAGATGGATGGCGGGAACAAAGACACGGCTGACACCTGCCTCGCGGGCACGTGCCACCACCTCGGGGAGGTCGTCGAGGAATTCTTCACCGTCTAAATGGGTATGGGTGTCAATGAAGTTCATTGTTTGGGGTGTTAGGTGATGGGTGTTGGGTGATGGTGAATACCTGAAGGCACGAAGCATTAAAGTTCGTGGGGCTCGTGGCGGCGATAATAGTAGACTACGCCCAGTTCGCGGCACTTGTTGAAGCGCACCTCGGGGGGCTCGTTCTCGTAGTGTTTCTCTATCTGGTTCCACAGACTGAGCAGAATGTCGTCGACTTCAGGCCGCAGCTTCTCTACGGCAGCCTGCGCCTTACGGGTGCGCTCCTGCAACTGTTTCTGCTGCTCGTAGATTTCGCGGAAGATGTCGTAGTGGGTGCTCACCATACCGATAGAAGGATTATAGACAGGACGGCCGCCGTTCTTGATGCGCTGCTGCTCGCCTTCAGCGATTTTCTGCCCCCACTCCAGCAGGTTTTCCGGTGTGTTCAGCTTTGGTAGCGTCATCGTGTCGGCGGTAAAGCCATAGAGGGGCAGCACCTGCTTTTTTATCTCACCACGCTCAACCGACATGAAGAGCACCTGGATGAAATGGCTGACATACATCAGCGCCGTGCGCTGGTAACGCTCAATCTTCTTCCCGTTGCGCACCTGTGTGGCCAGCGTGAGCCGGTATTGCTCGGTGGCCGTCAGCAATCGGTCGTAGGCCGGCTGGGCGCGGTTTAGCGTTTGCCAGTCGATGAAACGGTTGCGAACGGTGTAGATGGCGTTGTTTTCAAGCACCGTCTTCAGTGCTTTCAGCCGTGCGGTGTCTGTCTTTGGTAGTCGGCGGTAAGGCATCGGTCAATAAGTTCTGTGCATCATTTTGTCGGTATAGGCCTTCAGTTCGGCCTTACGTTCGTCGCTCACGCTGATTGCTGCAAGGTATTTGCGGCTCTCGGCAAAGTAGTATGCTATTTTCTGCTCGGCCAGTTCACGAATGCCTATCTCATTGTAAAGACGGGTGACGGCCGCAATCTTCTGCTGAGGGTCGGCACACGGGGTGTTGATCCAACGGCTGAGTTCCTCGCGCTGGCTGTCGTTGGCCAGGTTGAAGGCATTGATAAGCATATAGGTCTTCTTGTTGCAAAGGATGTCGCCGCCAATGGCCTTGCCGAAAACGGCAGGGTCACCATAGACATCGAGATAGTCGTCTTGCAACTGGAAGGCAAGTCCCACCAGTTCGCCGAACTTATAGAGATTGGCAGCATCCTCGCTGGGGGCATCGGCAAGAATAGCTCCCATCTTGAGGGCACAGGCCAGCAGGACGCTGGTCTTCAGGCGTATCATCTCGATGTACTCCTCTTCGCGCACGTCGTTACGCTTCTCGAACTCCATGTCGTACTGCTGTCCCTCGCCTATTTCAAGGGCGGTTTCCGTGAACAGGTCGAGCACGGGCTTGAGTTTCTCAACGGGACACTGGGCTATGCGCTCGTAGGCCAGCACCAGCATGGAGTCGCCGGAAAGGACGGCGGTGTTGGCATCCCATTTACGATGAACGGTTGGACGGCCCCGTCGCACGTCGGCATTATCCATCAGGTCGTCGTGCAACAGAGTATAGTTGTGGTAGGTCTCAAGCGCAATAGCCGAAGGCAAGACCGTCTCGACATCGTCTTTATAGAGACCGTAGGCCAGCATCAGCAGGGTGGGCCTGATGCGCTTGCCGCCGATGGAGAGCACATAGCGGATGGGGTCGTAGAGTCCCTGGGGCTTGCGGTCGTAGGGCAAGCGGTCAAGATAATCGTTGATTGATTCCAGTATTTTGTCAGCAGTCTTCATATATAATTGAGATTTGAGATTTTTGAAATGATAGTTATGATTACTTATAGCATTATCTACAAGGCGAATACCACGGGGATGGCAATCATGGTGCTGCACGGCTTTCCCTTGTCTTCGCCGGGTTTCCACTCGGGCATCATGCGAATCACGCGCAAGGCCTCGCGGTCGAGCAGCGGATGCACCTTGGTGAGCACCTTCACATCGGAAGTCTTACCGTCGGCATTGACGATAAACGACACCACCACCTTGCCCTGCACCTTCTGCTGGCGGGCAGACTCGGGATACTTAAGGTTGCGCGTGAGCCACTTCATGAACTCCACCGAACCGCCGGGGAATTCAGGCAGACGCTCCACCACGCGGAAGTTAAGCGGATTGTCCTTATTGTCGACAGCCACCGGCGACAGGGCCTTCGCCTGATCCGTGGAATCCTTCACCGCTCCCTCGCCGTCGAGCTGCGACTCCTGACTTTTCACCAGCCGCTCGGGTATCTCTTGCAGAGGAGCCTCTTCCACGACATTTATCTTCGCCTTCACCTCAGGGGTCTTAGGCTTCGGCGCCTCATAGGCTATCATATTATCAGCAGGACGATCGGGTTTGAACTCCATGTCCTGCACAATGCTTTCCAGCAGTTCGGCATCGACTTCATCGTCGCCAAGCGATAACGGAACCATCAGCACGAGGGCGAAAAGTCCTCCTGCAATGAGCAGACCGATTAAGAAAAACCAGCCGCGACGATGTTCGAGGTCGGCACTATATGTTTTTTTCGTTTCCACACTAAACACGAAAATTTTCCGTTATTCATTCGAATGATTTTGCAAAAATAATGATAGATTTTGAAAAAATCCGTATCTTTGCAATTAAATAAAGCAAAAGAGATGAAAAAAGTGGTGTTTTCGCTTCTCATGACACTGTTTTGCATCGCAGCAGGTGCTCAGGAAAGCCAGACGCAGTATAACTTCCTGCGCCTGCCGGCCAGTGCGCATGCCGCTGCTTTAGGAGGAGACAATATCACCATCATCGAAGACGACCCCACGCTGACTTTCAATAATCCGGCCCTGCTGGGAAGTGTGAGCGACAAGACCATCAACCTGAATTTCATGACCTACATGGAAGGGGCCATCACGGGAAGTGCCTCGTTCTCGCGCGTCGTCAACGAGAAGGCTTCGTGGGCGGCACTGGCACAATATATAGATTATGGTACGATGAAGGAGACTGATGCCAACAACATACAGAACGGCGAATTCTCGGCACGCGACATCGCCCTGAGCGGTGTTTTCAGCTACACCCTTGCCAAGAATCTCGTGGGCGGCATCACGGCAAAATTCATCACAAGCTATATCGGACAGTACAACTCGATTGCCGTGGGAGTTGACCTTGGCATCAACTACTATAATCCCGACAACGAATGGAGCCTGTCGGCCGTGGCCAAGAACCTTGGCGGCGAACTGAAAGCCTACGACGAGGAATATGGCAGCATGCCACTGGATGTGCAGCTGGGCGTCAGCAAGCGACTGGCCAACAGTCCCATCCGATTATCGGCTTCGCTCGTCGACCTGAACCACTGGAACTATAAGTTCATCAACCACTGGGTGGCCGGCATCGACCTGCTCCTGAGCGAACAGTTCTATCTGGCAGCTGGCTATAACTTCCGACGGGCAAACGAAATGAAAATCGTGGCAAACGACGAGGAGAAAGGCAGTTCTCATGGTGCGGGTATTTCGCTGGGTGCCGGACTGTTGCTCGACCGTTTCAAGCTGAACGTTGCCTACGGGAAATACCACGTCAGTTCATCCTCCCTGCTCATCAACCTTTCTTACAGTCTGTAAAAAAGGGAACGAGCCTTTCGTGACCCGCTCCCCTATATTGGATAGTCAGACTATCCAGGAAACAAACAAAAATCGTTTATTTTCATCCCCCCTGCCCTACCAGGTAATCCAGCGTTTCAGGTCAATGTTCTGGTATTCTGCAGGTGCGATACGTACTTTGGTATTCACATCCTTCTTGCCCAAGAGGAACTTGTCAAGATAGGCCTCAACCTCAGGATATTGGTCGGGATGCAGCCGGCAATGACCGTGCCCTGCCACAATGGAATATCCCACACGGTCTTCGATTCCAAACTTCTGCCACACCTTCATGGCAGCGTTCATGGAGACATAGGCGGAGGGGTCGGCCAGCCAGTTGTAGTCGGGATTGCCCAGCATCAGCACGGCCCGCGGACAAATCATGGCAACCAGTTCGTGATGGTCGTAAGGCAGATACGACACCTCGTCGCCGCTATAGTTTTCCTTCAGGCTCTCCATAAACCAATGGTAGTCGGTATTGTCGAGGCATTCCACAGCTTCAGCGCCCGGCTGGGTATTGTGCCAGCGGGAGTAACGCCACGCTGCAGCCCCTCCGCCACCGGGTTCCTGGGCAATGGTCAGCGCGATGCGCTCATCGAATGCTCCGCAGAACAAAGCCATCTTTCCGGCATACGAGCAACCTGTCACGCCAATGCGCTCCATATTAATTTTCGTCACTTCGGGTCCCAGCTGCTGCAGACCGTCTATCAACCGGCTGATGCCCCAAGCCCATTGGCTGTAGGCACCATTGTCTTTCAGTTCAGGATAAAGGCGGTCGAAGGGATAATTGCCACGTCCTGAAGGCTTGCCGAACTGCGAGTAGTTGTTCACTTGCCGCTCAGCATAAACCATCGTGGCGATAGGACGTCCGGCAAAGACATCCTTTGGCAGCGAAATGCCGCTCGTGCCAATCATCAGCGCATAAGGTGCCTCGCCTTCCGACGGATACCGAATCACGGCACTCAAGGTGAGCGACTCGCCGTTCACCGTAACAGTCACTTTCAGGGTGTCGCCGTCCATCTTAGCCTTCACTGCCCCGGGGGCAACGGTAGGCTTGGTACCGATTTCGTAGTTTTGTATCTCCTTGGCAATCTCGCCGCGACGCAGCTTCCATTTTGAAAATTTCTTCACGCTGCCCTTGCCGTTCGACCACTCGAACGGATTGGTGAGCGACTCCACTTTCTTGGCCTTATCTTTCGCTAGTAGCTGTGGACTGGCTTTTGCACCAGTATTCTCAACCTTGTACACCAGAGGAATATCCTTCTGTGCCAGTGCCGTTGCGGTCATCATAACCGACGAGATAAACAGCAAGCATAATCTTTTCATACTCTCTACTTTATTTGCAATGGTAATAATAGTTGATAATTCGTCATATTCTGGTGCAAAAATAAAGAAAATCCCGATAACTTGCATTTACTATCATTGCAAAAACGTTTGCGATTGTCTAATTCGGCCGCAAAAAGACTGAAAAAGACAGATTTTGGCGAAAAAACAGAAACAAATCAACGCTTGCCATAACAGGATTGAAAAAAAAGTAATATCTTTGCAGATATATTTCAGTCAACACCTTATTTATTATATAATAATGAAGAAAATTACAATTGCTATCGACGGGCACTCTTCGTGCGGAAAGTCGACCATGGCCAAGGACTTGGCCAAACGTATAGGATATGTATATGTTGACACCGGGGCCATGTATCGCTCGGTTACTCTCTTCGCGCTGCGCAACGACCTCTTCAACGAAGACGACAGCGTAAAGACCGAAGAACTGCAGCAAAGGATGAACGACATCAAGATTTCATTCAAGTTCAACGCCGAGACAGGAAAGCCTGACACGTATCTCAATGATGAACTGGTGGAAAAGGAAATACGCGGCATGGAGGTTTCCAACCACGTATCGGCCATTGCCGCCATTGGTTTTGTGCGCGAGGCCATGGTGGAGCAGCAGCAAAGAATGGGAACTGAAGGCGGAATCGTGATGGACGGCCGCGACATCGGTACGGTAGTGTTCCCCAACGCTGAGCTGAAGATTTTCGTTACGGCATCGGCCGAAGTACGTGCCCAGCGCCGTTACGACGAACTGAAGGGTAAGGGAATGGAGGCTGACTACGAAGAGATTCTGAAGAACGTGCAGGAGCGCGACTATCTGGACTCCCATCGCGAGGTGTCACCATTGCGCCAGGCCGACGATGCCCTGCTTCTGGACAATTCCGAAATGACCATTCCCGAACAGAACGAATGGCTGTATCAGCGTTTCGAAGAGGCCATCAGATAATCGCGGCACTGCTCCATCAGCCATTTCGGAGTGCTGGTGGCTCCGCAGATGCCTACCGATGAAATACCTTCCAACCACGACGGGTCAATCTCACCGGCACCTTCTATGAGGTAGCTGTTGGGGTTGACCCGTTGGCATTCCTCGAAGAGCACACGACCGTTGCTGCTTTTCCGTCCGCAGACAAAAAGAATAAGGTCGTGGCGGGCAGCAAAGGCTGAGATATTAGGCATGCGGTTGGCCACCTGACGGCAGATGGTGTCGAAACTCTGGAAATGGGCCTCGGGCGAGATGTGCTCCTGGATATAACTGATGATGCGATGGAACTCGTCGAGACTCTTGGTGGTCTGCGAATAAAGATAGATGTCGCGCGAGAAATCGAGTTTCTTCACGTCGTCGAAATGGGCTATCACTATGGCATTGCCGCCTGTTTGTCCTACGAGTCCCATCACCTCTGCATGGCCGGGCTTTCCGAAGATGACGATGGAGGGAGCCCCTGACTCATATTGTCGTTTAATTTTCTTCTGCAGTTGCAAGACCACAGGACAGGTGGCATCGATGATCTCGATGTTGTTGCGGCGAGCCAACTCGTAGGTTTCGGGGGGCTCTCCATGGGCACGGAGCAGCACCTTCACGTCGTGAAGCCCGGCCATCTGTTCGTGGTCGATGGTGATGAGCCCAAGTTGCTTCAGGCGTTCGCATTCCATCCCGTTGTGAACAATGTCACCCAAACAATACAAGGTGGTGCCCTTGGCCAGTTCTTCTTCTGCCTTACGGATGGCGGTCGTCACGCCGAAGCAAAACCCGCTGCCGCTGTCTATCTCTATCTGCATCACATCTTCAATTGCTTAAAATACATGTCGAGCAAGTCGCCGGCAGCCTTGAAGGAAGTCTTCTCGCCACCTAGGACGCTCTGTTCGGCTGACTTAATCTGTTCAGCAATAACCGGATTATTGTAGAACGAGTTGCGCAGATGCTCGTTGATGCTTTCATACATCCAATATTTCGACTGTTCGTTACGACGATACTGGAAGTATCCGTTCTGCTTCACGAAATCGATATACTGGTAGATCATGTCCCATACCTCCTTGATACCGATGCCGTAGAAGCCGCTGTAGCAGAGCACCTTGGGCAGCCAGCCGCTCTCAGGCATGGGAAAGAAATGAAGGGCATTGCGGAAATTGGTGGCCGCCATCTGACAGCGGTCCACATTCTCACCATCACACTTGTTGATAACAATACCGTCGGCAATCTCCATGATACCGCGCTTAATGCCCTGCAATTCGTCGCCAGTACCTGCCAACTGAATAAGCAGGAAGAAATCCACCATCGAATGACAGGCGGTCTCACTCTGCCCCACTCCAACCGTTTCAACGAAAATCTTGTCGAAACCTGCAGCCTCGCAGAGGATAATGGTCTCACGCGTCTTTCGGGCAACACCACCCAAGGAGCCTGCCGTTGGCGAAGGACGAATGAAGGCCTCCTTTCGCTGCGAGAGTTTTTCCATGCGCGTCTTGTCGCCCAGGATACTTCCCTTGCTGCGCTCGCTGGAAGGGTCGATTGCCAATACTGCCAGTTTGCCGCCGGTACGCTCCAGCACATGGATGCCAAACTCATCGATGCTGGTACTTTTTCCGGCACCAGGCACACCGCTGATACCGATGCGCACGGAGTTGCCGCTGTAGGGCAGACACTTGTCGATGACTTCCTGAGCCTTGGCGTAATGATTAGGGTTAACGCTCTCCACCAAAGTGACGGCCTGCGAGAGGATGGTGACGTCACCTTTGACGATACCCTCCACCATCTCCGCAGCCGAGTATTCACGACGGCGGAAATGCCCACGCTTCAGGTAGGGGTTAACGATACTCTGACTGCTGACGCCGGCATTGACCTGCAGCCCCTTGTATTCTTCACTATTCTCTGGATGTTCCATATTCGATTATGCGCTTTAGCACATTTAATTAATCAGTTTTTGTATTTACTTCACGTTCACGTTGATGATGACCTTCGGTTTCTTGGGATCGTTGGTAATCATCAGCACACGGGGCTTCGAACGCGCCTTCTTGATGAGACGGGCATCGACGGTAATCTTCAGACGTCCCTGCTCGCCCTTTGCAAGACGGGTCTTGTTGAGCTTCACCTGCATTCCCTCGGTAAACATCTGCAACGAGGAGATTTCGAGTTCGGTGCGCCCGGTATTCTCTATGATGATGGTCTCGCTCTTCTTATTCTTCCCGTCGAACGAGATGTTCAGTTCCTCGGCAGAAAGCATCATGCGCGGCGTGTAGGCCATCTGCTGTTCGGTCATCTCGGTGAAAGCAGGGAGCAATACCGTTGAAACAGAGATTTCCTTGTCGGGATGCACTTTGTCGCCAGGGAACATGCCTAGGAACACGCTTGTCTGCGTAAGTCCGTAATCACGAAGGCGGCGGGAATCGAGCATCATTGTGATGGTACCTTCGCGTCCTGGAGCCAGTGTGGTGGGCGACACGAATGCCTGCAGATACTGCGGCAGATGCATCACCACGGGAGAAATGCTCTTGCTGGAAGTGTTCTTGATATGAATCTTCTGCATGGGGATATCGCCACGGTTCACGTCGTCGAACTCGATATTGTTGACATCGGCCTTCACATCGGCAATAGTAAAGGGATACTGTCCGGTGAAGTCGATGATCTCCTCTACGACCACACCACGAATCTGCAGATAGAACGGGCGCTGAGTGACGTTGCTATAGAGCGCGATGTCCTTAAAGAAATGACCCAGCTGACGGGAGTCGTAGGTGGCATCAACGGTGAACGAACCGCCCACGGGAACCTCGCCCTTGGGATATTCCACCTGGGTACATCCGCATGAGGTCTTTACGTCCTTGATGACCAGGGGCTGCGTGCTCCTGTTCTGCAATTCGAACTTTACGGTGACCGGGTGCTCGTAGATTACGTTACCACAGTCGATGACTTCATTCTTAGCCGTAATCTGCTGGGCAGAGGCCGTCAGGGGTAGAAGGGCTGAAAGGCAAAAAGACAGTATCCACTTGCCCGTCGGCCCATTCAAAATCGTTGCCTTGAAATTCTTTTTCATATTTGTTGTTTACTCTTTAATCTTTAATACCTGAGCCTTAGCGCGAGCACTGTATTCCGGAGAATAGGCACACTGAACGGTACATGTTCCCGTCTGATAGGTGCCGGCCCTGTCTATGTAATACTCACTCTCGATGACAAGCTTTCCCTTGGCCAAACGGTCGAAATAATAATTCGTGGTGTTGTCCTTGGGTGCGATGTAATAACCCCAGTGATAACCGCTCAGGGGATTGACGGGTTCCAGGCAGGCAGCACGCTTGTCAGAAACCTGCACGAAATCGTAGTCGCGCTCAGCCTCGATGGTAAGGCGAATCTTCACCTTGTCGCCCACCTTCAGTTCCTTGCCGGCATTCAGAATCTCGCGAGTCACCTTGATGCCGCTCCCGGCATCACTCACCTCGGTGGCAGGCTGCATGAACTGCGCATAGAGTGCTCCCCAGCTGGTGCCGTGCGATGTCTTCTCAGCCTTGAATGTGCTGTTCTTCAAATTGCCGTCATCGTGGATAACGGTCTTCACATAGCCAAGGCCTGCAGTCGACTTTGGTGTCTCGATAACCTTACCGTCGAGTTTCAGCACCGTGGGTTCCTGCTTGGCCAATATTCCGGCTCTTCCGTTGAGGAACGCATAGACGGCGTTGACGCTGCTGATTGGAGTGTCCCAAGCCTGCGTGCGCTTCTCCTGCAACAGCCAGCGCTGCATTTCCTCCACGAAGGTGGCATCCTCTTCCGAGACATTGCCCTGCTGAACCAATTGCAGGGCTTCGATGACTGCCGTCTGCGTGGGTATGCGATAGTTGCACCAGCTATAGCCGGCACGCGGGGTGTCGTAGTAGCGGCCTTTTTCCTCGGTATATACCGTATATTCCTTCAGACTCTTCAGGTACTCCAGCGCCTTTTCCGTCTGACCGTCCTTAGCCAGCACCACGGCCATCAGTGCCTTCGAGTAGATGCTTTCCGTGCGGCGTTTCGTCTCCAGATAGTTCATCAGGTATTCCTTGGCTTCCTTCTCGCCGCTCGAGAGTTTATTCCCGCTGATGGCATTCACATAAATCCATTGCAGGGCGTGATAGTCGTAGATGTAAACTGGTTTGTTCTCCTTCTCGAGTTTCTTCAGTTCCTTCACTTCCCTTACCACCGTCTTGCCCAGGAATCGGTTGGCATTTGAGATGAGCGAACGAGTCTCGCTATTGTTGCCTGCAAGCAGGTCAAGGCGGGTCAGGAACTCCAGCACTTCGGCCGTCATGCAAGGCGAACCGCTCATGCCCTTCCACCACGAGAACGAGCCGTCGGAATTCTGCAGATTACGCAGTCCTTTCAGCGCCTGTTCCAAACGATAGCTGAGCATATTCTCGTCGAAGAAGTTGGCAAGGGCCTTGCGCTGCTCCGTCTCGCGCTGGGCATCGGCCACCCAAGGTGACTCGTCGAGCACCAGGTTCTTCAGTTCCTGATTCTTATCCAATGCACTCTGCAGCGGAGAATACTTTTCGTCCATCGACTGCCACTGGCGGAAGGTCTGTTCCACCGTGGGACATTGCGACAGTATGTATTTACCCAGCGAATTGGCATAGTAGGCAGCAGCCAGCGAGATGGCATTGGCATCGTTGACATTGCCCACGAACGGCAGAGCCTGCACCATCAGCCATGCCGGCGAGTTGGTATATTCCACGGTCAGCCTGGCCTGCTGCGACTTGGTCACACTCGAAGGAATGAGCGCCGAAACGGCAATCTCCTTCGTGCCGGGCTTGTTCTGCGTGAACGGATAGGTATTGGTGACCAGTTCCATATTGGGAAGCACAGGCAGATAATGCTGCTCTCCGTCGGAGAACTTTGCACCTTCGGCCACAATCCGGCAGATATAGAGCGACTGACCATTGCCGGTAGCGAACTTACTGGTGGCGACATTGAAGGCCACGGTGCTCGTCTTATCGGGCTTCACTGCGAATGGCACCTTCTGCTCGTAGACCACCTTCTCGGTCTCGGGGTCGAGCAGCTGCAACCGTGCCGTGCCCTTCACCTCCAGTTTCGAGGTATTTGCGATGCGGGCCGTGACGGTGGCCTCGTCGCCCTCGCGGACAAAGCGCGGCATATTGGGCATCACCATCACATCCTTCTTGGCAACGGCCTCGCCCTCGAGCATTCCGTGGTTCATATCCTTGTCGTGGGCCAGTCCGATGAAGCGCCATGTGGTTACACTTTCCGGCAGTGTAAACTTCAGCGCCACCCGTCCGCTGGCATCCGTCTCGAGCGCAGGATAGAAGAAGGCTGTCTCGCTGAGGTTCTCGCGCACCTGCGCACTCTCCTGCTTTGCGCTCTCTTCCTTCTTATCTTTCACCACCGAACCCGTGACAAGCGATTTCTTTTGCGTACCATAACCAACTACCACGACCTCATTAAGAGCATCGTCGGCCATGGCACTTTCCTCCATGGCCATCGGTGCCGCTGCTGCCTTCGAGTACATAACGTTCCGGCCCATGGCAGCACGTGTGAAATATCTGTAGGCATTCAGTTTGGCATCGTCACAGAAATGAGAGAAAACCCATGAGTTCATGCTGAGCGGATTCAGTTTACCAGTTCCGCTGGCAATCATGCCACCAAAAGAGTCGTACATCCATCTGGTGTTGGGCAGGTTCTGGTATAATCCTAATGATAGTCCCCAGTTGTGCATATCCAACTGGTCAAGACTCTTGTCGAAAAGCGTGGCCAACAGCTGTGCCTTCGCCGGCTTTCCGTCGGGCCGCAGAATCTGCAGCGTCCACGTTTCCTTTTGCCCGGGAGTCAGACGGTCGCGGAAAGTGGTCCACTTCAGTTTCAGCTGCTTCTCGGGCAACGGCTTGCGGATGACGCTCCGGTGAGTGTACACCTTACCATTCTTCACCCATGCGTAGGTGAGCAGCAGTCCGCTTCCGTATTCCTCTTTATAGTTGTAGTCTATGCGACGTATGCTGTTGGAAACCACAAACGAACCATGGTCCAGTTCCTTGTTTCCTGAGAAGACGGAGTAGAACACCGTGACATCCTCTTCCGATGACCCCACGAGCACGCTGACGGGCTTGTCGCCAAACTCATCGCCGCTCTGATAGAACCAGTCGGGTGTTTCCGTGGGCGGCTGCTGGTCGTCGATGCCGAAAATCACGAAACTATGCTTCAGCGAGTCTTCCCCGCACTTGGCCTCCAGCAAGTGCCTGCCCGACGAGAGGCGGGCAAAGCCATACTTGGCATCCTTTGCCTGGAAAGCGGTATTGGCCTTCACGCTGATGGGCTGCTGCCCGTCAATCGTGTAGGTCACGTCTCCGGCAATCTCCCTGCCGGCGGCATTCCATCGGGTAAACTTATAGGTGCCAAGTTCTCCCCTTACCACCTGCGCCGGCATATCCAGCGACAATGCCGTGGGACGTGTTCCCAACGGCAGCACGAAAGAGCCGTGATGCGACTCTCCGGCCACATCGGTCACGTCGGCCTCGATATGGAAATTGAAGAAACAGGCATCCCTGAGTTCCGAGTCGTCCACCTCCAGCGGCACCTTCACCTCGAAGGTTCCGTCGTCGGCCGTAACGGTCTCGTCGTCGGTAATCTCCTCCACATCATTGGTGCTGCGCCACCACCAAATGGCCTCGCGCCTTGTAACGATATATTTCACCTTTGCATTCTGCACCGGAATACCGGCATAGCTCAGAGCCTTACCTTTGACGGTCACCACGTCGCCGGCCTTATACACTTCGTTCACCTCGTCGAAAGTCACCTCATACGTGGGACGCTTGTATTCCTCCACGCGAATGCCTGTATAGGCGCTATACCTGTCGACGCGCAGACTGAACATACCCGTCAGTCCCTTTGCCGGCAGCGTGAAGTCGGCCGATGCCGAGCCATAGCTGTCGGTGGTCAGGTCTTTCTCGGCCACCTTTTTATTATTAGCATCAAAGAGCATCAGCTTCAACCCGGTGTCAGGCACGGCCTTCGTGTCGGTACCCTTCTTGTTCACGAAACACACCACCGAGGCATGCACCTGCTGTCCCGGGCGGTATATCTTGCGGTCGGTATAGATGTTCACAATCCAGTTTTCCGACGACGGCTCACGATAATCGTACGAGCCCCATCCGGCGCTGACCATCGGCATGGCCTTGTCGGCATCGGTATAAGCCCTGTACGATGCGAGGCCTTGCTCTTCGCTACATTCCACCACGCCGTTGGCATCGGCCTTCTTCTTCACCGTGGGGTCGTTCTTCTTCGCATGGCGCCGCACAAATTCCATGTTGGCACCGCCGACGGGTTTTCCCGTCAGGGCATCCACCACGATGTAGCGCGTCCTGTCGTCGGGCAGGTTTTCCGAAATCACCTTCAGGTTGCTCACCCTGTAGTCGAGCGTGTCGGGCTTGATGGTTTCCTTGCCGGTGGTGAACTCCACCTTGTAATGTCCCAGCGGCAACTGCGGAATCATCAGCGTATCCTTGCCTATGTCGTAGGGCTTCATGTGGTCGTAGCGACGCGTCACGGTCTTCACGGTCTGCTTGGTCTTGGCATCGAAGATGCGCATCGTCAGAAAGCCGATGTTGCGGATATTGCGCACCTCCACCTCACAACTGTCGGCCAGCGTGCTGAGCGAGCGCTCCACATCTGCCATATACTTCGGACAGGTGAGGTCCTGCTGCACCTTCCTAAAATAGTTGGCATTGGTATAGGTGGGCCATGTAGCCAGCGCATAGTCGGCATATTCCATCTGCTCCTTGGCCGAGTCATAGCGCATTTTGCCGAGTTTCTTCTCGGCCAGCCATCCGCATTCGGGCAGGTCCTGATAGGTTCGTATGAGCGAGTCAAGGTCGTGCTCCACATGGTAGGCTGTCAGCATCGTTGCCAGCCGGTTGCCCTGCTCTTTGTAGAACTTGTGCATGATGCGGTAGGCCTCGCTGTAGCCGTTCTCGGCGGCATGATAGCCAATCACCGATAGCAGGTCGTGGTTGAACATCCGGCTGTCGATGCCCTTTTCCACAAACGGCTCATAGTCTTTGGTCTTCGTCGCAGCCAGCATCAGGGGCTTGCTCAGCGACTTCTCGAAACACGCCATTCCCTTCGAATGCTGCTCGTCGCCATATCTGCTGTCTGAGCAGTACACCTGTCCCAGCACGGCATTCAGCACGGCGGCCATCACGGGCTGCGTGTGCTCGTAGGCCAGTGCCTGGCGCTCCAGGTCGCTGATGATACGGTCGAGCGAGTCGGGCGAGATGTTCAGCTGCACCTTGGCTTGCTGCAGCTCGGCCTTCAGCAGCTGTCCGTAGTCGTCGTCGCGGGTGGCCTTGTCCACAATTTTCTGCAAGGCCTCCATCTGCGTCTTCGGCAGGTCTTTGGCTTCGGCCTCTCTCACGGCCTCCCATAATTTGTTGTAATTCTGACCAAAAAGCATAGTAAACGGCATTACAAGTAAAAATACTGTAGATATAAATCTGTTTCTCATACGGTTCACCATTTATAATAATATGCAAAGATAGGGCTTTTTTCCCATTTCTACAAACAAAAACTAGTTAAATAGTCTAACCAATACTTATTACTTCAAAAAAACAAAGAAAGAGAAAAAAATGCCACCGCAAAGAAAATACCATTAAAAAGCATAAAAGTATCACGTTATTGAACAGATTTTTATTAACTTTGCAAACTGAAAAAAGTAAATCATTAAACACAATACCTATTCCGCAAATGAACAATAAAACTTACGGACATTTCGACGACGCTCACCGCGAATATGTCATCACCGACCCACAGACACCATGGCCGTGGATCAACTATCTGGGCAACGAAGACTTCTTCTCGCTGATTTCCAACACCGCCGGCGGCTACTCGTTCTTCAAGGACGCCAAGTTCCGCCGCATCACGCGCTATCGTTACAATGGCGTTCCCATGGATAATGGCGGCCGCTATTTCTACATCAACGACGGGAAGGACGTATGGAATCCCGGATGGAAACCCTGCAAGACGCCATTGGACAAATACGAGTGCCGCCACGGCATGAGCTACACCCGCATCACGGGCCAGAAGAACGGCGTGGAGGCCTCGGTGCTCTTCTTCGTTCCCCTGAAGAAATGGTGCGAGGTACAGAAACTCACGCTCAAAAACCTCACCGGCGAGACCAAGCGCCTGAAGCTGTTCTCGTTCGCCGAGTGGTGCCTCTGGAACGCTGCCACCGACATGGAGAACTTCCAGCGCAACTTCTCTACGGGCGAGGTCGAGATTGACGGCTCGGTCATCTATCACAAGACCGAATATAAGGAGCGCCGCAACCACTACGCCTACTACTCGGTGAACGTTCCCGTTCAGGGATTCGATACCGACCGCGAGTCGTTCATCGGTCTCTACAACGAGTTTGCCAACCCCAACGCCGTGATGGAAGGCCGTCCCCGCAACTCGGTGGCCCACGGATGGAGCCCCATCGCCTCCCACTACATCGAGGTGGAGCTGCAGCCCGGCGAGCAGAAGGATTTCATCTTCGTGCTGGGCTACGTGGAGCAGCCGCAGGAAGAGAAATATGCCGGGAAGACGCCCGGACTAATCACCTCGCTTGGCGACCTCGACCGTACCTTTATAAATAAGGTGAGAGCCCAGCAGACCATTGCCGAGTTCGATACCGTGGAGAAAGTTGACAAGGCGTTTGCCGAACTCGCCGAGTTCTGGGACGACCTGCTCGACCGCTACACCGTGAAGACCGGCAACGAGAGCCTCGACCGCATGGTCAACATCTGGAACCAGTACCAGTGCATGGTGACGTTCAACTTCTCGCGCTCGGCCTCGTTCTTCGAGAGCGGCGTGGGCCGCGGCATGGGCTTCCGCGACTCCAACCAAGACCTCGTGGGCTTCGTGCACCAGATTCCCAGCCGTGCCCGCGAACGCATCATCGACATCGCCTCCACCCAGTTCCCCGACGGCGGCTGCTACCACCAGTACCAGCCACTCACCAAGCGCGGCAACAACGACATCGGCGGCGGCTTCAACGACGACCCCATGTGGCTCATCTTCGGAACCGTGGCCTATATCAAGGAGACGGGCGACTTCTCCATCCTCGACGAGATGGTGCCCTGGGACAACGAGGCCGGAACCGAGGTATCACTCTTCGACCACCTGCGCATCTCGTTCAACCACGTCGTGGAGAACCTCGGTCCCCACAAGCTGCCGCTCATCGGACGTGCCGACTGGAACGACTGCCTCAACCTGAACTGCTTCTCGTGGGACCCCAACGAGAGTTTCCAGACCACCGAGAACAACAGCGTAGGCTCCAAGGCCGAGTCGCTCATGATTGCCGGCCTCTTCGTTGTCTGCGGCAAGGATTATGTAGAGCTCTGTAAAGAGTTGTCTAGTAGGACTAGTGAGACTAGTGCAACTAGTAAATATTCTGCAGAAGCCCAAAGGGCTGAAAAGGAAATCGACGCCATGATTGCCGCCGTAAAGAAAGACGGATGGGACGGCGAGTGGTATCTGCGCGCCTACGACTTCTACGGCAACAAGATTGGTTCCAACGAGAACGAGGAAGGCAAAATCTTCATCGAGAGTCAGGGATGGTGTGCCATGGCCGGCATCGGCCAGGAAGAAGGCATGGTTGACAAAGCCCTCGACTCCTGCAAGAAATACCTCGACTCCGAGCATGGTATGGTACTCAACAATCCCGCCTTCACCACCTACCACGTGGAGATGGGCGAAATCAGCTCCTACCCTGCCGGCTACAAGGAGAATGCAGGTATCTTCTGCCACAACAACCCGTGGGTCATCATCGGCGACACCGTGGCTGCCCGCGGCAACGACGCCTGGGAACTCTATCAGAAGATTTCACCCGTGTTCATCAAGGACCAGACGCTCCATAAGGTGGAGCCCTACGTGAACTGTCAGATGGTGGCCGGTAAGGACGCCGCCCGTCCCGGCGAGGGCAAGAACTCGTGGCTCACGGGTACCGCCGCCTGGATGTGGCTCACCGCCTCGCAGTACATTCTCGGCATCAAGCCCACCTACGACGGCCTGCTCATCGACCCCTGCGTACCGCAGACCGCCCGTGAATACACCGTGAAGCGCAAGTTCCGCGGCGGCGAGTACCTCATCACCATCAAGAACCCCGACGGCGTGCAGAAAGGCATTCGCCAGCTCATCGTCGACGGTCAGCCCGTCAGCGGCAACATTGTGCCTGCGGCTGAAGGCAAGCACACCGTAGAAGTGACGATGGGATAAAACAAGAAGACCCTCCCCCTGCCCCTCCCTATAGGGCGGGGAGTGAATAGTAATGAACCGCACAGGATTCCCCTCCCCCTAACATGGGAGGGGATTTTTTCATCTTTTGCGCTATTTACTCCCCGCCCTATAGGGAGGGGCAGGGGGTGGTTCTAC
>JAEEGK010008848.1_pt1 | contig 23682 bp, 15 predicted proteins | sample 8958771 | NCBI WGS metagenome assembly JAEEGK01 (sample SAMN16246547, study PRJNA631951) | gut metagenome | biome: gut microbiome; feature: rumen; material: SC-attached | host: Bos | place: Iran: Karaj | collected 2018-10
TAAATTTTACATATAATATACAAAATAAAAATGGAATTATAAGTTCAACAGAAATGATTCCAGGAGGAAATGATGTATATTTAAATGAAAATAATAAAAAAATATATATAGAAAGAATAATATATTATGAAACATATTTTAAATATAAAGAACAAATAGAAAAAATAAAAAAAGGTTTTTATAGTATAGTAGATGATATTATAGGAAAATTTTTCACAGCTCAAGAATTTGATTTTGAAATTGTAGGAATGAAAAAAATAGATTTAGAAGATTGGAAATCAAATACTATTTATAAAGGATATTATAATAAAGATAATGAAACAATAAAAATTTTTTGGGATGTTTTAAGTAATTTAAATCAAAATAATTTAATGATTTTTTTTGAATTTTGTACTGGTTTATGTAATGTTCCTGTTGATGGATTTTGCTCTTTAAAAGGAAGTTATAATACAATTCAAAAATTTACAATTGAACCTTTAATGAGTGAATTTAGTTTAAATGATAATAATAATCAATTTAAATTAATTCAATCTCAAATTTGCTTTAATAAAATTTTCCTTCCTGAATATAAAAATAAAAAAGAAATGGAAAAAGCTATTCAAATTATTGTTGAAAATGATACAGGTTATTTTGGTATTGAGTAACAAATTATATTTTTTATTTTTTTTATATAAAGTTTATAAATAAAAGTATATAGAAAAAATGGTTAATAACTGTATAATAATTATAAATTATGAGTAAAATTATGTTATTTAAATAAATAATTAATTTTTTGAATCTTTACTAATATTTCCTTTTGAATCGGTTTTAATATTTGAATCAGAAATTTGTAAATCTACTTCTTGCTCACTAATAATACTACTTTTTCTTTCATTTGATGAAATAGAATTATTGAAATCTTTACTCCATCTATCAACTCCTTTTTCTACTCTCTTTTCTAATTTTTCAAAAAATTCATCCTTATCTTCTAATCTTTTTGATTCTTCACTTTTTTCTAATAAAATAATATATTTTTGAACATATCTATAAATGAAATATTTAATAAAAATTGTTAAAAAATTACAAGCAAATAATGTAATATCATTATAATCATAGAAAAAATCAGAATAATATTTTTCTTCATTACTTTCAAATATAATAAATAAAAGTTTCATTGAGAAAATAATAAATAAAATTATAGAAATAGTAAAATAAACATATTGAATTATTTTAGATAATAAAATGATTCTTGGTATTAAACAAATAATAAAAATGAATCCAAGAATTGAAAAAAATAAAATTATTGGTTTTATATTTTCTTCTTCTTGATTTATTAAATTATTATGTAAAAAAATTCTAACCACACAATTAATTAATATATCAAATATTATAAAACAAATGGAAATAATAAGAACTTTATATCCTTTATCACTATAAGATTTATCTAAATTTGTTCAAAAAAAAGTTAAATACCTTCAACTGAATCAGAAACAATTGAGTCTTTCATTATATTAATTTAATTTAAAAAAAATTAGACAAATAAAATTTTTTAAATTAATGAATATATTATTATTTTTTATCAAGCTCTTATTTCTTCTTCTTTATATTCTATTATTTAATAAAGGTTTATATTCTTTTATTTTATTCTTTTTTTCTAATAAATCTTTTGAATATAGATATAATTTATAAACTTGAATATCATTTGATTCATCATTTCCTTTATTTTTTTATTAATTTTTAGTTGCAAAATTAATTCTTTTAATTTATTTTCTTCTAACATTTGTAAAGTTTGTTTTTTTAATCATATTCTTCATTCTTGGATTTTTTTATAAATGAATGATTAAATTAGGATTAAAAATAAATTCTTTTAATTTTATGAAAATATTTTATCTGCACTTTTAGATAAATTACAAATATTTTGATAAGCAATATTATTTTTTTTCAAGCCTCAAAAATTGAAAATTGGCCATTTGTGTTCAATAGAAATAAAATTGTGAGTAATTAATGTTAACAGATAACAAAAATAATATTTATCAGTTATAAATTGACTTATAATTTAGATATGTCTTTTATTGATATTTCATTAGATGAAAAGAATATTAATAAAATAATATAAAAAATTTTACTTTCAATAAAATTATTATTTGGTTCTTTTAATAAAATAATATTTGTTCTCTAAAATACATTTATACTTTCAAACCTTGTAAATTAGAATCTTTTTCTGCACTTAATTTTAATTTATATTTTATCATTTCTATTTTGTTTTTAAATATATGTTTATCTTATGAACTAAATATTTTTAATCATGTTAAAAGATATACTATATCTATAAAAAATATTGTTTTTATATTTATTTCTTTTTTATATTTTTCATGTTTTTTAAAGATTTATTAATTGATTTTTTATTGAATTTTAATTTTTGAGTATTAAAATAGATTTTTTTTTCCTTTTATTATTAATTGTTTCTTAGAATTCTTTTTACTAAAAATATCATTTAATTATTTTTTCTTTTTATCATCTTTTTACTATTATCATCAATTATTGTACTATAATAATTATTTTTATTTGAATCATTGTATAATCAGGTAAAAATTAACTTCTTACTCTATTTTTGAAATTTATTTGATTGAAATAAATATTTTGTTCATTTATATTAAAGGATGATTTTCGTAAACTTTCTTTTATACTATTTTTTATAGAATTAAAACTTTGATTATTACTTGAGACACATTTATTGTGAATATTATTGTTTAACTCAGAAAACTTACTTTCATGATTTTCTCACTTTTTAATAATTATTCATTTTCTTCTTTTATTTTTCTTCAATTCTTTTTTTCTTTTTTTAAATCTTAAGAATCATAATTATTATTATCTTCTTCTTCACTATCTAAATTATCATTCAGGAACTGAAAATCTTAAATATAAGTTTCATTATTATTATCACTTTCTACTTCCAAAAGTAATTTATTTTCACGAAAATCATTGTCTTTTTCATATTCCTGAATTCCTTTATCCATGATTTTTATTTTACATTTTTTTTGATATATATTAATTTTTTTATATAATTTAAATTCAATTTAGATAAATATAATAATAACAACGTTAAAAAAGCTAAAAAAAATATTAAAATAAAACATTTTTTATTAACATATATTTAATAAAATAGACAAATAAAGAAAAGATATACAACAATCTATAAATTTTATACTATATCAGCATCAAAAAAAAATAAAAAATCATAAATTAAGATTTTTGAGTAGAGAATTTAATTCATTCTTATATAAAAACTTTTCATATTTCATTTCTTCAGGAGTTAAGCATCTTTTAACTTCCCATTCTCCTTTAAGCCAATTTTCTTTTTTTCCATTATCCCAAATTCCATAAGTATAAACACCATTGTGTACTTTAGCACCGACTCCATTTTGTTTTCCTTTATCCCAAAAGCCAACAAAACATTCTAAAGGTTTCATTTGCCAAATAAAAACACCAAAACCACTTTTTAAATCATTTTTAAAAAAACCTATATATTTATGTTTATTTTTCCAAGAAAAAATTCCAAATCCATGCATATTTCCATTTAATACTTCACCACAATAAAAACTTTCATTTGTATAATATATTATTCCATAACCATTCATTTTATTATTTTTCCATTCTCCTTCGTAATATGTTTTATCTGGCCACTGATAAATTCCAATACCATGCTTTTTATTATTTAAAAATTCTCCTTTATAAAATGTTTTATCATCCCAAATTTCATATCCAATACCATTTAGCTTATTTTTTTCCCAAAATCCTTCTCTTATATAATGTAATGTTTCATATCTTCCATAACCTTTAGGAATATTATTTATATATTCTCCTTTATATATTGATTTATTTTTCTGATTTTTAAATTTACAAAAACCAGAAACTTTATTGTCTTTAAACATTCCACTTAATTGACTTTTATCATCCCATGTTACTATTCCATATCCATTTTTCTTATGAGTAAATTTATCCTTTTCACCATGATATTTTAAACTCTTATTTGATTTCTTTAAAAAAAAACCATATATTTCTTCCTCCTTTTTATTTATTATATTTCTTAATTCTTTTTCCTCGCAAATTGATATTTCATCTGATGATACTGAAAAAAACGAAAATATTTTCGAATGAGTCTTTTTTGAGGGAGAATCTTCATATGAATTCCTTCTTTTTGATACTGTGTCTTCAACTAATATTAATTTACTTTTTCTTTGTTTTACATTTTGATAACCTGTATTTATTGAATTTATTTTATATAAAATTTGATTTTTTGAATTAATATTTTTAAGATTTTTTTTAATTAAATTATTATTATTTTGAAAATTTGAAGTTCCATCATTTAAAGGAATTAAAGATTCATTAATTTTTTGTTGAATTCTTGAAGTGTGTTTTATAGTAGAAGAAAATTTTTTAATAGTTTTTCTTTGTAAATATTTTCTAAAAGCTCTTTGAATTTTCGCTGCTTGAGTATGAATAAAATATTTTGATTCTTTTGAGATACTTATTTTTTTTCCAAATGCATCTGTTGGTTTGTCATTTTCAGTTTCATAAAAATCATTAATTTCGTTATTTTCTAAATTTATTTTCTTTTCGTTATTATTACATGGACAAAAGTCATTTGATATACATAAGGGAGAATTTCCCATAATTTATTTAACATTTTAAACAATAAATTATTTATTTTTAATTATTCTAAATAATAATTATTTTACAATACAATCTTTTTAAATTAAGTGATTTATTTATGATATTATATATTATTAATCTTTTGTTTTGATTTATATTTTTTTTATCAATTAAGAAAAAATTTATTGATTATATTTATGTTATATGAAAAAAGAAAATAAATTAATTTTACAATTATTAATTATCATATTCATTTATAGCAATTTGAATATCACTTAAACTTTTTTCAAACAGAAATTCTTTAGAATTTGAACTTTTAATTATATATCTTGGTTCATTTAAAATATGAATTTCTTTTTGTTTATCAAATAATTCTAAAGAATTAAATGAAGATTGAGAAGATTCATTTTTATCAATTGAATTTTTATTCACTCTATAATCATTGTTATAACTAAAAAGAGGATTACTATTATTTAAATCAGATTGATTAATATTTCTTTCTAAAGGTGTTTCTCTAAAATATAAAGAATCATAATAATTTTTATCTTCTAAATTATTTTCATTTTCATTTTTACTAAAATTACTAAATTCTTTTTGAAGCTTATTTTTAATTTCTAATAAGTTTTTTTCTTCAATACTTTGATATAAAAATTCATCTTCTTGAAATTTATTTCTTTCTTTTAAATTATCAATTATTTTTATTTGGTTTGTTGTTTCTGAACTATTTTCTTTATATTCTTCTTCTTTTTTTTTTCTTTTACCATTTATTATTATATTACTTTTTCTTTTTATTATATTTTTATTTATAAATTTCTCTAAATTTAAACATTTATCTTTTACATTTAAATTTATTTTTTTTTTATTATTTATTTTATTATTATTATTCATATTTTGATTATGAATTAATTTTTTTATTTCTTCTAATTTCTTATATGTCATTCTTCCTTTTATTAATCGTTTTTGAATATGAGTTTTATTTGTTTTTTTTTTGTTTTTTGATGAATTTGAATTTTTTTGTGATTTATTATTTGTTTCTCTTGTTTTAACTGAAGCTGATCTAATTGTGTTATTAAATTTTTTATTTTGAGGAGATTTACTTTTTGATTTTATATTTTTTATAGTTTTTTTTTCTTTATTTCTTGATTTTTCTTCACTTTTTTTCATTTTATATTCATTTTCAAAAGAAACTTTTTTAAATGAAACTGAATTATATTTATTATTATTATTTATGATTTTTTTACTATTATTTTTATCATTAGTATAATTCAAATTTATTATATTTCCCAATTCCTTATTTTCTTTTTTAAAATGTTGAAATAAATTAATTCTGATTAAGTTAGAATTATGTTTATTATTTTTTTTATTATTAGTCATTTCTTGTTGATATCTAAAATAAGTTAAAGTAAAAGGTTTATTATTTGGAAAAATATTATCATTACTTAATTTAGGTTTTATTGAATTATTATTATTATTTTCATTTTTAAAAATTGAAGAATAATTATTATTTGTTGAATTTGTTACAAAAGAACTTTTAAAAAAACTATATTTATCTTCCTTATCATTTAATAATAATTTATTGTTTAAATTATTTGTACTATGAAAAGAATATGAAAATTTATTTTTAAAAGAATTTAATTGTTTATTTTTATTTAATTCTTCATTGTTATTCTCATAAATAATTAAATTTTCTTCTTCATTTAAAGGTAAATTAGTTTCTTTATTTTGAAATGATATATTTTTTGCATTATCACTGTGTCTTGAACTCATTAAACGTATTTTTTTTTTTAAAGTTAAAATTAATTCATCTTTTTCTTTTAATTTTTCATTAAGTTTATCTACACTTTTTCTTAATTTTTTAAACTGTAAATCAATATCAAAATTATCTTCATTATTACTTATATTATTTTCTAAATTATTAAATGTATTAATATGTTTTTGATTGAAATTAAAATAATTTTTTCTTAATAAATTTCCTGTTTTTATCGGATAATTTAGATTATTTTTATTATTTGCTAAATGTAATTGTGGAATTTGATTTATTTTTTTTTCATAGTTTTTCATTGATGTTAAAAGTAAACTTTTATATATTGACATATTTTTATATTTTTTTCTTATTTATCTATATTTTTAAATGAAAATTATTATATGTGTTTTAAGTGAATAAGTTTAAAAAAATTAATATTTCATAAAAAAGTAAGTCATAAGTTATAGTGGCAATAATGGAATAATAAAAAATTTTTATCGAACTGAAAAAAAAAATAATAAAACATCATATATACTATAAATAAATTTAGAAATGATGTATTTTTAAATAAAGAAATTATTTTTAAAAAAAATTAAATTTAGATTTGTTATTAATTTTTAATCATAAAAAATTTAATGAATTACAATTTTCATTTACCAAATGGAAGATATTATTCAAATCCAAAACACTCAACATTTACTCCTCAAATGAATATTTATTTTGAGAATTCAAATAATGTAAAAAATGAATTATCTAATCCTTTTAATTCAAGAAATTATAAATTAGAAAGAAACAAAAGTAATTTAACCAATAATTCAGATTATTCACATTCCAAAAAAGATAATTTTCATTTTCTAGATAATAACACTAACAATTGTAAAAATGAATCATTACATTCAGAAATGATTAATCTTAAATTAAAATTTAATTCAGTGAATAAAAAAATTGAACGCTTAAATAAATTATTAACTTCATGTGATATTTCATCATCAAGAAATATAAAAAATAATAATATTAAAAAACCAAAGAATAATAATATGAAATATAAAAAATCTCAAGAATTTAATAATTTAAATTCAGAATTATTTTCATTTCAAAATTCATCAATTAATAAAAATAATTGTCCTAATAAAAAATTAGCAAATGATATTAATTATAATAATGATTATCATGGATTAATGAATTCTTCTTCATCAAAATCAACTAAGGATTTTAATAATAATAATTATTCAAATTCTATTCCTTTAAGATTTTATACTAATCCTCATTATGATAATTTAAATTTATCAAATAATTTACATTTTAAAACAAATTCAAATTTTTCTTTTTATGATAATAAATTAAAAAATCGAATTTCAAAACAAGAAAATTTCAATATAATATCAGAAAAAGAGAAAAATAAAATAAAATATAAAAGCAGAAACATAAATAATGATAAATTTATTGAATTATCAAATTTCAATAAAAATAAAAAAATATATTATGAAAGATTAGATACAAATAAACTTTTTTCATATAATGAATTAAAAAAAGAAATAAATGATTTTAATGAAAATGATAATGATAATTTAGAAAGAAATAGAAAAATAAACTTAAATCAACATTTCAATAATTATAATAAAAGAATAATAAGAGGAAATTCATCTTACAACAATAATAATTTCAAAGAAAATAATTATCCTAATTTTGTAAATAATCCTAATAAAAGTAAAAATTCAGGTATTAAAGTTTATTATTCTCCTGTTAATAAATTAGAAGATAATTCAAATGATAAAAATTTGAAGATCAATTATAATGATTTCAATAAAAATGATATTAAATCAAATAGAATTGATTCTTCAGAAATTAAAGATATGTTAAAAATATTAGATAATCAAAAATCAAATAATCAAGATAAATATATTAAAATAAGAGATAATAATTCTTTAAAAAAGGAAAGGTATAATAAATTAAATGTTGATTATTTAAGTGAATTAAATAAGGAAGAAAAAAAAATTAACGAAGAAAAAGAATTAATAAATTCTTTTAATAATATTAAAGAAAGTTTTAATAAAAACTTCAGTGAAAAAAATAATAATAATAATAAAGAAAATTTAGCAATTAAAACTGAAAATGATTATGTTCAAAATAATATTCCAATTAAAAATGATAATTACAGAAATAAAAATAATATTGAAATTAATGGAAATCATTATAATGAAGATTCCAATCAAAATGATTTCATTGAAAATCAAAATTTAAATGACGAAAACATAGAAAATCCAAATTTTAATGAAGAAAATTTGGAAAATCAAAATTCAAATGAAGAAAATATTGAAAATAAAATCTTAAATGATGAAAATATGAATCAATATTCAAATGAAAAATTTTTTATTGAAAATCCAGAAATAATGAATCAAAAAGAAGAAGAATCAAATGATGAAAAATTAAATGAAGAATATAATAATCATTTAAACAAAGAAAGCTCAGAAATCATAAATCAAAATTTATATGATGAAAATATAGAAAATAATTTTAAAGAAAATATTGAAACTCAAAATGATATGAATAGTGAATTTAAAAAAGAAAATAAAATTAATGAAGAAAATATAAATAATAATCCCCAAACAACAGAAAAAAAAGTGGAAGAAGAAGAAGAAGAAGAAGTAGAACAAATTTTCGATGAAATAAAAAATAACGATGAAAATAAAGAAGATAACTAAAAAAAATAATAAAGAATAAGAATAATATATTTTTTAATATTAATTTAAAGGATATGAATTAAAAAAAATATATTTTTAAAATTTGGATTAACTTCTTTTGTCATAATAGAATAAAAAGAATTAATATCTCTTTTATCATCCATACATAAATTTAAATAATAACCATATAATGCATCTTTAATATAAAATCTATTTTTATCAATTTTTTCAAATTTAAATAAACTTTTTTTATTTTGAGATAAATAAATTTTTTCAGAATCAATATCAAAATATAAATTCCAATTTTTCATATTATCATAATTATCTTGATATGATATATAATATAATCCATTATATTTTTGTATTATTTTCCATTTTTGACCTTCTAATAATTTATTATGAAACATTATTATTGTTTTGTTTGGAAATGCATTTTCAAATTCATAAAGTCTATGACTTGATAAAAAATAATTTTTATCGTTTAATTTCACTCCTATTCTATAAGGTAAATCAAAGTTTGTTTTAATATAATTTTGCATGAATTAATTATTGTTATTTAAACAAAAATATTTAATTATTTTAATTTTAATATAAAATATAGATTCCTTTAAATAACAATAACATAAAAAAATGAAAATTATAATTATAAAAAACAATAAAAAAAAACCCTGAAAATCAAAAAACCTAAATTAAACAAACTTTAAAATAAAACTAAAAAGGAAATAAAAAATAAAATACAATTCCATAAAACAATTGTAAATTATTGAACAAAAAAGTATTAATAAAAACTCCAAAAAAGTCTTATAAAAATAAAAAAAAAATCAAAAAAAATTAAAAAAAAAATGGAAAACAAACCAAAACACAAAAAAAAAGGAGGATTTCACACATTATCAGTGAATGAAAAGCATCATGGACATCAATTAGGAAAAGGTCAAAAACCTCAATCAAAAAAAATAGCAGTTCCAGAATTAGAAAAAAAGAAATCAATATCTGAAATAAAAATACCAGAAATCGAAATAGCAAACGGTACTAAATATATAGCAGCAACTTTGAAAGGAAAGGATGATTTTGGAAATCCTAAAACAAACCAAGATAAATATATATATTGTGAAAATATATTTAATTTAGAAAATTGTAACGTTTTCGGAATTTTAGATGGACATGGTTCAAATGGTCATTTAGTGAGTGATTTTTGTGGAGAACAAATAAAAAAATTTTTTAAAGATGAATCTAATTTTATTACAAAACAAAATAAGACAATAACAAAAGAATCATTATATCAAAAATTAACACAGAATAATTATTCATTTTTGAAAAAATTTTATCAAAATCTTCAGAAAGATTTAATAGATGCATCATTTGATACACATTTTAGTGGAACAACATGTGTAATAATATATCAAATAGATAATAAGATAATATGTTCAAATATAGGAGATAGTAGAGCAATATTAATAAATAAGAAAGGAGAAGAGAGTGAAATAATAGAATTAAGTAAAGATCAAAAACCAACTAATCCAGAAGAAAAAAAAAGAATAGAAGAATCAGGAGGTGAAATTGCTCCTTGTGATGATGAAATTGATTTAGATGGTCCAAAAAGAGTTTGGGTTAAAGGAGAAAAATTTCCTGGTATTGCGATTAGTAGAACTCTAGGAGATGAAGTAGGAAAAACTGTTGGTATTATTTGTACTCCTGAATTTATTGAAAAAAATTTAACTTCTGATTCTTCATATTGTATTGTAGCCTCTGATGGTATTTGGGAATTCCTTTCTAATGATGATGTACTTCGACATACTTGTAAATTCTTATCTAATAAGGATCATAATGAAATGATTAAAAATCTTGTTAAGGCTTCTTGCTTAGAATGGCATAATGAAGGACCTGGAAGAGATGATATTTCTGTTGTTATTCATTTTTTCGGAAATAAGTGAATGTAGGATTCTGGGTTTTTTGGGAAATTGTTTTTTATTAATTGAAAAAATTTATGTTTAAGAATTTTTTTTAATATATTATTATTAAATTTGTGGTTTTTTATTTTTTCAAATCAAAAATTTTTAATACTTTATTAAAAAAATTATGTAAAAAAAAAAGAAAATAAGTCAAAAAACCTAAAAATAATTTAATTTTTATATTTTAATAACTTAAAAAAATTCTGATAAATTAAAGACCCGAAAAAAAAATCGAATTTTTAAAACTATCGGTTACTTTTTCTTTGCAATATTCCCACTATAAGAATAAATACAATTATATACAATTAACAAAGCAAAATTTTCAACAGGAGAATAAGCTTGATTTAATATTTTTTTATCAAAATTAACATTTTGAGCATGAGGATCATCTTTTTTATAACCACAAGATCCTTTGGCATTAACTCTTCTAACAACATTAGTATTCATTAATTTTTCATTAACATCATCAATAATAATTTGAGTATTTAATCTTTGATTAATATCAATAACATGAAACATATTATTATATCCTCCAGTTAAAATATATTTTCCGGTTTTATCAGCATCTAAAGAAAATTTATCAGCTAAATAATTATTTTGATATAAATAAGTTAATCTATTTATTATTGGTTCATAAGTTAAAAATTTACTTGATGGTGAATTTTGCATTCTTATATCCCATAAATTTACTTGGAAATAATGTCTTGTTGCAAAAGTATATTTATCATTTAAATTAGCAGAAATATCATGAACAGATAAAAGAGAATTAGCAATAACATTATTAACATTAGCTTTTTCATCATAGAATTTAGTTTGAAATTTCATCATATCAGTATTAGTTCTTAAATCACATAATCTAATATTTCCTTTATTTGTACCATAAATAAATATATGTGGATTATCTTCAATATATTTACATTTAGTTATTTTTTCAAGATTAATTTGTTCAATACTAGGTTCAATGTCAATTGGGGTGTAAACATCATCATTATAATTAAAATCCCATAAATAAACTTTATATTCATCACTACTCATAAATTGATTAGTATTAAATTTATTAATTCCTAAAGAATGAACTTCACCACTTTGAGAACAACGGAATAATCTTTTAGTTTTACTTTTAATTTCTTCTTTAACTCCACTAACCTTTGGAATTAAAATATTATTCTCATTTTTATTATTATCAAAAGTCCTAACTTTATCTTTATAAATTCTATCTAATTTAATTGTTCTATAACCAGAAGTTAATATATCTAATTTATTATAATTGTCACTTGGTAAAATACATAATCCTTTTACTTCTTCAGAATATTCAATTGATTTTTGAACATCAAAATCTTTTTCTTGAGCAGGATATTCAAAAAAATAGTCTAATTTTGGTTGCTTTCCTTTTTGCTCTGATTTCTTAAATATTATAACTCTTCCTCCTTTGTCTGAAACTACTACATTTGATCCATCACTAGAAAATTTCACATTTGTAACTAAGAAACTCTCATTTTCTGGATCACTCTTTATTTGCTCATATGTTAATTTTTCACCCAAAAATTGATTGAAACGCCATTCCATTATTTTCAAATCTGAATTTGATTTTTTTCCTTCTTTTGACATTTTTTCTTTTATTTTTTAAATGATTTTTTTTAGATTGTTAAATTTTTTATTGATTTTTAGATATTTATTTTAATATTTTTTTTTTTATTTATTTTAATCTTCTTTGATTTTTATTTTTTTTTCTTTTGAAAAATTATAAAATTTTCTTAATGAATAAATAAAATAATTATTAAAAAATATGTTGCAAAAAACACTTGAAGCTAAAATTCAATTAACTAAAATTTCAGATCCAATAGACAACACAAAACGTGTTCATTCTCATAAATCATTACCAACAAATTTTAGTAATAATATAATGAACACTACAACAACATCAAATACTACAATTGAATCAAATATAAATATTCCAAATAATATAATGAACACAGAAACAAATAATTCAATAAATAAACAGAAAAAAAATTTAGTTTATAAAAGAAATATTATTAAAAATAAAAATCATAATTCTATAATTAAAAGAAATAAAGAGACATTTAAAATTTCAAATTTACCGAAAACTCAAAGAGGAATTATTCATTCTTCTTCATCTGGTAATTTATTATCTAAATTCACTCAAAATAATTTTGAGCAAAATTCTAAAAAAGAAGATACTTTTATTAATATTGAAGATTTACTTTTATTAGAAGATAAATTTTGTGATGTAATATATGCTTTAAATAATAAATCTTCAAATTTATCTAATAATTTTTTTGAATTACTTAATTTTTATAATAATTCTTCATTGTATAATAAATTTGAAAATTATTATAAAAATCCAGATTATAAAAACGCAGTTCATAAAGTAATTCTTTTATTAATGTATAATATAATATTATGTTATAATATTTCATTTGATAGAAATTTTTTAATAACTAGTAATGATGTTTTATCAACAATATTAATTTTAAATCATAAATCATATTTAATATTATGTGAATATATTAATTCAAAAATATCATCAAGTGCTTTAGGAAATACTTGGGTTAAAAAATTAAAAAATATGTTATTTTCAAAATTAGAACATATTAATATGAATAATAGAGAATATATCCAATTTTTAATTAATCAAAACTCAAATAATAACATTATTGATAATTCTAATTCAATATTTGAAATAAAATTTTATTCCTATTCAATAGAAAAATATTTAAGAGTTCTTTTGAAAAATTTTTCCAATGATAAATTAAATGAAGACTTTGTTAAAATTTTTAAAAATATTGAATCAATATCACCAGATGAGTTAAATAATTTTTTTAGAAAAAAGGTAGTAAGAGTATTAAATAAAAACGCAAGTGTATTAGGTTCAGATTTACCTCAAAATGAAATAAATGTAAATCCAATAAGAATACCATATTTAAATAAAGAATCAATAAAGGAATTTTCTTTAGTATTAGATTTAGATGAAACATTAATTTCATTTAAAGTAGATGAAAATGATGATTCAAAAGGAATTTTACGTTTTAGACCTGGATTAGATTATTTTTTAAATTTAGTTTCAAAATATTATGAATTAATAATTTTCACTGCAGCAACAAAAGAATATGCAGATCCAATATTAGATGCAATTGAAACAAATCAATTATATTTTGATTATAGATTATATAGACAACATACTATTGTTTATAATAATGATTTTATTAAAGATTTAAGTAAATTAGGAAGAGATTTAAGTAAAGTTGTTATTGTTGATAATATGCCACAAAATTTTAGATTACAAAAAGAAAATGGAATTTTTATTAAAGCTTTTTGGGGAGAAGATAATTATGATACTGCTCTTTATGATTTAGGAATTATTTTAGAAAAAATTGCTTTGGAATATAAAGACCTTAGGAAAGGATTAAATTATTATAAAGATGAAATTTTAAATAAAGTAAGCTCTAATTTCGCTAGGAAGGACATTCATCATTGAATTTATTTATTTATATTAAATTTTGCAGGGTTATAAAGGTTTTTGAGTATATATATTTTTAATTAAGTAAAATTTGTTTTTTGTTTGACAATAATTATTAAGTATATTAATTATTTTATTATTTTATTTTTTTATTTATTTAAAAACAATTGAATTATCTATCAAGGAAATAAGTATAGAAGAAAGATTTCTTTAAGTTCAAATTTTTTTGCATCAAAAAAAATAAAAGGAAATTACCTTTAAGAAACAAAAATTATTTCATAAATTTTTAAAAATAAGACTTGATACTTTAATAATGAAAATATATTCATCAAAATATGAAATAAGACTTCAATTAATAATTTTTTATAATAATATATTTTATGATTTATTTTATATGATAAATAAAAATAAAAGAATGTTTCAATTTATATTATAGGAAAACAAAATTTTATTTCTAATTTTTCTCTATCAATTATAATGAAATTATTTGAGATAATTATTTTTCAATTTTAAATAAATACATAAAATATATTTTAATTAAATATTTAAATATATATTTATTTAATGATTTTTTAAAATAAAATTATTATTGGTTCTTTATATATAAATATTTAATTAGAATTAAAATCTTATAGACTATATAAAAAATTAAGTTACTACCTGAGTATTATTTATAAATGACGTAATGACAAGTTTTTTTACTTTTAATAATATCTTATTTAATATATCATCTGTTTTAATTTACATAATATTTATATAATCTTATAAATTAGGAAAAATCTCTATATCCTTTAATAAAAAATAATTGTCATAAATTTTTTTTAATAAATCTTTATCTGATTTAATATTCACCATATATTTTTTTAAATTTTTTGTTGATTTTTTTTTGGAAGGGAAATATTCTGAATTTGAATTGAATGGAAAATTAAAATGTTCATTAATTTTAACTGGTATATCACCCACTGATTTTCTATATTTTAATTTATCTTTAATTGGATCTTTTAAACAAAAAGAAATTCTTTTTAAGAAATTAATATTTTCTTTGACTGATTTATTTTGATTTGATTTCCTAATTAAACAAGCTTTTTTATTAAACTTTTCAAAATTAATACTTTTTTGTAAAGCTAAATCTAATTTATTTTCTTTAATTTTATTAAATTTATCAACATCTATTTGAACATTATAACAATATTTTCCAAAAATATTACATTCCATTTTTTCATTTTTTGGAAGTTTATAACAATCATAAATTATACCATTATTTATTGATATTTCGTATTCTATTTTATTTTTTTCCATAAACTCCTTTGATGTTATTCCATTAATTCTTGTATGTGATGTGTTTATTATTTGATTAATTTCTTTATCTTGTTCTAATAATAAGAAACTTCTTATTTCATTTATTTTATCTTTTTGTAATCTCGACATTTTTATTTGAATTATTAAATTAGTTTTATGAATAATTTATCTTTGTAGATATAATTTTATGTTAGAAATAAATTTAAAAAAATGATAATTATTTTTTACTTTCCAAAAACAGAAAAAAATTATTCATGAAACTGAATTAATTTTTTGAAAAATAATTTCAAATTAAAAGCAAATGAATCTAACGAAGATGATTATGAATTAAATAAAATATTATTTAAACTAAGAGAAACAATAAGGTTTCTTTTTGAAATAGAAAAGTAAAATATCCTTTAATAAAAAATCCAAAAATATTTTTTAAAAATAAAAATAAAAGAAGAAGGAAATTTTCTGAAAATGCAAACCAATTAAGGTCAAGACAAAAAATGAATTAAAAAAATTTTGAAAATATAATTTGTAAAAATACAAGTTTAAATATTTTTTAATATATTAAATAACACAATGATTCAATAGATAATAATAATTTCAATTTTTCTATGTATTAACCTTAAAATTTATTTATTTTCTATTTTCAAATTTTCATTTATAGAATCACTGAAAATTTTGTTATGATATGATTAACAATCATCATATGATGCTTTAGTATGCTTTGCAGATTTATTCCCTTTTTTTTTTTTGAGTCTACCTAATTTCTTATTTAATATCTTAAAAATTGGTTTTTGTTGCACATTTATATCTATATTTACATTATTTTCATTCGAATTTTTTTTTTCTTCCAAAATAATATAATTCAAAGTTTCTGTTTTATTGTCTATTTCAATAGAATCACTATAACTTTCTATTTCTTGCATTCTTTGAGCATCCAATATTTCATCATTAGAAAATATAAATTTATATTTTTCATCAAATTCATATTTTTCTTCTTGTTTAAATAGCTCATCAATAGTTGGAGATTTATTACTAGTTGCATTATCAGTCAAATTTTTGTTTAACTTTTTTTTCTTGGCATTGTTTCTTTATTTTTTTTTAAATTTTTCTGGAATTAATTATTTATTATAAAAATCTAAAAATTAATGAAAATTCTTTTTTTGTTTCTTTTTTATTTTTCATTCAAAATCATATCTTGAGGTTTATTTTAAGGAAAGAATCTTGTTTACTTCTTATATTCAAAGTTTTATTCATTGGAAAAATTCAGGATTCATACTAAATAAAAAAAATAGAATGAGAAAAAGCTCTATTATTTTTTTATTATTCTTTTCCTATCTTACAAATAATAAAGTAATCTAATATTATTTTTAAATATTATCAAAATTTACAAAAGGTAAGAAAATTTTTTCAATAAACAATCATTTTTTAAAAAGAGTTTTTACATTAAATAAAATTAAAGAATTATTTTAATGTATGACAGAAAAAATAAAATTTTACTTATTATTTATTATTTTAAATCTTTAAAAAGATAAAATATATTAGTAAAAATAAATATTTTTAATTTTCAAGAAATATCATATCTCGAATTATATATGTAAAAACAATGAATAAAATTTTAACGATTTTTAATTTTTTAAATTTAATATAATTCTAATTTTATATATATTATGAAACTATTAAAATAATAATAACAATTAATAAAGCCAAAACCCCAAATAAAATAATCCATATTTTTATATTTTGCCAAAGAGTTAAAGTTCTAATTTCAGAAGCAGTATTTTTATAAGTTTTACTTTCTTCTCTTAAATTTTCAGCAGATTGTTCTAATTTAGCAGTATCTTCAACACTATCAACCATTTTTTTAATATTATCTTTCATATCTAATTTAATATCATTAACATCATTTTGAATAGTATTTATAATATTATCTTGATATTTATCAACTAAATTTTTTAAAGCTTGTCTTCCTTGAGCATTTAATTCTTTTGTTTCTTCATTTATCATTGTTGGTATTTTTTCTTCATTTATTTTATCTATTAATTCAAATACTAATCTTTCTGGATATGAATCACTTACTAAAACTAAAAATGTTATTCCTGGTTGAACTGTTATAAAATAGTAATTTTGAGATTTTGATGTTATTTTATTTCTTTCATCAAATTTATCTGCTGCTGTTTTACATATTTTTGTAAAAATTTTATCAATTTCACTCACTATTTTTTGATTATTTGTTGTTGAATATTCAGCTATTTTTTTCAATGTACCTGAATCACCGATTAAAATATATTTTATTGGATTTTTATCCATTTCAAATTAGTAAATAAAAAAAAATTAAAAATTAACATAAAAAAATTTAAAAACAATCAAATATTACTTAATTTAAACTTAACTTTAATATTCATACTCATTAATTCTTGTGTAAGTAATTTGAAAGCATAAGGTAACTTAACTTTTCCTATATTAGTTCCATCTCTGCAAAATTGACAATAACCTTCCATACCTAAATACCCGCATTTAGCGCAAATATGAGCAGTGAACAAATCAGAACTAATCATAAGTCTTTCCAATAAGAGGCAACTTGCACCATAACCAATAACACAATCTTTTTCCATTTCTCCTATTCTTAATCCTCCTTCCTTACTCCTTCCTTCAAGAGGTTGTCTTGTCAACATCGCACGAGGTCCTCTAGAACGAGCATGCATTTTATCCACGACCATATGCTTAAGTCTTTGGTAAAATATAGGACCACTGAAAACAAAACAATTTAAAGGTTCTCCTGTAATACCACTATATAGAATATCTTTCCCTGAATATGAATATCCATTTGCAATTAGGATATTTCCTATATCTTCTATTTTATCTCCTGCAAATGCTGTTCCATATTTAAATTTACCATCTAAAACTGCTGATTTTCCTCCAATTAATTCTATTAATTTCCCTACTGTCATTCTACTTGGAAATCCATGAGGATTCATTATTAAATCTGGACACCATCCAGTCTCATTAAATGGCATATCTTCTTGAGGAACAATCATACCACATACTCCTTTTTGACCATGACGAGAAGAGAATTTATCTCCTAATTCAGGACGACGTGTTTGACGAAGCATTATTTTTATTAATTCTGGAACTTCTGGTGATGATGTTAATATTACTCTATCAACATATGATGGAATTGGACCTTTATATATTAAAGGCTGTTTTATGTATGAAATGTTTGAATTTGAAGAAAGAATATCTCTTGTGTTTTCAGGAATATATTTATTTAAGAATAAATCTCCATTTGTTAATTTTGAACCAATAAAAGGAAGACCATCTTTATCTAAAGCATGTAAATTTTTAAAATATTTTCTATTATTTTTATTAGATGGTAAAATAGTTTTTGTATTTATCATATTTGGATCATTACTTTTTTCAATATTAGGATTTAAAGTAGTTTGATTATAATTTTCAGGAGCTTTTCTAATATCTTGAGTTCCATTAGGATATTTTTCCAATTCACTTTCATATCTCCTCAAAGTCATTATTCTAGCAAATCCTCTATCTAAAGAAGCCTTATTTAAAATAACAGCATCTTCAATATCATAACCAGAATAACTCATAACTGCAACAGAAGCATTTTGTCCAGCAGGTAATTTTTCATAATTAGATAATTCAATAGTAATAGTTTTAACTAAAGGTCTTTGTGGATAAATCATTAAATACAATAAAGTATCTGCTCTTATTAATTGATTATATCCTATTGTTCCAATTGCTTGTTTTCCCATTGCACATTGATATGTATTTCTTGGAGATTGATTATGATGAGGATATGGAATTAATCCTGCTACTACTCCTAATATTGTAAAAGGTGCTATTTCTAAGTGAGTTGAATTTTTTTTTATTTCTTCTTCTTTTAATGCTATTAATACATCATTTTCTTCATTTACATCTAAATATTCTATTTTACCTTCTTTTACTAAAGAATTAAATGTTATTTTTCCTTCTTCTAATAATTTTAAATCTTCTTTTGTTACTAAAATCTTCTCATTTTCTACTCTGATATATGGTCTTGTTAATCTTCCTCCATCACAAGCAATAGCAATACTTTGATTATTATGATTACAACTGATAGAAACAAATTCATGAATTTTTCCTTTTCTTCTTAATTTCCTGAAATTATCACAGAAAATTTTAGGAGAAGAAGTAATTCCAATAGGACTTCCATTAACATAAACCAAATAATTATTAGATAAATTATCATCATCTCCTTTTTTTTCTTCTTCAAAAACAGAACTCATACTAATATCTTCGACCCCTAAATTAATACATAAATTAATAATATTTTTTTCTTTTTGATCAGTAGTCACATGAGATAATAAAGCTAAATTTTTAACTAAACCACAACTTTCTCCTTCAGGAGTATCACTTGGACAAACCATTCCCCATTGAGAAGGTTGAAGTGCTCTTGGACCAGATATTTTTCTTGTTTTTTCAAATTGAGAATTTATCCTTGTCATCATACCTAATGCTGCTATATATGACATTCTACTCAGTACTTGAGTTATTCCACTTCTTCTCATTTTAAATCTTTTTACTACCCAATTTCCTGTCGATATTGAATTCTGTAATCCATGAGTTATTATGTCACTTCTCATTGATGTGAAAATATCGAAATTTTCAAATCCTTCAAAATTATCGTTTGATGTTGAATTTTTTAATAAATTCATGTCTATTATTTTTTTTAAGTCATTATTATATTTTTTAAATAAATCCTCAAATAATAATGATATTAATTGACCTGCTAATTCTAATCTTTTATTACCATAATAATCTTTATCATCTATTGCATTATTATCATTTATTGCACTTATTAATCTTTTTATCATTAATGATAAATATAATGCTTTTGCATGATAATTTCCATGAATGACGTGAACATGGGCAATTAATATTGAAGATATTGTTTCTATTGTTATTTGAATATCATTATTTTTGTGAAAAGTTTTTATTTTTTTTGATAAATAATTTAGAGCATCTGCCCTTGTGAATATATTTAATTGATTACATTCTGCAATTGATTCAATAATAAATTCTTTATAATTATCACCAATTAACATTATAATTTCTAAATCAGATAAAATATTCATTGCTTTGAAAATAATAATAACGTTAATATCATCAGAAAATGAATTATGTTTAACATAAAATTTTCCATTTTTATAAATAATAGAAGTTCTGGTTTTAGTATCATGAGTAGAGGAAGTAACATTACTTGTTAAATTTCCTTTATTATCATATTCAACTATAATTCTATTTTGACTCATTTGTTCATGAATTAAAATTACTTTTTCCACTCCTTTAACAATAAAATAACCTCTTGGATCATAAGGACATTCATGAAGAGAACTTAATTCTTTGAAATTTTTTCCTTTTAATATGCAATGATTACTTCCTAACATAATAGGCATTCTTCCAATATAAATATCCTTTCTTATTTTTTCACTATAACCATTTAATGTATATGCTACATCAACAAATATTGGTGCTGAATAAGTTAATGAACGTAATCTACATTCATGTGGTGTTATTACTTTAGTTGAAAATTCTTCTTCAATTTGAGGGAAACCTATTCTTATATCTTTATATTTTAAATAAAAATTTGGATTTATTTCTGATTTTATCATATAATTTCTAGATGAACGAACTATATTTTTTATATCTATATCAGTAAAATAATTAAAGGAATCTATATGCTGCTTTACTAATCCACGAATTTTTAAAAATGTAGGAACTAATTTCCATTTTTCATCTATATTTGATATTGGGGAATATAATTTTGCTTTTTTATATAGCTCATCATAGTTCGAATTCATTGTTTCTTTTAAATTATCCAATTCTTCTCTTTTTGAATTCAAGGTTTTTGACATTTTAAAAGTTTTTTTTTGCTTTTTTAAATTTTTTATTTTTTTTGATTTTCATAATTATTGGATGAAAAATTATATTGTTTTTTATTTTTTTTTTTAATTGTTTTTATTAGAGAATTTAAATAATTATAAATTAGAAATGAAATTTTGGTTATTTATCTTTTTTAATATCTTAAAATATATTTTTAATGATGATACTATTACTTTTATTGATGAGACTTTATTATCTTTTACAAGTGGTAAATGTAAAGATAATCCTTTTTTATATTTACTTCCAAATAAAATGAGACATACAATTGAATTGACTTTAAAAGGAAAACCAGTAAAGAATAAATTAAATTTTTGTAAAAATCAAAATTCTGGTAAAACTTGTTGTACATCATTTACAAAAGAAAATGTTCAATCATATTTAATAGATCACGTATATACTCCAAAACAAAATATATATAAAAAGAATATGTATTATTATAAAGATTTATTAAGTGAACATAAAAGAAATTTAATGAAAGGTTTTAAATTAAAAGAATCTGATTATGAGAATTTATTTAGTTCATATATAAAATTAATAAATGAAATAATATTATTAGATGAAATAATAGTGAAAAAGAGTGTACAATATAATTGGGATGCTTTTTGCAATTATATATGTAATTATCCTGATTCACTTCAAAATTGTGAAATTTATGCTGTTAGATATAAAATAAATGATAAAATGTTATATGACTATAAATACAATTGTAAAGGAAATCAAACTTTTATTGAAGAATTTAAAAATCTTTTAATGGAATTTCAAAATTATAAACTTCAATTAAATACTTCAATTGTTAGCATTTATGATGAAATAAATAAAAAAAATGAAGAAAGTATTTTTAATAAAGTTGATTCTAAACTATTAACATTATATAATAATAGTATTTATGATGGAAGATATGTATCATTAGATTTGAATAGACCTTCACTTTGTGTGGAAGAAAATAATACAATTTGGATAAATTATTATTTAAATGGTACTGCTAATAACTCTGATACTCAATGTTCTACTATTTTAAATAATCCTTGTGGTTTATTTTCTTGTCTTGATGCTTTTTTTTTAGAATTCTTTGATACTCAAGAAAATAATGGAACTGATATTCTTTTACAATTTAATAATTCTAAAATTACAATTAATTTAATTAATCCTGATGAAATGGTTTATTTTAATTTTTCAAAGGATATTGAGAAATTAGTTAAAAAGAAATTAACTTTTTCTTTTGGGGAATATATTGTTATTAAAAATATTTTATTATATATTATATTATTAATTGTATTTATTTTTTAAAAATGTTTTTTTATTTTTATAATTAAAAGAAAAAAAAAATAAAAATTATATTTGCTTTATTGATTAAAAAATTTATTAGGTCTTTTGAAATAAATTATTTTAATATAATGATTCATATATTATAATAAAGAAGAAAATATTACATTTAAATATGTTTATATTTTTTGATTTTAAGAATTAGTTTACAATTTTTTTTTGTTTAATTAAATTCTAATATTTATAAATGATTGCTAAAATAAATATGTCTGGAAATATATTTATTCTAATAATTTTCTTTTTTGAGAAATAATTAAAAATTCCTAATATGAATTGCCATTTCTTAGTAATATTGTATGAAATTAAATCCTTTATCATATCATATTTTTTAATTCATCCTATATATTTTCCAAATACAAAAACTAATTAAAATAATTCAAAAAAAAAAAGAAAAATAATTTTTCTAATCTATATTAATTCTTTAAAGAATAAAATATTCTTTTTCAAAACTAATTTCATATTAAAAACCAAAATAAAAATATTTAAAAAGATGATAAAAATCATAAATTAAAACACCACTTTTGAAAAATTATATACAACCTAATGAAAAAAAAATTAATTTACTCATATAAATATACATGAAACCAAATAACAATTATATAATAAAAATGTCCTGTTGTTCATGTGTTAAGATAGAAAAAGTTC
>JAEEGK010008849.1_pt1 | contig 23680 bp, 12 predicted proteins | sample 8958771 | NCBI WGS metagenome assembly JAEEGK01 (sample SAMN16246547, study PRJNA631951) | gut metagenome | biome: gut microbiome; feature: rumen; material: SC-attached | host: Bos | place: Iran: Karaj | collected 2018-10
AAAAAAAAATTATATTAATAAAATGATAAATAAAATAATTAAAATTCATCAATAATTTTTTTCATCATATTATTAATTTTACTGATTTGATCATCATTTGAAATTTCTAATTTTAAATAAGACAAATCATAATTTTCTTCAAAATTTTTATTTTCATTAGAATTACCAATAACAGGGAAAATATTAGATATATTATTACTATTAAGACTAGTATAATTATCTGTAGAATTTAAAGTAGGATAATTTTTATTTAATTTATTTTTAATTTTTAAAACTGATTTCTTTTCATTTTTATTAAATATTTTTTCAGTAGATCTACTTATATAATTTTTATTTAAACCCTTAACTCTTTCATTTTTTTTTATTTTCATTTCTTTTACTTGAAATAATAAATCTTCATTTTCTTTTTTTCTTTTTTCAATACATAATTTTAAATATTTATCTTGAAGTAGTTTATGATTTTTTTTTATTTTTTCTATTGTTGTTTCTTTTATTGTAATTAAACTTCTTAAACTTTCAATTTCATGTTTTAAATATTTTATTTTTTCATTTTCTTTTTCTTTATTTTGATTTTTTATATTGTCAAATTTTATTTTTTGTTCATTAATTATATTAATTAATTGAATTGCATAATTTTCATTTTGTTGTAATTCAATATTTTTATTTTTTAAAATAGTTTCTATTTTTTTTACTTTTAATTCTAATTCTTTTACTTTATCTTCTTGTTTTATAATTATATTTTCTAATTCAATTTTTGATTTTTTATTAATTTTCATATTTTCAATATTTTTTTTTATTTCTTCTTTTAACTCTAATATTATTATTTCTTTATCATTTATTATTTTTGAATTTTCTTCATTTACTTTTAAAAAAGCTTTTTCTTTCATTTTAAATTGTTCTAAATTTTCTTTTTTTATTAATTCAATCTTTTTATTTAATTCTATTATTTCTTTATTATAATTTTCTTTTAAATTATTTATCTCTTCCATATTTTTAGAATATAAATTACTTAATTCTAATTTTAATTTATTGAATTCTTCATTTAAATTATTATATTTTTCTTTTGAAACAAATTCATCTTTTTCTTCATTATTAATTCTTTCTTTTTTTTCATTTTCAAAAGTTTGATTTCCTAATTTTAAATTTTCTATTTCTTTTTCTAATTCTTTTATTTTAGATTCTTTTAAATTATTATCTTTTTCTAATTTTAAAATTTTATCATTAGAATTATATATTTTTATTTCTAAATCATTACTTTTCTTTTTTAATTTATCAAATTCATCTTTATATTTATTTTCTAATTCTTCTTCTTTTTTTTTAATATCAATTGGAGTTTTATCATCTAATTCTTTTTTTAATTTTTCAATTTCTTTTGTTTTAAATATTATTTGTTCATTTAATTTACTAATTTCTAAGTCTTTTGTTAACTGTAGTTTTTTTAAATCTTCTAATTGATTATTTAAATTATTTGAAGATAATTCACTTATTTTTTTATCTTTTATATCAATTAATTCTATTATATTTTTCAATTGATCAATAAAATCTTTATCAATATTTTCTAAATCTTGTTTTTTATTTTCAATAATATTTTTTATATTTAAAATATAATCTTCCTCAGACTAAAAAATTATTATATTTTTCTTACCATTTTTTTATAAATATGAAAAAATAAAATATTAATAATATTCATTAAAAAAATATAAAAAATTCCCTTTTTAAATATCTTTATTCTTTATTTATAATATAAAGACCTTTATTTCCTTTAACTTTTTTATCAAAATATATTTTTTCTATTATATTTTCTTAATTTTTAATTTTTTCTAAATTTTTTTTTCTTTAATTTTTTGAGCATATTTAAATCTTTAAATATTAACTTCTTTTTTTATTTTTAAACTTTCATAAGTTAAATTAATTAGAGATAAACCAATCATAGCTCTTTTTTTTTGTTTTTCTCTTTTTTGGGTAAATTAACTTTCTTTTTGGTTTTTTCATTATTAATTTCTATCTTATTTTTAATTGTTTTATATTTTGATATAAATATATAAATCTTTCCATTCACATAAACTTTTTTTAAGTTTCGAATAAATTAGAATTAATTATATTTAAATATATTTTTTCTTTTATTGTTTTGATGAATGTTTTTTTTGAAAAATTATTATATTGAATGGTTAAAGAAGTTTTATTTGTTTGGAAGAATTTTATAAAAATAATTAATTAAAGATTATATCATTAAATTTTCTATGATTCTATATTAAAAGAATAATATATAATAATTACATAAAAATAACTATTTTTGAGATCACAAAAAGAACATCAATTATTTATATAATATTGAATTAATAATACAATTATTAAAAAATTCTGAAGTTTCTCTTTCACTTTCAAATTTTTTAATTTGAACAATAAAAGAAATAGTAGAAGCCAACATTAAAAATAATTCAAGGAAAAAAAAAACAATAATATTAAGTAAACTATTATTTTTAATAAGATCAAAATCCCAATTGAAGTTGAGTAAAAACATAATATCAATTTTTCTTAAAATTCTTGGGATTTCAACTAAGCAAGATTCAAAGAAAGAATTTTTAATTCTATTTAAATTAGATAATTCAGTTCTATTATCTTTAAGAAAATCATTATAAAAACTAAGAATAGTATTATAAATAGTTTCTACAGCAACATCAAATCCTTTTAAATTTAATCCATTTCCTATTTTTATACATTCTGAATATAAAGATTCATTTGTCACTAATTTTAAATATGTTAAATTCCCTATTATAGGATTTTCTTTATTTTTACTTAAAAATTCTGAATATGTTCTACAAAAATCATTTGAATGTATTTTCCTTAAAAATTTTTTGGTATTTTTTAAATTATTATTTAAACTTCCTGAAGCATATAAATCCATTTTTTTCTTTATTCCTTCAAAACATGTTGTTAACTCATTAAAAATTTTATGTTCTTTTAACCCAGTAAATTTATATGCTTCTTCACAATCATAATTTAATTTAGTTAATTCAGTATTAACAATAATTTCTTCATTTTTTAAAATTGATAATCCATATAAATAAACTAGTTCAGTTGTATATTTTGAATATCTAAAAAAATTTATTAAAGAAACAACAACAGACTTTAATAAATTTATTGTTTTTATTGAAATATAAATTTGAACTAATGAAACTCCTATAAATGATATAGTTAAAATAAATAAAAGAATTAAAAAATTAAAATATAATATTGGTCTATCAACTAATCTTTTACCATTTTGAATAAATTTAAATTTAGCATCATTTTCAGATTTAATTAATCCTCCTTTAGATATACTTTTATTTTGACTATTACTTGCATTTAATAATTTTAAACTTGATTTAGCTGAATATCCAGTTCTATTAGTAGAATTTATTAATTGAATATTTGATTTAGTATTTGAAGAAGCATTTGATTTATTATTTATATAACTTGAATTTTTTGTTTCTAAAGTTTCATGAAAATTAGAAAAATTTGTTTTTTTTTCATTATTTGAATTATTTGTATTATTTATATTTGCATTTGTTGTATTTGTATTACTATTATAATTATAACTAATATTTAATGATCTTATTGAATTATTTGAACCAAAAATATTTTTTTTTGGAGGTGAAAATTTCCTTAATACACCATTTGGACTATTATTTTGACTTGGGTATTGAATTGCATTTTTTCGTAATATTGAAAATAATTTAGTTGAATCTACTAATTTTGTTTCTGAAAATTGTCTTGATAATTCTTTTATTTCCTTTTTACCATTTATTATTATATTTTTTTCTCCGTTATCTGTTTCTTCTTCTATTGATTTTAATTTTCTACTTTGAAAAGGTTGAATTTTTATATTTTTATATTTATCATATTTATCATTTATTACATTTTGTAAAATAAATTCTTCAAAGTTATTTTCTATCATTTCAATATCTTCAATTTTTTTATGAATATTTATTTTAGAATTATAATTTTCAATGAAATCTAAAATACATTGAATTTTCATTCCAATATACATATTAAAAAATCTTAATCTAATATAACCTAAATAATAATTAGCAAATAAACTTTTAGTTCTTCTAAAAAAGATAAAGAATAAAAATAAAATATATAAAGTGAATAAAATAGCAACAATTAAAATTAAATAAGAAATCATTTCTTGTTCATTAATTTCTCCTTTAATAACATTTTCTAAAATAGAATTTTGTTCAAAGCTTGATTCATAGAAAAAATAAAGAGAAAAATCTTCCATAAATTTAACATTACTAAAAGCATAATTATAATAATCTAATTGAGAAACTCCTGAATTTAAAATCATAGTTTCATTAAAATAATAATTAGATTTATTATAATATAAAGGAAGAGCAAATAATTCACTCATAGGAATTAATATTATATGAACATCTTCTTTAAATAATTTTATATCTTTATTTATTTTTTCTCCTGAAAAAGAAGGAAGAGTAAAATTTCTTACTTTATAATTATTTTCTGTATTTTCTCTAACTTTCCTATTAGAAGTTTTAAATTCATTATATTTTCTATAATAAATAATATAATCATTATATCTTAAATTTAATTGATTATTATTATAATCCCATGAATTATTATAATTATTATCAATTTTTTCTGCTTGTAAACCATTTGCAACAAAAGACATTAACATTACTTTTAATTGAATTTGACATACTGTTTGATAATACATATTTCCTTCTATAAATGAAGTTAAATATTCTCTTAAAAATTTAGTCTTTCTAATATTTTCAGAAAGAAAATATATCATTGATATATAAAAGATTATTGATAATGATGATGGGAAATATTGTCTGAAACATGAAAATTTCTTTATTTTTACTTTTGATTTCTCTATTATTTTTTTCTTTGACATTTCTGAATAATTTAATATTTCTATATCATCTATATTAGTTGTTTGATTATTATTATTATAATTTTTATCTTTATCTAATTGTAAATTATTTTTTTGGATATTTATATTAAAAAATTTCTTTAAAATTATAATTCCTAATTTATTAATTTGTTTTATTTTTTTAACTAAAATTAAATAATTAGATTGTCTATCAAAAATTTGAGGAGTCATCATATCTTCTAAATTATTATGAGTAATAAATGATAAATCATCTCTTATTAAAGAAGAAGTTGTTGAAGATTTTATTTTATTATCAAATAATTTTTCTATTTTTAAAATTCCACTTTCTGTTGTTTTTTTAGAAATTTCTTCTAAATTTAATTTTAAAATAAAAAGATAATATTTCTTTTGTTTTCTTTTATCTTTTATTAAAATTCTTTCTTCAAAAGAACCATGAATTTGAAAATTAAATTTAACAGTTTGAAGAGTTTCTTTAAAATCTTTAATTTTTACAATAACTTTTGAAAATTCATCTTCTGAAATTAAACCAATTTCTTTCATAAATATTTCTTCAATATTATTTAAAATAGAAATTAAACTAATTTCAAAAACACCTCTTTGAATTAATTTATTAATTTTAAACAGATCAAGAACATTAAGTGAATATTGATGTAAAACAGTAGTATTTAAAAAAAAGAAATCTTCAAATCCTTTACTTATAGATATTATTTTCCCATTTTTATTTGCAAATAAAAAGCAAGAACCGCAAAAATTATTTTGAGATTTAAATTTTTGTTTCATTATACTACTTTTTCTAGGATTATTATTTGTATTACCAAATTTTTGTTCTTTTGAATCTTTAAGTCTTATATATAATTGAAGTCCTTTTCCTGAAGATAAAATTATTCCATCAAAATCAAATATACAAATATATTTATATTTATCTTGAAAACAAAAATTTTGAATTTTTAAATAATCAACTCCTTTTTCTAAACAATTAAATATTAAATAATAATATGATTTATAAAATGTTTTCTGAAATAATTCAGTAAAATCAATTTTAGAAAAATCACTTCTTGAATATCTTAATTTTCTTCTTAAATCATCAGAAATATATTTTATTTTCAACTTTGGTATTTGATTTATAATTTGAATATAAATAATAAAAATATATTCTTCTTTTTCAGTTTGAATTAAAGAAGAAACTTGATTTGAAAAAAAATTACTTATTGGACCATTTAATTCTTTAGGAATTTCACTTGTTAAAAATTCAAAAAAACTTGTTATTTTAGTCATTGGATATAATATACTACATTTTGTTCTACTAAATAATTTATTTAAACTATATAAATAGTTTTTATATTGATTTGAAAAATCTGTTATTAATTCTGAATATTTTTTAAATGATATTTCTTCTTCATAAAAATTCTTCATTATCAAACGATATTTATTTAATATATATTTTATATCCTTTTCTATTAATATTAATTTATTTACTGAATTAAAATTTGCTGTAAAGATTTCTGTATTTTTTATTTTTTTTCTTTGATTTTTTGCTAAATAAACTAATTTTCTTTTTTCTAAATATTTCTCATTTTGATAACTTTCAATTATTTTTCTTTGCATAATATCTAATTGTAATTTAGTGAAAAGGTTAATTCTATTTTCTTTAATTCCTTTTATTTTTTCAATAAGATATAAACATTTAATAAAATTACTTTTAAAAACATAAAAATAAATAATAATAATAGAAATAGCAGTAAAATAATTCTTCCATTGATAACGAATATTTTCATAATTAGTAAGTTCATTAACTAAAAAACTATGAAAAATAGGAAATTTTTCTTCTAATAATTTATGAACTGGAATATTATCAATTTTATTTTTTGATAATTCAATATAATCATTTATTTCTCTATTTAATTCAACTGAATTATAAACATGACAATAAAAACATTTAATTTCTTCTTTACATTTTGGAGAATGAACTCTATTTCTTAAAGAAATATTTAATTCATTCATAATATTTTTAAAATCTGATTTTCTATCCATATAATATATAATATTTAACATTTTAATAATATGAATTGTGTAATATTCAGGTGATTTTGAATTAAATTTTATTACATTGTTTTTTATGTATTTATAATCTAATCTAAAGAATATATTAGTGAATAGAATACTTAAACAAATTTCTATAAATAATTTTATATAAAGTATTGCTCTATCTTCTTGTAAAATATAAACTTTATTTTTAAAATAATCAAATAAACCAAAAAATTCAACTAAAATTGAAGAAAAATTTAAAGAATAATAAAATCTTAATATAATTTCAATATAATATCTATAATAATAATTATTTTGAGAAATAAAATGATATAAATATAATATACAAATAAATATTCTAACAATGATTTTAACTATTATAATATTATTATCACTTAAATGAAATTCTAATTGAACAACAATTTGAAAAAGAGTCATAAATAAAAAGGTAAAATCAATTCTTCCTAAAACATTTGTGAAATTTGAATAATTATCAATAAAAAATGGTTCTTGAATTATTAAACTTGAAAAAAAAATTTCAACAAAACAAATATAAAAGAAATTAAAACATATTAAAATAAGAGAAAAATAAAATAAAATTGAATTAAATTCTTTTTTTCCTTTATCATCAAAAATAATTTCAATAAAAATTGATAAAAAATAAGAAGTTAACATATAATTTAAAATTAAAGATATATATTGAATAAAACAAATATAATTATCATTATATTTATGAGAAAAAATTTGATAAAAAGATAAAATGATAGAAATTGAAGTTAAAAAACTATAAAAATATAATAATATATATAAGAAATAAATATTTTTGAAATCATTTATAATTTCTGAAAAAGTAAATTTTCTTATCCAAAATGAAATACCTGAATTTTTTTTTATATTCCAATCATGAGATACAATAAATAAAGGAATTAATTTAATTATTATTATTAATGAAAAAACAATTTTTGATCTAGGGAATTTTTTTAATATTTGAATTAAATGATATTTAATTGTACCATATTTATTATTTTGTTTTTCCATATTAAATTTAAAAAGTATTAAAAAAATAAAAAAAATTTCTTAATAAGTAAAATAGTAAATTAAAAAAATAAAAATTTTAGTTGTAATTGTTTATCTATCAGATTAATATTTTAATTAAATATTCTCTATTAAACTTTAAACAAAATAAAACTCAAAATAAATATGAAATAAATATTGATAGATATTTGAATTTTTTATTATGAAGTTTTTAAACCTAAATATTTTTAAAATACATTTTTATATTTATATTATTATATTCTCAGTTATGTTCAATTTAACTAATAATAATAAAAAATTTTTTCATTATCAAAACACGTATTTTTTTTATAAAGCAATAAGTTATTGTTTTAATATAAAAATATTAAATAAATAAAATATAATAATTTTAAATATAAATTTATGGAATTTGAAAGAGAAAAAACTTTTGATAATTTACAAATTTTAGCTGATCAAATGGCAAGATTAAGTTTAAATTATAAAACTTCAGAAGATGAAAAAGATGATAATATAAATAATGATAATAGAATTACTCTTGAAACTATTAATAATTTAGTTAATAATGATTCGAATTTACTTAAACTAAAAAATAATTCTTTTAATGATGTTTTAAAAGAAAATACTGAAGAAAAAAAGAAGAATGATATTGAAACTAATAATATAAATAATAATGATAATTCAGATAATGAAGAAAAAAATGTATTTAATTTTAATAATTTAATAACAGAAGAAAAAGAAAATGAAAATAAAATTAATGAAGAAGAAGAAGAAAGTAATAATTCACTGAATGAAGAAAATAAAATAATAATAAATGAAGAAGATGATAAAAAAAGTAATAAAAATGTAAAAAAGAAGGAAAAGGCAGAATTTTCAATAAATGAAAATATAACAACAATAACACCAATTTCAACAACAAAAGAAAATAATGATAATTTTATAACAACAAATGGAATTTTTACAACAAAAGAAAATAATGAAGACAATATTGAAATTAATGAAATTGAATACATTAATCCTGAAAATGAAGAAGAAGAAATTTTAGAAACTGATATAACTTATTTTCCAGATATAAGTAATAATTTAAAAAGTAAAAAAAATAAGAAAAGAATGAAAATATATGATAGAGAAATTAAACATTTAAAATATAAAAATAAAATTTTAGATGCTAAAAGACAAAAATTAAATAAAGAAGAAGAAAATTTAATGAAAGAATCACCAGGTTTAAATACTATGTCAAATTATATTGTTCAAAAAAAAGGAAATTATATTCCTTTATTTCAAAGGGCAAATCAAATTCACAGTCAACATTTAACAAATATAATAATAAATAATCAAAAGAAAAAACAAAAAATTATTGAAGATGAACAAAAAGAAATTTTATTAAATAAAAATGATAAAAAATATAATCCTGAAGATTGGGAAAATTTTATACAAAAACAATTTAAATGGAAAAATGATGTAATATATAAGAGAAAAGTTGCTGAAAGTTTAAGAGAAAATAATAATAATGAAACATATGATTTTAAACCTAAAATTAATAATAAGAGTAAAAAAATTATAGAAAGAAAAAAAGAAAAAAATAAAATTGATATTTTTACTAAATTATATAATGATAAAGAAGAACATGATGAAAGACAAAAAATCAGAGAGGTACTTTCTTTACCTTCTTTTCAACCTAAAATAAATAAATATAAACCTAAAGAAAAAAAAAAATTTAATAATTTTAATAGTAATAAGAATATTATTTTGGAAGAAACTTATAAAAGAAATAAAAGAGAAATTGAAAATGAAATTTTATTAAGGAAATTAAATGAACTTGAAAATAATTATGAAATAAATGAATATAAAGAAATTGAAGAAGATAATAAAGAAGAATCTATAAATAAAAACTCAATAAATTCTAAAGAAACAAATAATAATTACATTGAAAATAATAATAAAGAAAATCAAAATTTAGATGACGAAGAAATTCCTATTCAAATAACTGAAAAAAATAATGATTATTTATCTAATGATAATAATATAAATGAGAATTTAAATTTGGAAACAAATGAAAATTATGTTTTTCCAGAAAATATAAATGAAAATGATAATGAAAAAATAATTAAATCTTTAAATAATAAAAATTTATATGATGATGATAATAATATTGAAAATTTTAAAAAAATAAATTATAATAATTCAAAACCTATTATAGATGATAATAATGAAAATAATACAATATTAGAACAATTATTGAAAATAGAAAAAGATAATAATAAAGAAAAAGTATTGGAACCTGAAAATTTTTTATATAAATTAAATATTGAAAATTCAACTCCTATAAGAGAAGTGGAAGATGTAATTATACCATCAAATAATTATAGAGAATTTTTTAAAAAATAAATTTAGCATTTTTAAATATTTTTAATATAAAATTAAATAATATTAAAAATAATATTAATATATAATTAAATTAGATTTTGAAAAAAAAGAAAATAAAAGAATTTTTAAACATTAATAAATACTTAAAAATAAATTTATATTTTAAGGAAATTTTATTTTAAACAAGTAAAAAAAAAACATATAAATTTCTTTTCCTTTCAATATTAACATAATTTTTAATAAATTTAGTTAACTTAAAAGTGATTATTTATATAAAAAATAGAAAATTCACATTTTATAATCTTACCTTACTTTATAATTATTTATCATTACTATGATAGTCAAGATATTTATCATTAATATAATAATCAAGATAATAATAAAAATTTTTTACAATAATTATACTTTTTTATCTTCTTTTAATAAACTAACACAAGAATTTTCATTACTAACTTTAATACTAATTAAACCTTCTTTTATTTTTTTAATTTTCCAATAATTTTTAAGTAATCTTTCTTCACTTAAAATTTGTTTTCTTAATGTTAAAATATCATTAGGATATGTAAATTTATTTTTAAAGCAACATAAATTATTTAACATATATTTACACCAAGTAATATTTTGAAAAGAAGAAGAATTTTTATTATTACAATTATTTATAATATTAATTAAAGTAGAATGATTTTTATTTATTGTTTCTTCTTCAAATGTTGTTTTTTTCCTTTTTAAACTACTAACTCTTTTCATTGAAGGAAAATTTTTAGTATGAACATCAAGAAATTTATTCGATATTTTTTTTTATTTATAAAGTTATTAATTAGAATTTTAGAATTCATAATTCTAGTAGTTGAAGAATTAAAATCAAATTTAAATTTATTATTATTTTGTTTTTTAATTTTTTCACCAATAACTTCATTAAAATCATGAACTAGTCTATAATCATGATAGAAAAAATTATTTAAAACTTCAAGAATAAATATTATTAATTCAATCATTCCATCAACTGAACCTGCAATATCTTGAATTTTTTTATATTCTCTATGATAAACTTCAGCTTTATTTAACATTTTAATTTCTATCATTTCTGCAAAATGAAAAAAATAATTTACTAAACTTTCTTTATTTACATCATCTATATTATAAGTTTTTATCATTTTATTATTATTAAATAATATTCCATCTGATGTTCTTACAAAAGTTTGATGTAAATCAATATAATAATTAGATATATAAAGAGAATCATAATAAAAACTTTTATTTGTTAATTGAGGTTCGATTGGTTTTTTATAATTTTCAACATCAATAAAATTAGCATAATAATTTAATATATATTTCATTTGTATATTTGATAATTCTCTTGAAATTTTGCTTTGTTCATAACAAGAATTATTATTATATAAAGAATGGTTTACACATTCTTTAAATATTGTTCCATAATTGGTTATATATTCTTTGTCTAAATTATTTTCTAAAACAGGATATGGAAAATTTTCATCTTCAATACTAATAATTCTTTTAGTTACATTATCATAATATTTAGATAAGCAAAGACTGAAATTAAAATATTTTTCATTGAAAATATAATTAGAAGCGTTAATTTTTTTTAAATTTAATTTTTCACATCTTTCATATTTCCAATGAGAAAAATTATATTCTGTTATTCCATCAATGAAAGAAAGAATTATTGATGCATTATTCATTCCTATAACAGAAAATAATCTTTCATCATATATATCTTCTTTTGATTTTTCATCTAAAAATGTTAAATAATGAAAAAAATAATTTGATGTTAATTTTATTGTTCCTATATCATTTACTTTTGTAATAAAATAAAATGATGTTGGATTTTTTTTAAATAGAAAATCAAAAGAGATAAATAGACAAAGAATAAAAACACAAATTGAAAGAATTATTGATATTAAACCACTAAATATTGAACTATGTTTTGTTTCTCCTTTATAATATAATGTTATTAAAGGAGAAACTAAATCACATTTTCTTATATACATTTTATTATTTATTATTAAATCTATTATAATTAAATTAAAGTTCTTATTTTTTTCTTTTGATTTTAAAGGAAAAAATATATATTAATTAAAACATAAATAATATTTACTCTTATTAATAGAAAGTATTTATTAATAATTAATTTACAAAAAAAAAATATAATAATCTAATAATTTAATAATTGACTATCTTCTTCTTTTCTAATAGTCTCAGTATCAATAGATTCTTTTTTAACTTTTTTAATAATTTGAAAAGGCGCTTCAGTTTTTCTACTTTTAACAACATATCTACTTAATCTTCTTTGAGCAATAATTTTTTTTTGAACAATGATTTTTTCTAATTTAACTTTTGCAATTTGTTGTTTAATTTCTTTAATTTCATTTTTTCTTTGTGAAGTAATTAAATTAAATAAATTAAAATTTTCTTTTTCATAAATTTCCATTTGTTCAATTAAACTATTTAATCTCATTTCTATTGATTTTAACTGTTCAATTGATTCTTTTGCAAAATCTGTTGTTTTCATTTGTTTTCTTATTGAACTATTTGATAAATCATTTTGTAAAATTTCATTATTTAAAGATTTTATTAATAAAGAAACTTCAAATTTTTTTTCTAGATTTAAAGGATTTAAATTATTATATTCTATTAATATTCTTTCATATTCTTCCATTAATTTTTTTTCTTCTTTTTTATGAATTAAATATCTTTTTTCATTTTCTTTTATAAAATTCTCTTTTTTTATTTGTATTTTTCTTATTTCATTATTTATTTCTTCTTTTATATTCATTTGATTTAATATTTTATTTTGTAATTCATTATATTTTTTAAAAAAATTACTTTCTTCATTTAATATTGAATTATCATTAAAATTGTCTTCTAAAACAAAATTATAATTATTTATTGTTGAATCAGTGTATTCACTTATTTTATTTTCAAAATTAATTTTTTGATTAATAGGTAAAATTTTTTTTTGAAATTTTGAACAATCTTTTTCTAAAACTCTATTAACAAATAAAGCACAAATTCTTAAATTATCAATACTTTCTAAATATCTTTCCATATCATCTTCAATTATTTTAATTTGAATTTTATGATTTTTTTGTTGTTCAAATAATATTTTATTTTTTTTTTGCATTTCTGATAAAATATTTTCTATTTCTTTACAAGCTTTCTTTTGTTGATTAATATAATCATTAAAAAAATGTAATTCATTTAAATAATTTTTCTTTTCAATTTCTATTTCTTTTCCTTTTGTTTCTTCTATTTTTATTAATTTTTCACTTTCAAATTTTAATAATTTAATTAATAAGTTTTTAATTGATATTTCTTTATTTTCAGATAAAAATTTAGATAAAGAATAATCTTCTTTATTATAATTATCATTTTTTTTCTTTTTTATGTTTTTAAGTAGTTTTGAACTCTCAGCAACAATTTCAATATTTTCTTTTGAAAAATATGATTTGTTTTTATAGATTATATCTAAAATATTATTTCTTTTTGTTTGTTCTTGAATTTCTTTTATTTTTTTATTTAAGTTAAATTTTTCTGGATCAAATGTTGGACTATAATTTCTTGATTGAAAAGATGTTGAATTTGTTTCATTTAACATAAAAATATTTGAACATGATTTATTTTTTAAAACTTTTTTTTCTTCTATATCATATTGCTTCATTGCTTCTTTAAAATATTTTTTGTAATTTAAACTCGGATATATAATTGATTTACCTAAATCCTTAAAACTTGATGATTTATACATTTTTTAATTCTTTTTTTTATTTATAAGTTAATTGTTTAAGTAATTAAAATATATATTTTTTAAAATAATTTTACTTAAAAAAATTTAAGTAAATGGATTAAGAATTTGTTTGTTATAAATATTAAACGATTTTTATTTATTTTCTTTAATAAATAATTTAAATAAAGAATATAATTAATTATTTTAGAAAGAATTGAAATAAAATAAAATGTCCATATTAGAAAAATCAAAAGACCTTTTATCTAAATTTCCAAAAGAAAAAGAATACATAAAAAATTTACTAGAAAATTCAAAACAAATAACAGAAGTAATAAAAGATAGAAAAGACAAAATAGACAATATAAATTTATTAGAAACATCTAAAAAACAATTATATGAATGGAAAAATTTATTTTCTCCTTCAATTTCAATGGATAATTACATTAAAATTGCAAAAAATAAAGAAAATAATAATAATGAAAAAAAAGAAAAAGAAAAAGAAAAAATAATAAAAAAAGATGAATTTCAATTTCCAATAGCATTAATAGATTTACCAGAAGAAAAATTATTAAATTACATTCCAAATTATAAAAAGATAGATTATTCAAATAATTTAAAAAATAAACCAAATATAGTAAGACCAACTAGTGTTTATACAAGACCAAATAAAAATGATACATTTTATTTATCAAAAGATTTTAGTGATTATTACACAGAAGATTTTCAAACTTTTATTAAGAAAGTTCCAATTCTTCAAGCTAAAAAAAGATGTAAAAGTGCAAAATTAAAAAAAGAAATTATAAGTAGTAGAAAAAATGAGAAAAAAATAGAAAAAAAAATAGAAAATTTAAAAGAAACTTCAACATTAAATATAGTAAATCAATATCTTTCTTTAGCAATGAATGCTAATAATGTTCAACCGTTATTAAGTAATATTCATAAGCAAATTCATCCTCAGGAAAAAGATATTTTAACTCAAAAGTTAAAATATTATAAAAATACTGATAAACCTTTAGGTAATGATTATGGTAATGTTAATTATAGTTTTAATAATAGATATGGTCATTATCTTTTAATTAAGAAATTAAAATTACAAGAGTATTTAGAAAATGAACAAAAATTTCTTGATCAAATTTTTATTCCTTTAAATTGTGATACTTATGATATTAATGATCCTAGTTTAAAAATTTTTAAAGATATTCAAGATTCTCAAAATATTATAGAATATACTAAAAGTAATTCTCAAAAAAAAAATATTAATGAAAAAAAGAGTAATCAAACTATTAATATGAATAAAAAAAAACCTATTGTACTTTTTGATAAAGTTCTTAATTCAAGAAATGATCAAAAAAATAATAATTTATTTAGACTTTCAAGACCATTATCAGGAAAAAATAAAAAAAGAATATTAAATAAAAATAATAGTACTAATAATATTTATAGTAATAAAATTCAACGTGCAAATTATTCAAATTCTTCTAAAAAAATAAAATATTTAATTAATGAAAATGAGAATATAAAACGTTCAAATAAAAATTTATTTTCTCCTTTATCTTCAGTTTCAATTGATTTAGGAGATAATAATTATATCATTGATAATACATTAAGTATTATTAATGATTATATTCCTGTTAAAGTTTTACCAAATAAAATAAATACTAAAATTAATAATCAAATTTATAAAAAAATAGATTTTAATATTAAAAAGAGACAATTAAATAGAAATAAATCTTTTAAACAATATCAATGTTTAAAAGAAAATTTCTCTCAAAATAATATTTTCATTCATAATAAATTTCATAATAGACCTATGACAAGTAAAGAATATTCTAAATTAAAATTAAATAGAACAGAACTTTTAAAAAAAGATATTTATAGATGTAGAATTTCTAGTGCTAAAAATTCTATTCAAAATTGAGTTTTTAATATTTTTTTAAAATTTATTATTTATAAAGTTTTATTTCATAGAATTTAAAATTATAAATATAAATAAATAAGAATAAAAAATAAAGAAATAATATATTTATTCTAAATGATTGGAATTACAATTTATTTAATTTTTTTTTTTAAAATTTTATTTTGGAAAATTTAATTATTTAAATAGTTTTTTTTTTCCTAATTTTAATATTAATGATATTTAAATAATTATATAATAAAAAAATAAAAAAAATCAAACAATTAAAAACTTATTTACTTTTTCATCGAATTTAATTCTTTTAATTCCTTGATTACTCCTAATATGTAAATGATTTTCAAAATAATCTAAAACTAAATAAGGATATTTTTTCTTAACAATATGATAAGGAACAAGAGAATCTCCAGGTTGAATATTAGCTCTTCTTTTTTTCCATTTGATTTTCATATACAAATCAAAATTAGGTTTAATTTCAGCATCAATAATACATTTAGGAGCATCTTCTTCAATATTTCCAATTTTCCATTTTCTATCATATTCTTTTCCTTTCACTTTCTCAAATTCTTCTATCATCCCTTTCACTGTTACTAAATTTGCTGGAGGCTCCCATGTATTCTGATCTTCAGGATAACCCACCCATTTCACTAAGTATAGAATGTTACCGTATTGTGTTCGCTTTTTATCTATTATTTTTTCCACTTCATAAAATTTTTTGCCCATTTTTTTATAAAATTAATTTTATTTTGTTTTTTTTTTATTCATTTTTCAAGAATTTTTTTATTGCTTTTTTGTTGATGATTAAATAATTATGAAAAAAATGAAATGTAAAATTAAAGAAATAAAGATTTAATTAAATTGATAAATAACTTTTAAATTTAATAATTATAAATATAAAAAAGGGAATATAAAAAAATAAAATGATGAAATTTGAGATGAAAGATGATGAATATAATAATTCTCCAAAAATAAAGAGTATAGATTCTAATGAAATGAAATCAACTCAAATAATCATTAATACAAAGAGAGATAATGATAAAGTAAATGAAAAATTAAATCATAGTATAAATGGTGAAAATTCATTTAAGGAAAAAAATTCAGAATATTCTAAATCAAATAAATCTTCTTCTGAAGTTTCATATCTAGATTTAAATGCAGAAGAAGAAAAAAGCAATTCATACGAAAAATCAGAAGAATCAGAAAAATCAAAAAAGAAAAGCACAAAAAATTTATCACATAACCTCATTTTAAATGTTAACCTAAATGATAATTCTAGTAATAATAATAATTCAAATAACAAATACCGTAATATTGATTCTATTAGAAGAGAAAGTAGATTTTCTGAATCAAATAAAAATATATGTCAATTATGTGAAGACGAACTAAAAGAAGAAGAAATAGAAAAAATAAAAATTCCATGTGGTCACATTTTTTGTGAGAGTTGTTGGCAAAATTATATAGAAGAAAGACTAAAAAATTCAAATGAAATAATTTGTATGCAAAAATATTGTTTAAAAGAAATTCCAAAAGAAACAATATTAAAGATAATAAACCCTTCCAAAGATTTAATGTCAAAATTTGACTTATTTGAATTGAAAAAAGAAGTATTAAAAAATCCAAATATGAAATTTTGTCCTTATCCAGATTGTGATGGAATAGGGAAAATATCAGATATAAACAATAAAAAACTTAAATATGTTACATGTTCAAAAGGACATAACTTTTGTTTTTTTTGTTTGCAAAAATGGCATGGTGATAAACCTTGTGAAAAAGAAAATGATTTATTAAGAAAATGGAGAAATAAAAATGCACAAAAATGTCCAAATTGTAAAGTTTGGATTGAAAAAATTGATGGTTGTAATCATATAAAATGTTTTAATTGTAAATATGAATTTTGTTGGCTTTGTTTAAGCAAATATGATAATGATCATTATAAAATTGGAGGTTGTAGTCAATATATTGATTGGAAAATTTGCCATTTTTGTTTGGTTAGGTTATTTTATAAATTTTTCATTTTTATTTTTTTCTATTTATTAGCGTGTTTATTTTCTCTTCCGATTTTTGCCTATCAATTTATTGATCGTGTTAATTTTTGTTTAAAAGGCTTAATTCTTCTTCCTATTTATATCATTTTTGAAATCCCATTTTTTATTGTTTCTTTTATTATTTTAATTTTTTCTATCTATGATAGAGATTTATTAGAAAAATATCCTGATTTAATGTGTGATTTTGCGGATTTTATTAAATCGATTTTTCAAATAGATTAATTTGAATTTATTAATTATATTATTTATATTTTTTATTATTGATTTTTAATTGAATAAAAATATATTATTAGTTAATTATTTATTTCACTAATTTAACACTGATATAATTTAATTAATTATAAAAAATTAATTAATTTTCAAATATTGAAATCCATAATTATATTATATATATATATTAAATCAAAATTTAATCAAACTAATTAAAAAAAAATTTAATGGCTGACATAAAAATATCAAAAAAAATATCAGTTAATTTTCTTAAATCTAAAATGCCTTTAATACAAAATGAAATAAAAGATATAATTATAAATAGATTCTTAAATATTATTTCACTTCAAGAAAAAGAATTATATCAATTAAGATTTGATTCAAAATATTTTAAAGAACTAGCACAAAAAACGTTAAAACAAATAATTTCAGGTGAAAAAGAAAAAGAACCCGAAAAAAAAACAATATCTCAAATAAATAATTCATTAAATTCAGGAAGAGAAAAAGGAAAAAATATAAATAAAAAGAATACAACAAAACCAATGAAAAAATCTCCATTAAAGAATAATATATCATCTAATGATATAATTCAATGTAATTCAGTTTGTATTTTCCAAAAAAATAAAAAAATAATAAAAGAAAAAGAAAGAGATTTTAAAACAATAAAAACAAAAAGAACAAATCGAATAAATAAACAGAGTAATAATAGTAAAAATAAAATAAATAATAGTATAAATAATATAAATGAAAAAAATTTATTTCCTTCATTATCAACAACAGATACATATGAATATAATGATATAAAAATACATAATAATCAAAAAAAAATATTAAATATAAAAATGGCTCCTTCAAATTCTCAATCAAATCTTCCAATATATAATAAAATAAATAATATAAATAAAAATAAAGATTATTTAATAACAGACAATTTATCTTCTCAAAATAATATAATTAAAAAAGAAAGAGTAAAAAATTCTCATTCAATAAAAAATTTTAGAGAGTTATTTGAACATTCATCTTTTTTACAAGATGAAAAAAGAGAATTACAAAATAAAAACATTAGAAGAATTAAAAATTTATCTCAAGCTTCTTTTACTTATTATCCAGTTAATAATTCTAAAGTTGATTGTAGTTATAATAATATTAATACTTTACAAAATTCAATTATTTCTCTTCAAGTTACTAAAAATATTAAAAAGTGTATCTAATTCTGCTAGAAAAGGAATTAGGATTAATACACTTGATAATGATAAATGAAATTCTTTTTTAGGAAAGTTATATTATTTTTATATATTTAATTCACTTTTTTTATTTTATTAAGATTATTTATTTCTTTTTTTTTAAATATTAATGATATATATATTTTTTTTATTTAGTTAATTATCCAATATTGGAATATCATTTAATATTTCATTTCTTTTATTTTCATCTTTTTCTTTACATGCTTTATAAAATTGAAATAAATAAAAAAGTCCTGGTATTAAAACTAATAAAGATAATATACTTAAACAAATAAAAGTTTTTAATTCTTCAGTTCTTATTAATTCTTCAATTCCAAAAATTAATAAAATAATACCTAAAATTGTTAATATTATAACACAACGGAAAGTTTTTTTTAAATTATTAGGTATTGTAAATTGTTTAGCTTGAATAAATTCTTCATTATTATTATTATTATGAATTAAATTAACATCATCTTCATTAAATGAATTTTTTCTTGTTGAATTTCGAGAACTCATTTTTTAATTTATATTCAAACACATTCAGTCAAAAAACAAAGAATTTTTAGAACAACAATCATCACAAACATAAATAAATTATTATATTCATTTAATAAATAATTTCATAATTAAATCATAAAAAATTTTCCGAAAAAACTTTTATTTGAATAAATATATTAACTAAAAAATAAATTAATCAATTCATCATTTTTTTGATTATAATTCCCTTAATAATTAATAAGAATCTATTTAATATGAAAAAAGAAAAATTCATTAAAAGTTAATTTAGTTTTAATTTTCTTTTTTTATTATTTTTTATTTAAAAAATAAAAATTTATTTGACAAAAAAAAATTTATATAAAATATGTATAATTATCAATTATCATTATTATTAACATTATTACTATGATTATTATTATTTTTTGTTTGTGAAAAAATAATTTCTTTATTTCCTTTATTAGTAATTTCTCCATTCATTTGCATAGTTAAATCATTTTCATTATCTCCACTTAAATTTTTATTAGCATTTTCTTCATCAATAATTTTTAAAAATCCATTTTTTTCATTTAAATTAATATTATCATCAATATCCGAATCACTAGAATCATCATTGCAATTGGGTTTTTCTTCTTTAATATTAGAAAAATTATGTAAATAAACAAACTTTCTATTTAATTTTTCATAAGTAGAAATTTTATTATTCTCATTAGCATCACAACAACCAAAAAGAGAGAAACTTTTTTTATATTCAAAAGTGAAATAACTTCTTCCAATTTGAACACTTAAAATATCTCCTTTTAAAATTTCTAAACAAGGATTTTGAATTAAAACCAAAGTACCAAATTTACTTTGTAAATCACTTAAAAAAATTTCACCTTTATTATTAATAAATAAATTACAATGTTGTCTACTAATAGAAATATCATTTAAAATAATATTAGCTTCAATTCCTCTTCCAATCATAAGTGAATTACATTCATCAAATTTAATAATATATCTATATCTATTTTGTTTTTTATCTGCAGAATAAGCATCAAAGGTTATATAATTGTTTTCTATTTCTTCATCATGTTGATCAAAATCTATTAATGAATATATTTTTCCTTCATGCATTATATAATCAGGTAATTTTTCTTTACATAATTCACATTCTATTTTATTTATTGTAAATACTGTGAAATAATTCTTTCCTGAAAAAAATGTTTTTTTTATTAATATTTTAGTTGATAACCAATGTAATAAACAATTTAAATGAATATATTTTAAAGAACCTGAACATTGACATGGTTGAATTAATGGATTTTCTATATTTGATTCTTCTTCTTCTAAATAACATATTCTACATAATTTTTTCTTTTTTATCTTTTTTTTTATGTTTTTAAAACTTTTAGATAAATTTAATGTTAATTTATCATTCTCTTTTTCTTTTATTTTATTCTCTGAAAAATGAGATATTGATAATGTCATTGTATTTGAATTTGATATTAAATTTTGATTTTCTTGAATTTGCCTTATTTTTCTTTCGAAAACTGGATCATGTTTCTTTTTTTCTCTTTCATTTTGTTTTCTTAATTTATGATAATCTAAAGTATTTATTTTTCTAATATTTAATTTTTTAGTTGTTAAATTTTCATTTTCTATTGTATTATATTTCAATATTTCATTATTTATAATATTAATATTATTTGAATTATTAAAATCTTCTGAAAAATTATTTGTTATGGAATTTTTATTCATTGTTAATGATTGTTTTATTTTTATTTCTCTTATTATAAACATTATTCTTCCTATTTTAATTATATCTCCTTCTGATAATCTATATTTATTTTGTGACTTAGGATAATTTTTTCCTTGATATAATAACCAAGAAGAATTTATCATTCCTTGAAGATTATTATCTTTTATTATTTGAATGTTTGGACAATAATAAAATTTATCATTTTTTACTTTTATTTCAAATAATTTTTGTTCTGATTTTATATTATCAATTTCCTTATTTTTCGGAATTAATTGTATTTTTTCATTATTTCTATATATTATTTGAGATGAGTTTATTGTAAAAGTATCCAATGCAAATTTTCCTTTTTCATAATCAATTAAATCATTTGAATCTTTTAACCAAGTATAAGATTTAATGATTAATCTAAATAATTATTATAAATTAAAAAATATTTTTACTTTTGATTTGAAATTTCTTCATTCATTTATTATCTTTATAATTATAATATTTTTTTCAATTTAAAAAAAAAAAAATAAAAATGAGTTGTATATGCTGTTTAGGGCTTTGTAATCCTCCTCAATCAAATCCAGTATTATCTCGAACAAACAGTCAACTGAAAAAAGTAAGAAAAAAATTCAAATTTTAAAAAAAATAATATTTAAAAATAGGATGAAATATCATCATCAAATACACATCGTAGAAGTGTATCAAAAAGTGAAAGTCGTCGTAGAAGATTAAAGAAAAAAGAAGAAGAATCAGTGATGAATTCATCTCAAAAGAAATCATTATATACATTAAAGGATAAATTTCGTTGTTTATTTTGTGGTGGAAAGAATTGTCCAAATGAAGATTATCGCCGTAATAAAAATACATCAATCGTAGGATTAAATTGTAACATAATAGATAATTCAATATATGCAAGTCAGCGTCCATCGAATTTTTTAATAAAGAAATATAATTTAATTCAAGTATTTAAAGAAAAAAATATAGGATTAATAATTAATGTTCAAAGACCAGGTGAACATCCATATTGTGGTCCAAATACATTAGATATAAATTCAGGTTATTCATACACTCCATCTTTATTTTCTACTGAAGGTATTAAAGTTAAATTATACGGATGGAAAGATATGGATGTCCCTGATTCTTTATATTTTATGCTTGATATTGTTAAAGAAATGATTTTCACTGTTGAAAAAGAATTAAAAAATGTTTTAGTTCATTGTCATGCTGGAAAAGGAAGAACTGGTATTGTCATTGCTTGTTATCTTATTTTCAAATATCATATTTGTGCTAATGAAGCTGCTCAAATTGTGAGAAATGAAAGAAAAGGTGCTATTGAAAATAAAGATCAGTTAGAATATTGTAAAAAATTTTTCCAATGTATTTTTTTTTTTTGATATAATTTCTTTTAGTCATTTCAGAATTAAGAGAAGTATTCACTAAAAATAAAAAAGATGTTTTTACTTTTATTAAACATCAAAATGATTTATGTCCTAAATCATATAATGATCAAAATAATTATGAGACTTCATATATTCCTTTAGTTATAACAATATGTCTTACGAGGATTTTGGAATTGAAGAAAAATAATTTAACTTCAAATTTAAATATATATAAATCATTAAATGGAAGTATTGATGTAAGTGATGCTCAATATATTCAAATAAATTCAATTATTAAAAACGCAAATAATGGAAATTGGAAACCTTTAAAAACATGTAATGATATATTAATTTTAGGAGAAATATTATTTATTTGGTTAGACGATTGTGTTAAAGCTTGTATTTTTCCAGGAACAATTCAAGAGTTATTTAATAATAATACAAAAATATTTTCTAATAACTTTTACTTTATTGATTTAATCTCTGATTTTAGAAAATTAGATATGAAAACTATTATTCAAATGTACGAGTTTATGAAAAATGTTTTAAAAAAATATGAATGGGAAAATTTTAAATTTTTTTCTAATTTCTTAAGAGATATTTATCCTATATTTACTAATA
>JAEEGK010008850.1_pt1 | contig 23677 bp, 20 predicted proteins | sample 8958771 | NCBI WGS metagenome assembly JAEEGK01 (sample SAMN16246547, study PRJNA631951) | gut metagenome | biome: gut microbiome; feature: rumen; material: SC-attached | host: Bos | place: Iran: Karaj | collected 2018-10
CGATTTTGAACTTACAAGTAATAGAGGAGACTTGTTATCTATTCTTGGTATGGCTTATGAAGTAGGAGCTATCTATAATAGAGAAGTTAATCAAATGGATCTTAATTATCCAAAAGAAAAAGGTAAAATGAACTTTAATTTGGATATTCAAACTAAGAGATGTCCTTTATTCTTAGCTAAGAAAGCTATTAATGTAAAAATTAAAGAAAGTCCAGATTTTATTAAAAAGAGACTTATTGCCTCAGGAATTCGTCCTATTAATAATATTGTTGATATTTCAAACTATGTAATGCTAGAAGTAGGTCAACCACTACATTATTATGATGCTGATAGTCTAGGAGATACTTTAATTGTTCGTGATGCTAAAGATAATGAAAAATTAGTAACACTAGATGAACAAGAGAGAATCTTATCTAAAGATGATATTGTTATTGCTAATAAGAAAGAAGCAATCGGTCTTGCTGGTGTAATGGGTGGATTATCTACAGAAGTAACTGATAATACAAAGAATGTTTTAATAGAAGCAGCTATCTTTGATAGTGTAAGTATTAGATTAACTTCTAAGAAGATATTACGTAGTGAAGCATCAAATAGATTCGAAAAAGGATTAGATTATAATAGAACGTATATGGCTATGGAAAGAAGTTGTGCACTACTTTCTCGTTATGCTGATGCAACTATTATTGATGATGAATGTATCTATGATACGGTTGATAAGAAAGATAATAAGATTACAATTACCGTAAATGATATTAATAGTTTGTTAGGTATTGAATTAGATAAGAACACTATTGTTGATATCTTTAAAAGACTTAGTTTCTCAGTAGTTGATAAAGGTGTTGATATTGAAGTAACTGTTCCATCTAGAAGAATGGATATTAGTATTAAAGAAGATTTAGTAGAAGAAGTAGCTCGTATCTATGGAATTGATAATATTCCTGGTAAAGTACCAACACTTCCATTAAAGAGTGGATCTTATAACAAATTTAATAGATTAATTCGTAATAAATTAGTTTCTCTAGGATTAAATGAAACAATGACTTATACTTTAATTCCAAAAAGTGAAGTTCATAAATATACTTTAGATGAATTTGAAGAAGTAACATTACTTGATCCTATGAGTGATGATCGAAGTACATTACGTTATAGTTTATTACCAAGTTTAATGATGGTATATGATTATAACAGTAAACGTAATAATAAAGATATTACAATCTTTGAAATAGGCAAATCATTCTTTAAGAGAGATACTTATGGTGAAGAAGAAAGATTAGCTATTCTAATGTCTGGTAATTATAAAGATAATCTTTATAAAGAAAAGATTAACTTCTATCACTTAAAAGGTGTTATGGAAGAATTACTTGATTCTTTAGGATACAATGGAAGATATTCAATAGTAGTTGATAAATTACCTAATGAATTACATCCTGGTTCATCTGCAAATATTATTTTAAATGGTAAGAATATAGGTATTATTGGTAAAGTACATCCTAATATTACAAAAGAAGATATTTATGTACTTGAAATAAATCTTACTCTTCTAAAATCATTTAGGGTAGGAAGTTTATCATTCAAAGAAATATCTAAATATCCAAATATTGTTCATGATGTTGCTTTCGTTCTTGATAATAATATAACTAATGAAACAGTAATGAAAGAAATAAAGAAAAGTTGTGGTAAATACTTAGTAGATATCAATTTATTTGATGTATATAACTTTGATAATGGTACTAAGTCTCTAGCTTATAACTTAGTATTTAATGATCCAAATACAACATTAACTGATGAAGTAGTTATGCCAATATTTGAAAAGATGATAAGTGATGTTACAACAAAACTTAATTGTAAATTAAGAGATAATTAATATTATCTCTTTTTTTTATGATATACTTGTTATGATAGGTGAGATATGAAGAAAAATAATAGTACTAGTTTAAATATTATTATGTATGTTATTATTGGTCTAATTATTGTAATTGCTATTATTATGTATAGTGACTATCGTAAAGATCAAAGAACAATGAAAACTTATAACTTATCTCTAAAAGGCAGTACAAATATGACTATCTATGAAGGTGGTACTTATATTGAACCTGGTTTTGTAGCTTATAACTATGAAAATATAGATCATCCGGAAGTAGTTAAAATAGATGGAACTGTTAATACAAATGTTGTTGGTACTTATACTATTAAATACTATATTGAAGATGCTTATGGTAATACAAAAGCCGAAAGAACAGTTAATGTTTTAGAAGATCCAATAAAACATATTACTTTTGAACTTGTTGGTGATGAAAAAGTAAATGTAGACTTAAATAAAAGTTATGAAGATCAAGGATATAAATTAGTAAGTGATGATGGAAAAGATTATAGTGCAAATGTAACTACTAAAGGAACTGTTAATACTGCAAGAATAGGAACTTATACTTTAACTTATACTTTAAATGTTAATAATAAAGTTAAAACCCTTACAAGGACAATTGAAGTAGTAGGGGAACGTTATACTGTAACAATTGATAATGAAAAAGTAACTAATCAGTCTGTTAATATTAGAGTAATGGCTAATATTAGTAACTTTGACCATTTTATTGTTGATGGTAAAGAATATAAAGATCTAGGTTTTAATTACAAAGCTGTTAAAAATGGAACATATACTTATGAAATGTATACTAAAGATGGTAATAAAGAAACTATTACTGTTGAAATAAAAAACATTGATAAAGAAAAGCCTACCGGAACGTGTACTTTAAATTTAAATAATAATAAAACCAAGTTCACCGTTAATGCTAAAGATAATGTAGAGGTTGATAAGATAACATATAATGGAAAAGACTATAAAGATTCATTTGAAGTAAGTGGTGCTTTAATGAATGCAACCATAACTATTTATGATACTGCAGGTAATAAAGTATCTGTTAAATGTAAAAGTCCTACTTATCCACAAAAGACTCCTAATGCAACGGGTACACTAAGAAAAGAGTTTTCAAGTAATACTTTGAAATACAAGATATATCAAACAAGTAATTATTTTATAACTTATGTATGGGCTGTAAACCCTTATAATCAAATGCGAACAGGTTTAGTAAAACCATTCCCACAACTAGCTACTGTTAAGAACATGATTCCTTATGAATCACAAAGATTAAATCTTACAAATAAAGGTATGATTGCTGTCAATGCAAGTGGTTTTGTAAGTGACCAATTTAGTAGAGAATTTATATCTGCTAATAGTGGATGGCGTAATTCAAGTGAAACAGCTATTGTCGTTCATGAAGGAAAAGTATTACGTAACTTTACAAATCAAGTTTATCCTACAAAAGAAGTGTATACATATGGTTTAAAGAAAGATGGTTATATGGCTGTATATAAGATAAGTCCTGGAACCCAAGATAATATGGCTAATAATAAAAAACTAGCTAGTCAGTTAATAGCAGATGGTGTTAAGTATACATATGGTTTCCATCCAATACTTACACTTAATGGACAAAAGAAAACCAATGATAATGCTCCAAATATTCGTCAAGGATTATGTCAATTAGATAAGAATAACTTTGTCTTATTAACGAATATAAGTAGTAATCGTGGTATTGGACTTAGTTTCTCAAAGATGGCGGATATCTTTAATGCAATGGGTTGTATATATGGAGTTAACTTAGATGGTGGCGGTAGTACAAGTCTTTATTATAAAGATCGTGGTACAAATACGGCTACTGAAGTAAGAGGTAGTTCAAGACCTGTAGCTGATATGTTATATTTTGTAGAAGAATAAAAAGAAAGCAAATAAAGCTTTCTTTTTTTTGTAAAGTTAATAAATATTAATAATTATGTTAATAATAAAATTGAAAATAAATATTTAATATGTTAGAATTTATTTAGAATAGAGAGGTGCATAAAAGTGAATTTAAATGTTATTACTTATGCATATAGAGGGTTAGTGTCTACTATTCTTTTCCTTATTGGTAAAAAGAAAAAGATAAGAGAGGTTTTTGCGTGGGATGAAGAAGATCGTTCTGTAAACCTTGATATGGCAAATCTTACAAGTGGTAGTGCAAATAGTGAAGAGTTTGTTGATGCTAATGCTGTTACACAAGCTAAACTTGAAGAGCACCTACAAGTAGAAAAGAAAAAGTTTAGATATGTTGCAACAGATCTTAAAGGTAAAAAAATAAAAGGTACTTTTGATGCCTATAATATAGATCAAGCTAAAAAGTTTTTAACTGATGAAGGATTAAATATTATTACAATTAATCTACGTAATAAACTAGATGTTGATTTAACTATTGGTAATCCATTATCAGTTGCTGAACTAGCTTTTGCTCTAACGCAATTATCAACTTATATTAAAGCAGGTATTACTTTAATAGATTCTGTAAGAATTTTAGCTAAACAAGCAGAAAAGCCAGCAAAGAAGAAAATATATCAATTAGTAATATATGACTTATTATCAGGTGATAGTTTTTCTAATGCTTTAGCAAAACAACCTAAAGTATTCCCTAAACTATTAGTAAACATGGTTAAGTCTGCAGAACTTACTGGTGATTTACCTAATATCTTAGATGATATGGCAAACTATTATGAATCTATTGATAAGAGTAGAAAAGAAGTAAAAAGTGCGATGACATATCCAACAGTTGTTGCAATACTAGCTGTAGTTGTTGTAACATTCGTATTCGTATGGGTAGTTCCACAGTATGAACAAATGTTTAAGAGTTTCCATCAAGATTTACCTAGTATTACTAAAATGACCATCGCGGTAAGTAACTTTATTAATACAAACTTAACGGATATCTTAATTGTAATTATTTTAATACTTGCCTTATATTTATATTTATTTAAGAATGTTCGTAGTTTTAGATTAATTATGCAATCATTCTATTTAAAATTACCTGTTATTAAGAATTTAATAATGTATAAAGAAATATCAATGTTCTCAAGAACATTTGCATCACTAATTAACCATGGTGTATATATTAGTGCAAGTATGGATGTCTTACTTAAAGTATCCGAAAATGAAGTTTATCGACGTATTATTAAAAGAACTGTAGATAATTTAAATGCCGGTGGTAAAATATCAGAAACATTTAAAGATAATCCAGTTATTCCAGTTGTTGCTTATGAAATGATTGTTACTGGTGAATCTACAGGTAACTTAGGTGAAATGCTAGAAAAAGTAAGTGATTACTATGATGGACTTAATAAAAATGCTGCTCAGGCTATTAAGAGTTTAATTGAACCAGCTTTAATTATCTTCTTAGCAGCTATTGTTGGTGTAATTATTCTATCAGTAATACTTCCAATGTTTAGTATGTATAACAGTTTATCAAGCTAGGGGTGGTTGATATCAAAGTTGTTTATATAATAATGTTTTTCATAGTAGGAACCTGTTTAGGTTCCTTCTATAATGTATTAGGATTACGTGTTCCAAACAAAGAATCTATTATTAAACCAAGAAGTCATTGTCCTAATTGTGGTCATACTTTATCATTTTTAGAAATGATACCAATTATTTCTTATTTGTTCTTAAGAGGTAAATGTAAGAGTTGTAAGGAAAGTATTTCCCCATTATATCCATTTAATGAACTATTTTGTGGAATATTATTTGCTGTATCATTCTATTCTTGGGGATTCTCTCTTGAATTAATTGTTGCTCTTGCTATCTCAAGTTTCTTGTGTATGGTTATTGCAAGTGATTTAACTTATTTAGTTATCCCAGATGGTTTTATTATCGTCATAGGTTTAATTATTTCGATAGTAAGATTTATCCAATATGGACTTGTTGATGGTTTAGTATGTTTAGGTTTTGGAATATTTAGTTTTGGTCTAATGTATTTAATAATGATCTTTGGTAGTAAAGTATTTCATAAAGAAGCAATGGGTGGAGCTGATGTTAAACTAATGTTTATTGTTGGTTTAGTAACGGCACCAATTCTTTCTCAAGTAACAACAGGAGAACTATTCTTAAATATTTTAATGCCTTTATTAGTAATTGTTATTGCAAGTGTACTAGCACTTCCTAGTTCATTATATTTATATGCAAAACAACAAGAGAATGTAATACCATTTGGACCCTTCTTAGTAGTTGGTCTATTAATTGTATATTTTACAAAAGTAAATATAACAGATGTATTTAATTTTCTATTAGGTAAAAAATAAAAAGATAATTTTTCAATTATCTTTTTTTCTTTTGTCTATCATAATGTAATTCATTTAAATACTGTTTAACAGCATCCATATCAATATTCTTAAGAAGAGTAGGTAAGTCATTTTTACAATTGTTTTCGATATAGAACTTCTCTATATCATTAAAATCAACACCATACTTTAATTGATAATAGAAGTTAATAGCAATTAAATAATCAATAGTATAGATTTGTGAATAAAGTTCATCTCGATGAAATTTATATTTAACCTTACATAGTTTATCTAATTCTTTTTCATATTTAGGATTTAACTTAAATGTTTCAAAAGCATCAGGATATTTCTTCATTAATCTAATTTGACCTAAAGATTGGTATACTAATAAAGCTAAAATACAAATGACATTTATATTATCTTGATTAGTTAATTCAGAATTTTCATAGTTGACATAAGATAATTCTATTAAGAAAGACATAAACTCTGTCATAAAATTAAAATCATCAACTTTATCATCATAAGTTATATTAAAGGCATGTACATGACCCATTTCATGAGCAATACTACGGGCTGCATAGCCAAAATTATTTGATGGTATAAAGATGTATTGTTTATCGAGCATTTTAAAGTTAATAGTACATCCTCCTTTATTGCCATCAATAATAAATAATCGTTCATTATTAAGAATTTTTCTAAACTCATCAGCCATATTACCAAATTGATTAAAGAATTCATAATAATGATCTAGTCCAATATCTTTATCTGATTTTGTATCTATATATGTAAAATCATATTTTCTAAATTCTCTAATAAAAGTAAGATATAGATTTTCTAGTTCATCTAAATGATCATATATTTGTTTAGTAAAATTATCTCTTTCTTCTTTTAATACGTCTTCTAGTTTACTAAGCGAAATTGCAAATTCAGTAGGAACGGCAGTTTCAAAATTAATATCACAATCAAAGATACCAGCTGCATCTAGGATATTTGAAAGGTCACTAGCACAAAGAATTTTTTCTTTATCATTTTTAGCTCTTTTGAAACGTCTTATTAATTCTAAAATATCATCTTTAATAATTTTGTTCATGTGTACACCCCTGCCTTTTTGATACGGGCTTTATTATAACACAAAACTATAAAAAAAATAAATAAAATTAAAAAACAATATTATTATTAATATATTAATATTATGAAAAAGAAAGATATAGATGAAGTTAATGGATATAAACTTGATAATTATCAAAAAGATATTATTTTAGATGATAGTCAGAATTTACTTGTAGTAGCAGGAGCAGGATCTGGGAAGACTTTAACAATTATTGGTAAGATAAAGTATTTAATAGAAGTTAAAAAGATTAAACCAAATAATATTCTTTGCATATCATTTACTAATGAAACAGTTAATAACTTAATTAATAAAGTAGGTTATGATATCGATTGTTATACTTTTCATAAACTAGCTTTAGAAATAATTAAAAGTTATAAACTAGAATATAATGTAGCTCCAGATGATTTACTAGAATATTTAACTGGTGAATACTTTAGTACCTTAATATATATTTATAATTATCAAAAGTATGTTGTTGACTATTTATCTAGTAATTTTAAAAAGAAGTATACTTACGACGAAATAAAACTATTATTCCCAGAGATACTAGATAATTATATAAATTCTGTTATGTCTTTTATAAGAAGGATTAAAGGTAATAATCATAATATAAATGATTTTCATAAATATTTATCTAAAACAAGATTTAGTGGTAAGAGTAAAAGTTTTTTATTAATTGTCTTTCATATTTATAAACTTTATTTAGAAGAACTATATAGTACTCATTCTCTTGATTTTGATGATATGATTACAGTTGCTACAGAATATGTTCAAAAATGGGGCATAAAGAGGAAATACAAGTATATTATTATTGATGAGTACCAAGATACTTCACTAGTTAGATTTAAGCTTATAAAGGCTATTATTGAGGCTACAAATGCTAAACTAATGTGTGTGGGTGATGATTATCAATCAATATATGGTTTTTCAGGTACTACTTTAGATTTATTTGTTAATTTTAATAAATATTTTGATGAATCAAGAATATTAAAGATTATTAATAATTATCGTAATCCATATCAGTTATTAAAAATAAGCACAAAGTTTATAAATAAAAATCATTATCAAATAAAAAAGTATTTAAGAGCAACTAGGTTACAATCTTATCCTATTAAACTGATTTATTATTCAGAAGCTAGTTATAAATATAAATTTTATTTGTTATTAGATTATCTTTATAAAAACAATATGAAGAATGTTTTAATACTAGGTAGATATAATAAAGATATTAATGAACTAATGGATAAAGTAGAATATAAAGATATGAATCTTCGATATCTAACTATTCATAAAGCTAAAGGTTTAGAAGAAGATAATGTTATCTTAATTAATATGACTAACAGAATAAATGGTTTTCCATCCAAAATTGAAGAAGAGAAAATAACTAGAAAAATATTTAAATCAAAAGAGAAATATCCTTATAGTGAAGAGAGAAGATTATTCTATGTAGCATTAACTAGAAGTAAAAATAATATCTTTATAATGAGTAATAAGAATTATGAATCTATTTTTATTACAGAAATAAAAAGTAAAACAATTGAATTAAATCTCTAAAAAAAGTATAATTAATGTATAGGAGGTCTTATGAATATTGTTGATATAATTAACAAAAAAAGAGTTAATAAAAAATTAACTCATGAAGAACTTGATTATGCTTTTAATGGTTATCTAAATGGTACAGTTAAAGACTACCAAATGAGTAGTTTACTTATGGCAATCTGTATTAATGGAATGACTGATGAAGAAACTTTTGATTTAACGGATATTTTTATTAAGAGTGGGGATGTACTTGATTTATCTAGTATACCTGGTGTTAAGGTTGATAAACATTCAACTGGTGGTGTAGGAGATAAAGTAACTTTAATTATTGGACCAATTGTATCTAGTTGTGGAGTACCAGTACCTAAGATGAGTGGAAGAGGCTTAGGTCATACTGGTGGAACAATTGATAAACTAGAAAGTATTAAAGGTTTTAATACTAATTTAACTGAGGAAGAATTTATTAATCAAATTAAAAAGATTGGTTTTGCTGTTACCGGTCAAACAAAGAATTTATGTCCTATGGATAAGGTTATTTATGCTTTACGTGATGTAACAGGAACGGTAGCATCAATACCACTTATTGCAACAAGTATTATGTCTAAGAAAATTGCAGGTGGAGCTGATAAGATTCTCTTGGATGTTAAAGTTGGCGATGGAGCATTAATGAAAACTATGGAAGACGCTAAAGCCTTAGCATCTATTATGGAAAGAATAGGTAAAGCTCATCATCGTGATGTTATATGTGAAATAACTGATATGAATGTTCCATTAGGTCATAATATTGGTAATAGTCTTGAAGTTATTGAAGCTATGGATACATTACAAGGTAGAAAAGGTAAATTATATGACTTGTGTTTAGATATTTCAGCAAACATGATAAGTTTATCTAAAGGTATTAGTTATGATGAAGCTTTAAGTGAAGCAACCGAAGCTTTAACAAGTGGTAGAGCATTCAAAAAATTCGAAGAGTTTGTTAAGATGCAAGGTGGAGATTTAAGTTCTCTTGAAGTAAGCAATCAAACAATAGATATTATTAGTAACAAAAAAGGAACTTTAAAGAATATTAGAGCTCTTGCTTTAGGTGAATTATCAGTATCTCTTGGAGCGGGACGTAGAACAAAAGAAGATTCTATTGATCACTCTGTAGGAATAGTTATTCACAAAGATATTGATGATAAAATTAATGTTGGGGATAAACTAGCAACACTATATGTTAAGGATAAGAATTTAAAACTAAATCCAGATGATTATTTTGAAATAAAATAATAGAAAAAAAGAGCATTTAATAATAATGCTCTTTAATTTTTATGCAACACAAAAGGAGGCACCCCCTGGGGCCTCCTTTTAAAAAGAATAAAAAGGGGTTGGCTAGTGTGATACTAGCGACCAATTCGCCTAAATCGAACTGGCAGTTTATATACTATGATAATCCCTATAAAAAGTCAATGTAAATATGTAAATAAATGTTAATTTTTAAATTGATATTGATTATTTATAGAAAAAAAGATAAACTTAATATAGTAGAGTAACTATGGAGAGATATAGAGGTGTATTTTATGAGTAAAAAAATAATTTCGGTTATATGTGTTCTTACTTTGGCTATATTTATAGGAATAAATGTAAAAGCTTTGAGTTGTTCGGATTATCAATCAACAGGAAGTAAAACAACATGTTATGGAGGTTCTGGAGCAGAAGTAGATTGTAGTAGCCCAGCTGCACAAACTAGTAAAACTACATATTATAACAATGGCTGTAAGAGTGGTGCTACTGATTGCGTCAATTCAAATGGAACATGTGTTTGTTCAACCCCCTCTAAACCTGGAGTAGGTAAGAACTGTGGTACTATTTCGGCAAATGGAACTTCACCTACATGTACGTATACTTGGAAAGACACCTATACTGCAACTATTACTTCTGGGGCATCAGCAATTACTCATAGTAATGGTACTATTACTGCTAAGAGTATCAGTTCTAAACAATGTAAAATTCCATTTTCGGTTTCTGTAAAGGATACAAATGCTTGTGGAAACGATTCGGAAGCAGCTACTATTTCTGGTACAGTAATGGTTCCATGGTCTGGAACTCAACCATCAAAATGTTATAAATATATATCACAAGCAACAGCTGAAGCAAATGATTGGGGAGTGTATACACCAGGATGTAAAGATGACCAAAATAGATGTGGTACCAACGGAAAGTGGTGTGAAATAAAAACAAGAGGTTGTGGTACAGCGCCTCCAGTTCCACTACCACATTGCTATGATACAGGATATGGATTATTAGAATGGGTATTAAAAGAAACAGTTGTTAATAATAAAATACAATCAAACATGCCTAGTGGATGGAAGATTGCAAAAGATGCTAACGGAAATGAATTAACTAAAGATCAATGTTATACACAATTTAAATGTTCTACTAAGTATCCTGGTGCTGATACAAAAGAATCAGCTTGTAATTCAACAAATGAATTTACTGGGGATTATGTAAAAAAATGTGGTATCTTAAAAGGTAGTTCTGTTGGTGATGAATTCTATAGAATAGATTGTAAAGAAACGATGAAAACTGGATTTAATGGGCCAATTTTAAATGATTCTGCTCATCCAAATTCATTTATGTATCCAGGTACTGCTTTCAAATTTAATTATTTGGCTAAAACTAAAGTTGAATGTGAAGGTAAATGGAATCAAGATTTCTATAATGCTGCAGAAGCTTATGTGAAAAGATACATTGACACCAAAAAATTAAATTCGTTCCATCAAGAAGATTCTGGATTCTTTGGATCTGCTCTTGCTGGTGTTCAAAATGTTAGAGATAGTTATAAAAATTGGACATTAAATTATTTCAATTCTAGTATGAGTAAGGAAACTGGTGAAATAAAAGATATTCAACCAACAGTTAAGAATACTTCTAAAGACGAAAAATCATTTACTCTTGAAATGGCTGATGGCTCAACTGCTGTAGTATCAAGCTGTGGAAGTGAGCCTAATGGTAAAAATGCTAACTTTACTTATAAAGTAGCATATACAATTAAAATGCAAATGCCTGTAGTTTATTATAGTGATTCTAAGAAGCCACAATATACTACAACAGCATCTACTGGATACGAATCTATAGGAAGAGTATTCCCAATTTCAGATATTAAAGAATATGCAAATAGAAAAGATTATAAATATGCAGTTACAGTTTCAAATTTAGGTTTAGGACATAAATGGGTTAACAAGGAAACTTGTGTATTAGGCGTTAAGGAAAAAGAAATTGTATTTAGATCAATTAATCTTAGTGATCCATTTATTCAATACCTAGATTCTAACCATCAAATAGGTGAAAACTGGAAAAATAATAAATATGACTTTACTGGAATTATAGATAAAAATACATGGAGCAATCCATCACAATTTAATAAAGTAACAATTAATCAACAAATAGGTGCTCTAATTAAGGACGAATTGGCTAGTCAATATGCTTCATATTTAGGTTCTTGTGCTAAAGGTACAGACCAAGGTAGAACGCCTCAATTATGTGCTTTATATAAACAAGCTGTTGCAGGGAAAAAATAAATATGAGTAAAAAGGTATTGTGCTTAATATTACTGCTTTTCGCCTTTAATGTTAAAGCAGTAGATAAAGATACTTGTGATAGCAATGAACTAAGAAGACTTAAAACAATGGCAAGTCATTTATCCTTTACCTATGAATTTCAAGAAGCTAGTTCTAGTTTCGATATCATTGTTGATAATATAACAAGTGAGGTAAAACCGCTTATAATTCATAGTTGGGATTTACTTGAATATGATGAGTTTGTTCCTAATAATAATGGAACAGCAAGACTTACTGGTTTTAGTTCTGGTCAAAGAGTAAAAATAACAGTAAAAGCTTATGTTAATAACGGTTGTGTAGCTAAAGATTTATTAACTAAAACAATAGTTTTACCATATATAAATAAGTTTTTGGATAGTGAAGAATGTAAGAAAAATCCAGAATTTAAATATTGTATAGATAAACTTACAAATATTAATGTTTCCGAAAAAACATTTAAAGAGGAATATGCAAAATACATCAAAGAAAACGAAAAAGGAGAACCAAAATTAGTAATTGATAATACTAAAATCTACATTCTTCTTGCTTTGATAGTTATTATTCCACTAGCAATCATTATTAAGAATAGTGTAACGAAATATATTGAAAAGAAAAAAGACGAAATTTAATTCGTCTTTTTTTATTATTTTAATTCAATAAATTTTAAATCGTTTAATACAGCTTTTAATTTTGCTTCAGATATATATTCATCAGTTATATTAGTTAACTTTGTTGGATTAGATCCTTCAATGATAAAGCAGATAGAAGGTTCATCATAATCAACGATTTCTTTTAATGCGTTTATTTCATCGTCATCTAATCTTGAAGTTTTAACTTTGTATGCTGTTAACTTATATTCGTTTAGAACATTATTTAGAGTTTCTTCTAATATATCACTTTCCCCAAAGAATAAAATCATACTTTCTTTGTTGTCAGCTTTTTCTTTAAATTTTTCATAACTGATTGAATTTATATTGTTACTTTTACAACCAACTAGTAGAAAAGCAACTAAAAGTACTAGTAAAATATGCTTCATTTTCATAATAAATCTCTCCCTATAAGAAATAATATCATAAATGGTATTTTTTTAAAAATATTTTACTTGATTTTTACAAATAAAAAATGTGAGTGTAAAGTGAGTTTTCTTTCGAATAAACCTTGATATTGAAAAATAAATAATATATAATTAAGTAAGATAGGGAGTGATATCTTGAAGGAAGCAATGTGGGGTCTTGGATTAATTGTGTTATGTCTATTTGCCTTCGTAATTATTGGGGTAATAAGTAACATTACATTAACAAATCAACAAGACTATTATGGAGTTAAACAAACAACAGAAGCAGGAGCTTATGATTCTGTTGACCAAGTTGTTTATAAAAGAGGTATTTGTTTGTGCGTAAGTAGCACGATGGATACTAGTGGTCAAGTTAAATTTACTAGTAAGACACAATATACTGTAAGAGAACCTGTTAATGACAATAACGATTGTATTGAACCAGATAAAGTAAGTACTAGTCACGAAAAATGTGAATTAATGCAAGGCGAGTATGTCCTTGATCCAAAAGTATTTACTGAAAGTGTTATTTCAAGATTAGGTTCAATCATTAAACCTTCAGAGATTTATGATATTACAGTTCAAGAAGTAATACCATATCCACCTAAAGTAAGTGTTAATATTGAATATAAACAAGCATTAAATGTTGATGGAGAAGATCGTATCGGTCAAATTATTCCAAATAAGTTTGATGGTATATTTGAAGATACTGGAGCTCATTCAATCCTTGAATATGCTGATAACAAAATTGATGACTGGGCATTAAGTTGTTCAACAACACCAAGTACGCCAAGCAGTGAACCAACACCACCACAATCTGGTGGCGGTAATTGCAAATGGTATTATCGTTATAGCAATCCACATATGTGTAAGGACGATAAAGGTGGAACAATAATGAAATATACAAGCGGTGAATCAGGCTTTTCTTATAATAGCAGCACCGATGCGATGAATGCTTGCAAAATTGCTGCCTGTGGAAGTGCAAATAAATATGCTAGCGGATGCACGGCACTTAAGGGTTATGATTACAAGATTAATAAAGATTCAAATAGACTTCATAGAAATGAACCAAGTGCAAATTGGTGCAGCGGTAAGGGTTACTATTATTGTACTTGTGTAAATAGGAAAAGTTAGTTAAAAATAAGGAGAGAGTAAAATATGGGAAGTACGAAAAAATTATTAGGTAACAAAAATGTTGTTACATTATTAGGAATGATTGTTATAGTAATCGTTCTATATATCTTCTATCGTTGGAGAGTAAATAGTGCTGTTAACTTTCAAAATGTAGTTATGGCAACTAAGAATATTGATAGAATGACAGAGATTGATAAGAGTATGTTTACTACTGAAGGTATTCCAGAAAAAGCTTTAATTGGTAATGTAATTTATGATGAAGGTCAATTAGCTGGTAAATTTTCAGGAGTAAATAGTTATATTCCAATCGGAAGTTTCTTCTATTATTCAAGTGAATCTAGCGTAGGTAATATCGTTAATAAATATGATTTACCAATTGCGTTCTTATTTGAATTTGACTTAGATAAAGATGTAATCGCTTATAACTATCCAGTTACTAATGCAACATCTTATAGTAACTCACTTATCCCTGGAAACTATATGGATATGTATTTAAGAATTGCTAAAGATAATGATTCAAAAGATACTAAATATACCTTTGGTAAGTTAGTAGAAAACGTTAAGATATTATCTGTAAAAGATGGAAGTGGACGTAACGTATTTACAAATACAAACGAAGAAAGAACTCCATCAATGATAATCTTCGGAGTTGATACAGAAACTAATAAGTATTTAAGAACTGCTGAAACACTTCAAGGAAAAGTTGAAATAATTGTTGTTCCAACAAATGTTAACTTAATTGATGAAGGTGGCAATTATGAAGCAGCATTAACAACTCAAGAATTAAAAGATTATTTAGATGAATATCTAGACTTCAAAGAAGATGAAGAAGCTGCTAATACTGAACAACCAACAACAGAATCAACTGAAACAACAGAAAGTACAACAGTAGAAGGATAGAATAGGGGAAAGAATATGGGAAATTTAAAGAAATTATTATCAAATAAAAATGTTGTTACATTATTAGGAGCAATCTTAATAGTTGTAGTTCTATTCTTGTTCTATAGATGGAGAGTTAATTCAGCTATTCAACCAGTTCAATTACCTTATGCAATGCATTCACTAGAACAAGGAGCACAAATTACTCCTGATGATGTTGCGATTGTTGAAGTTCCTCAACAAAAGTTAAGAGGAAACGTTATTACAAATGTAAGCGGTGTTTACAATAAATATGCTTCATGTTTTATTCCAAGTGGTAGTTTATTCTTTGCTACTAATAAAGATGGTACTGCTGGAAACGTATCAAATGAAAGTACAACAAATGCTGATTACTTATATAAATTAGGAAAGGATCAAGTTGCTTTCAACTATCCTGTTGATATTAATACAACTTATGGTAACTCATTCTTCCCTGATAAATATTTTGATATCTACTTAAGAATACATAAAGATGAAGAAAGTGAAAAAATTACTTTCGGTAGATTTATTAATAACATTAAGATACTTGCGGTAAGAGATAATGCAGCACGTGATGTATTTGCTACAAGTGAAGAATTAAGACAACCTGCACAAATGATTTTTGGTCTTACTAAAGAACAAAATGCTTACTTACGTGTAGCTGAAAAATTAGAAAAGAATGTAGAAATTATTTTAGTTCCTACTGCGGCAGATTTGAAATATCAAGATACTGAAGTACCTGAACCAAAAATGATTAATACAGAATTAAAAGAATATCTTGAACCATATTTAGAGGATTTAACTATAGATAGTAATAGTACAACAACAACTACAACAGAATAGTGGTGTGAATATGGAACAAGAAATTAATGCGTATAATGTTGAAGTTAAACAAGATTTAACGAATACTGATATTAATGATAATCTGTTCTCAAATATTGACTTTGGTCCTTTAAAACAATACTTGGATGATGACAATATCACAGATATATCTTATTCAAACAATGGGCAAGTATGGTTGAAAAGCCTAGATAAGGGTGTTTATCGAGTTGATAACCCTGGTATTGATAACGATTTGATGGAGAAGATAGCATTCCAATGTGCAAACATCATGGGTAAGGTATTTAATATGGCATCTCCTTTCCTAGATAGTGAAAGTGCTGAGTTGCGTATGAATTTTGTTCATGATTCTATTGCAAGAAATGGTATTGCCGCGGTATTCCGTAAAACTCCTGCTAAAATTCGTTTAAAGAAAGACAAATTAATTAAAGAAAAATATATTACGAATGGTATTCATGATTTCTTAATTAAATGTGTAAGAGGTCACTGTAATATAATCGTTGCTGGTGAAACTGGTTCAGGTAAAACCGAGTTGGTAAAATACTTAGCTAGTCATACAGCAGAAAATGAAAAAATGATAACAATCGAAGATACACTTGAGTTACACTTAGATCGTATTTTCCCACATCGTGATATCGTTGCTATGAAGACAAACAATGTTGCATCTTATTCTGATGTTCTTGTTACTTGTATGCGTCAAAATCCGAAGTGGATCTTACTTTCCGAGGTTCGTTCTGCAGAAGCGGTTACAGCCGTTCGTAACTCTATATCTTCTGGTCATAATATCTTATCAACTATCCATGCTGATAAGGCTCAAAGTATTCCACATCGTATGTATTCCTTATTGGAATCTAATATCGATGTAGAACAATTTATGACTACTATATATCGATATGTTCAATTGGGTCTATATGTTCGTGCAAGATATGATAAGGAACGTGGCTTTATGCGTGAACTTGCTGAAGTTACGGAATTCTATGTTGATGAAAATAATAAACCTAAATATAATGTAATATATCATAAAAATGTTGATGGAACTGAAACAACTAATGATCCATCAAAATATCTAATTGAATATTTAGCTAACCAAGGTGTTGACTTAAATGATGATTCCTTAGTTCAAGAAATTGATTATGATGCCCTTGATGATTTAGCTAAAGCAGATAAGCAATTAGAAATAGAAAAACAAGAAAAGAAAAAAGAACAAGCGTATTATGAAAATTTTGGTGAAGAACCTGCTGAAGAAGAAGAGGTTAAGGCTCCTAAAGCTGAACCTCAAATTGATTTAACACTTCTAAATAAGCCAAAAGAGGATGTTAAGCCTGCTACACAAGTAGCTCCAAAACCACCTGTTGCGCCTAAACCTACTCCTACAGTTGCTCCAGTAGCTACTCCGGTAGCACCAGCTCCTGTAGAAAATAAGGTAGCAGCAACACCAGCTCCACAAGAAACTGTTGATAATATGTATAATTACGATTATTCACAGACTTCAGGAGAAAATACGCAAGTTACTTCTAATCCATTAGATATAGAGAAGACACAGTATTTAGATCCGGTTAATTTAAATGCTGAATCTAATGGTACGGTATAAAAAGGAGGAATAAAAATGGAATTTTTAATTATTCTTGCAATTGTGTTTTTCATATTCTTTTATAGACAAAGTAATGGCGAATCTGTTTATAAATTTGTAACAGATGGTGTTGGAAATGTTTATGAAAAGTATGCCCCTTATTCATTTAAAATGATTCGTGAAAAATGTAAGGAGATGGGCCTTGAATATACACCTAAACAATATGTTTTACAGGTTGTAATCTTTTCTGTTCTAGCATTTGTTATTACTTATTTATATTTCTATAATGTGGTAATCTCAGTTGTATATGTAATTATAACTATATCTTTTATTCCTTACTTAGCATATTTAAGATGTAAAAGAGTATATAGTGAGTTCTTATTTGAACAAGTTCAAGTTTATGTAACAAATACTATTATGGAATTTGCTGTAGCTCAATCATTTGTTAAAGCTCTTGAAGGTGTTTATAACTCAGGTGTTATTGAAGATCCTGTTAAGACAGATATTAAAGTAATGATTGACTTAGCATATCATAATGGTGATGTAGGTGAATCTATTGATTATATGAATAGTAAATATGATTATTATATGGTTCGTAATATGCATCAATTATTCTTACAAGTTACCCGTGAAGGTGCAAGAGATACATCTAAAGCACTTGACAACATGCTTTTAGACGTTGATGAACTTGTAGAAGGTGTATATCGAGATAGAATTGATAGAGCACAATTCCATAAACAATTCATTCAATATGGATTACTTCTATATTTAATGATTATGTTAGTTCAATTATTAATTACGAAAGAGAAATATGTAGCCCTAGTTAGTGGTAACATCCTAGTTCGTATATGCTTACATATAATAGTTTTATTAAATAGTTATTTTCTTCTATCTGGAGAAAAATATTATAACGAGAATGTAGGTGCTGAATAATGGAATTAGCTATAGTATTAGGTATTACAGTATTTATCTTAATTTATCGTGGTACTGTTAATGCTGATGATATGTATAAAGAAAATAAAGAATTTATAAATCTTATAAAAGAAAAAGATTATGATTTCTATGCCCAAGCTAAATATGGATCTGATGTAGATGTTGATGCTCTTTTCCTAAAGAGATTAAAAACATCTGGAATCGTATTTATAATCTGTTTAGCATTTGTATTATTCAATTTTAGTTGGATAAACTTAATAATTGGTGTATTAGTAGCAGGAGTTATCTTTAAGTCTGATTATACTAATTTAAAAAGTTACTATAAGAGAAACTTAATTCGAATTGATCAATTACTTCCATATTATTTAAAGAGTATTGAGGTACTTGCTCAACATTATACAATTCCGGTTGCTATATCAAGAAGTATTAATACTGCACCAGATGTATTCCAAGATGGATTAAAGAAATTAATTGAAAGAATTGACTCTGGTGATTCAACAATTGAACCTTACTTAGATTTTGCAAGAGAATATCCTGTACGTGATTCTATGCGTATGATGAGACTTCTTTATCGTTTAAGTATTGGTTCACAAGAGAATAAACAAGAACAATTATTGGTATTCTCTAAATCAGTTTCATCTTTACAAAACAAAGCACGTGAAAAAATGTATGCTGGACGTTTGAAAAAGATGGAAAACAAGACCCTTGTTATGTTACTAGTAACAGGTGGTGGAACAATGGTTGTTATCGTTCTTGCTATGGCGATGACAGTCTTTGGTGGAAATTAGTAAATAATGATATTCTAAATATTTTGTAATAATAGGAAAGGAGGATATTTGGATGAAAGAAGCGAGTGGTGAATTAAACATGACTTTAATTACAATTGTTGCTATTGCTGCAATTGCGTCATTGTTTGTTGTTTTCATTTTACCTATTGTTAAAAATAGAATTGGTAATAGCGTTAACAACGTTAATACCGATTGGAATCAAGCAAATAAATAGTTAATTAAAAATCAAATGATAGGAGGTTAATTATGAGGGAAGCTATTGGGGGAGCATGGTTATATTATATTTTCGTGGTTATGATTATGTTTATTGTATCTTTTTTGGCAATATTTCTTAATTATATGACAGCATATCGTGCAAATAATCATTTAATTTCTGTTTTAGAACAATCAGAAGGTATTATGCCAGCTGGTATTGAGCAAAAATTAAATGCATCATTTAATTATAATAGTCATTTCAAAACTTGTTATATGACACAAGGTAATGGAAAAGGCTTCATAATTAGAATTGCTACATTTATGCCTGTTAAAATTCCTCTAGTAGACATCAACTTAGATATTCCTGTGAAGAATGAAACTAGAACTATTAATTGTTATGGAAATGGGGCTTGCCCACCAGGCAACGTACTTTCTAGTTTAACTACTTCATATGGAACGCCTAAACCATGTGCTGTGGGATGGTAATATGATAGTAATTGTTTCGAACAAACAAAAAAGTGTTCTAGATAATGCTAATATTGATGCCATAAAAGATTTAAATGGAGTATTTAATGTTCAGGACTTAATCAATAATTTTAAGAATTATTTCTTTACGAAAATGGTTATTGATGCTACTAGTATAGTTGATTTTACAAACCCAGAAGTTTTAAAACAATTAGCTAGTGGAATAGGCTCTGAAAAATTAGTTGTTTTATTACCTCCAAAACCCGAACCTCCTTTGAGATTTTTAGAAACGTTGGTTAATATAGGAATCTACAATTTTTCAACAAATATTGATGAATTAGTTAATTTAATTAGTAATCCTTATGATAAGGAATCAATCAATCGAAAAATTCATAATTTAGGTCCTGTTAGTCAAACGACAAATCCAGCTAGTGAAATAAAAAATATTGTTCAAAACAACAATAATAATATTTCATTAGAACAAGGTTTAAACAGTATTGAAGATATTAATGCAATTAATCCGATAAATGTTAATTCCGATGTTTCATCAAATAATATTAACAATCAAGTTAATGATGATTCAAAATATATTGCTAATAATGGTAATGTTGATAATAACAATACTAATAATGGTAATCCAGAAGAGAAGAAGGATATGATTAGTCTTACTGACTTTGTATTATCCGAAAGCAGTATCGGAAATAACAACAATAACAATAATAACGAAAATAATGAAATGAATTTTGACTACGTTGAAAATAATAATAGTAGTCCATCTATTAATGGAATGAATAATGGACAACCTATTGATATGAATGTAGCATCTAATATTAATCAAGTAACACCGATTAATAATGAAAATACGTTTCTTAATGATGGTCAACAAGAAAGCTTTATTAATGGTTTTGATCAAAGTAAAGCCTTGGTCGTTGGTTTCCGTAATATAACAGAACATGCCGGAACAACAACATTGATCTATAAATTAAAAGAAACTTTAGAAAATAGAAATCATAAACATATTGCTTTAGTTGAAGTGGGTACTAATGATTTATCATTCTTTAGACTTGCTGAAGCTGTATCTATTCAAGAAAATGAGTTAGATAATTGTTTAAAGAATTATTCAACTAGATATGATTATGTTTTTGTTGATTTATGCCAAACAACAAATGATAGTATTTGTGATTTTGTATTATATTTGGTTGAGCCAACAAAAATAAAAATTAACAAATTGATAGTTAAGAATAGAAACATATTTAATGAATTAAAAGGTAAATATGTAGTATTAAATAAAAGTATGCTATCTGATAATGAAAGAGGTATTTTCTCTCAAGAAGCTAATTTACCATTCTTTGCATCTGTTATGCCATTTAATGACAGAAAAGAAACAAATGCTTTGGATGAATTAATTAATAAAATTGAAAGAGAAAAGAATAATTCAGGAAATAATAGTGTACCTAATCAAAATCAAACTTTTATTAGTTTTTAGGTAAAAATAAGTTGATAATATATTAATTTGTGTTATACTAACGAATTGTGGTGGTATTATGATTCTATTTGATTGTACTAATGATGCATTAACAATAATTGATGCAGTAAAAAGAGTACTTAATATTATACAAATAGCTTTAATAGTTTTATTAATAGTCTATTGTACTGTCGATATTGCAAAAATTGTCATTTCAAAGAATGATGATGAAATAAAAAAATACCGTAGTAGTATTTATAATAGAATTATTTCATGTATCTTGATATTCTTGATTCCAAGTTTAGTTTTTCTAATATTTGGGTCTATATTGAATAATTCAAGTATGAGTATCAACGAAATAAAACAATGTTGGTATAAAGATAGAACATAAGAAAAGTATTGATTTTAAATGAAATTTAGGTTATTATATAACCAGTTGGAGGATTTATGATTTTAGATGGTGTATGTACTTCTGAACTTAGTTCAGTATTAGCTGTAGTAAGATGGATAGTTAATCTAGTTAAACTTGCAGTTCCAATTTTATTAGTTGTATTAGCAACTTTTGACTTAGCAAAAGTAGTTACTAATTCAAAAGGTGATGATAGTGAAACTAAGAAAGCAGTTAAAACATTAATTACCCGTATTATCTATGGTTTAATTATTTACTTCGTACCTATTATAATTGTATGGTTATTTACATCAATTAGAATTGGTGGAGTAAGTGATGTAATGGATTGCTACAACAATGCTTCATTGCAACAATTGTAGTGATAATAATAAGTGAAAATAGAGGCGTTTAACCTCTTTTTTTGTTGTTTTAATATAATTGGGCTTTTATAGTAAAAAAAGCGCTTAAAATGGCATTTTTATGCTTGTATAAGTAATTTTAAGGTGTTACAATATAGTAGTTGAAGTGAAGGAGGAAAAATGGAAAACAAAAAATATGTTTACCTTTTTAGTGAAGGAAATGCTAATATGCGTGAACTATTAGGTGGTAAAGGTGCTAATCTTGCTGAAATGACTAATATTGGTTTACCAGTACCACAAGGTTTCACAATTACTACTGAAGCATGTACTCAATACTATGAAGATGGACGCGAAATTAATGATGCAATTAAAGCTGAAGTAACAGAATATATTGCAAAATTAGAGGAAATTACAGGAAAGAAATTTGGAGACAAAGAGAATCCATTATTAGTATCAGTAAGATCTGGTGCTAGAGCATCTATGCCTGGTATGATGGATACTATTCTTAATTTAGGTTTAAATGAAGATGTAGTTGAAGTATTATCAGAAAAATCAGGTAATCCTAGATGGGCTTGGGATTGTTATAGAAGATTTATCCAAATGTATTCTGACGTTGTAATGGAAGTTGGTAAAAAATATTTTGAACAACTAATTGACCAAATGAAAGAAAAGAAAGGTGTTACTCAAGACGTTGAGTTAACTGCTGAAGATTTAAAAGAATTAGCTGGTCAATTTAAAGAAGAATATAAATCAAAAATAGGTAGTGAATTCCCAACTGACCCAATTGAACAATTATGGGGAGCTATTAAAGCTGTATTTAGAAGCTGGGATAATCCACGTGCTAACGTTTATAGAAGAGATAATGATATTCCTTATTCTTGGGGAACTGCTGTAAACGTACAATCTATGGCCTTTGGTAACATGGGTGATGATTGTGGTACTGGTGTTGCATTCACTCGTGACCCTGCTACAGGTGCAAAAGGATTATTTGGTGAATTCTTAACAAATGCACAAGGTGAAGACGTTGTTGCTGGTGTTCGTACACCAATGCATATAACTGAAATGGAAGAAAAATTCCCAGAAGCATTTGAACAATTCAAACAAGTTTGTAAAACACTTGAAGATCACTATCGTGATATGCAAGATATGGAATTTACTGTTGAACATGGTAAACTTTATATGCTACAAACAAGAAATGGTAAGAGAACTGCACAAGCTTCAATTAAAAT
>JAEEGK010008851.1_pt1 | contig 23676 bp, 19 predicted proteins | sample 8958771 | NCBI WGS metagenome assembly JAEEGK01 (sample SAMN16246547, study PRJNA631951) | gut metagenome | biome: gut microbiome; feature: rumen; material: SC-attached | host: Bos | place: Iran: Karaj | collected 2018-10
GCTGACCTCCTGACACTTCAGTAATCTCTCTTCCCGCAGTTTCAATGATGCCGAGTTTTCTCATCAAGTCTTCAGCCTTCTTATTGACCTCATCCCTGGAAACGAGTCCCGCCTGATAACCGGGAAGTACTATGTTGTCCATGATGCTGAGTTTTTTCATCATATACATCTGCTGGAAAATAAAACCCATCTTGAGAAGTCTCATTTTCGTAAGTTGCCTATCACTCATCTTGGAAAGATCATCTCCGTCGAAGATTACTTTTCCCGCAGTCATGTTATCCATGCCGCTTATTGTATATAGCAGGGTCGATTTACCGGAACCGCTGGGTCCCATTATTGATACGAACTCTCCTTCTTCAATTTTAAGATTGATATTCTGAAGAACATTGTTACTGAATCCGTCGACTATGTATGTCTTGCACAGATCCTTTGCTTCCAAACATATTTCAGCCATTTTTTACCTCAACTTTTAAACATACTTTTATTGCCTGTGATGACATGATAACAATCCATTTCTTAAAAAATCTTTAAAGGTTCAAAAAAAAATAAGCCGATGAGTCGTGAAACAAGGGGACGGTTCTGTCGTTCCACTGTTTCACGGCCCACCGGCCTGCAAATATTAAATTACTGTCTGTCGAAATATGCCTTTCCCGAACTGGGAAGGAAATAAGTTCTTATATATCCGTCGGTAGAAAGGACTACAAATTCATTGGTAGCTTCCAGATAATAAACTCCGTCTCCGTCTTCAGCTTCTATCTTAAATAAGGAATTGGGATTGGTAATTACCGCAGATGCTGCTGCCTGATATGCTTCCGCTGAGGTGAATCCCATTTCAATTCCGTGCTTCTCGTAATGCTCATTAAGAAGCTTCTGGTTTCTGAATACATATACCGGAGTCACTACCGGTGCAGGCTCTACTGCAACAGGTTCAACAACCTCAGGTACGATAACTTCTTCGGGAGGAGTTGTGTTTTCGACAACGGGATTGTCAACTACAGGTTCAACGGCAACCGGTTCTGCAGATGCAACAGGTTCCGTCGAAACAGGTTCTACAGGCTCGGGAGCATCAGCTTCGATCATCTCCTCAGGCGTACCTTCCTCCTGATCTGCTTCTTCCGGTTCAGATTCTTCATCCGTTTCGAAACCTTCAGATCCCTCTACGGCTCCCGCTTCAATCTGCTCGGTGCTGATCTCCGCATTACTTACAGCCGGCTCAGATGTTACCGCGGGCTGTGTATAGGTCTGATCCGCTACCGGACTGCTACCGGAATCCATTTCCAGAAATACATTTATTCCGAACATCAACACAAAGAATACTATTACTCCGGCAATGATCAAAATCTTAAATGTTTTGTTTTGCATTTTATTTTTTCCTCACAGAATATCCGAATTTTCCGATCGTATCCGACAGCTTTCTGTATGCTCCGTGCTCATACGCAACAAGTTTACACTTGTCCATATGAAAAACTCCTTTATCATCAAGAAATTTTTCTTCAACAGATACGCTTACAACCTCTGCCAGAAACATATCATGTGTCCCAAGCTCCAGGATCTGCTTTACTTTACATTCGATACAAACCGGCGCTTCTGCAATTGCAGGTGCACTTACCTTAAAACTCTTTGCAGGTGTAAGTTTAAGTTCCTTGAATTTATCGATCTTTTTTCCGGTGGAGCAACCCGCCTTATCAAGAGCATAGGTCATATCCTCCGAGGGAAGGTTTATGACAAACTCACCGGTTTCTTTTAACATATGATAGGAATGTCTTTCTTTTCTGACAGATATATATACCATGGGCGGATCGGAGCAAACGGTGCCGGTCCATGCAATGGTGATCATATTCTTCTCACCTTCAGGCTTTCCGCAGGTAACTATCACCGCCGGAAGAGGATACAGAAAATTTCCGGGTTTTGAAAATTCAATCTTACTCATATTGCTTCCTCACTTCCAATAGCCAAAAGCTAAACAATAGTATAAAATATTTCAGATAAATACGCACGTAAAAAGAAAGGCCCCATATGAGTGGCAATTTATACGTTATCCGTCACGGAAGGACGGACTGGAACGACAAACATATATTACAGGGAAAAACGGACATTCCTTTAAACGAGACCGGAATAAAGATGGCGGAGGATGCAGCCGTAAGATATAAGGATATTAATTTCGATATCTGCTTCTGTTCTCCTCTGACACGCGCTAAGGAAACCGCGGAAATACTTCTTAAAGATCGCAGCATTCCCATAATATACGATGAAAGGCTCAGGGAAATGAGCTTCGGCATCTACGAGGGAGTTCACAACAGTTTCAAGGATCCCGGCTGCTATGTAAAGGTGTTCTTCGAAGAACCGGAAAAATATCTGGAAAGGCCCGAAGGCGGAGAAAACATTCTGGACCTGATGCAAAGAACAGGAGAATTTCTTGAAGAAAAAGTATACCCTCTCCTTGATGAGGGAAAAGACATTCTGATCGTAGGACATGGAGCAATGAACTCTGCGATAAAGTGTAACGTGCGAAAACTCGACCTGAAAGACTTCTGGGTTGACGGAATCGAAAACTGCAAATTAATGAAGCTGAATTAAACAGCCGCAAAAAAACTCCCGATGGCTTTATGCCTTCGGGAGTTTCTCATTATGATTTATTCAACTATCAGAACTTTCCTGCCTTAGCAGCCTCTTCGATAGAAACTGCGGTAGAAACGGTCATACCAACCATGGGGTTGTTACCTGCTCCGATAAGTCCCATCATCTCAACGTGTGCGGGAACTGAAGAAGATCCTGCGAACTGAGCGTCTGAGTGCATACGTCCCATAGTATCAGTCATACCGTAAGAAGCGGGGCCTGCAGCCATGTTATCGGGATGAAGGGTACGTCCGGTACCGCCGCCTGATGCAACTGAGAAGTACTTCTTACCTGCCTCAAGTCTCTCCTTCTTGTAGGTACCTGCAACGGGATGCTGGAATCTGGTGGGGTTGGTTGAGTTTCCGGTGATGGATACGTCAACGTTCTCTTTCCACATGATAGCAACGCCTTCGCAAACATCGTTTGCACCGTAGCAGTTAACCTTTGCTCTGGGGCTGTTAGCGTCCTTGGAGTAGCAGGTTCTGGAAACTTCCTTTACGGTGTTGGTGTAAGGATCATACTCGGTCTCAACGAAGGTGAATCCGTTGATTCTGGAGATGATCTGAGCAGCGTCCTTGCCGAGTCCGTTAAGGATAACGCGAAGGGGCTTCTGGCGAACCTTGTTAGCCTTCTCTGCGATACCGATAGCGCCTTCAGCAGCTGCGAATGACTCGTGTCCTGCGAGGAATGCGAAGCACTCGGTCTCCTCCTCAAGGAGCATCTTTCCGAGATTTCCGTGTCCGAGACCAACCTTACGGGTGTCAGCAACGGATCCGGGGATACAGAATGCCTGGAGTCCTTCTCCGATAGCAGCTGCAGCGTCAGCAGCCTTGCGGCATCCCTTCTTGATAGCGATGGCAGCACCTACGGTGTATGCCCACTTAGCATTTTCGAAGCAGATAGGCTGGATGCCCTCGATCAGATGATAAACATCAAGTCCTGCATCTTTAGTGATCTGTTCAGCCTCATCGATCGACTTAATCCCGTACTCAGCGAGTTTAGCAAGGATCTGGGGCTCTCTTCTTTCATATGATTCAAATTTTGCCATTTTATAATCCTCCCTTTATCACTCTTTACGAGGGTCAATAAGTCTAACAGCATCAGCAACACGGCCATACTGACCTGAAGCCTTCTCTACTGCCTTGACTGCATCGTCGCCGGCTTTGATGAAATCCATCATCTTACCGAAGTTGATGTACTTGTAACCGATGATCTCGTCATTCTCGTCAAGAGCAAGGTGGGTGATATATCCGTCGGTGAGCTCAAGGTATCTGGGTCCCTTCTCAAGAGTTCCGTAGGTGGTACCTACCATTGAACGGGTTCCTTTTCCAAGATCCTCAAGACCTGCGCCGATCTGAAGTCCGTCCTCAGAGAATGCGGACTGGGTACGTCCGTAAACGATCTGGAGGAAGAGCTCTCTCATAGCGGTGTTGATAGCGTCGCAAACAAGGTCTGTATTAAGAGCCTCGAGAACGGTAAGTCCGGGAAGGATCTCAGAAGCCATAGCTGCAGAGTGAGTCATACCTGAGCAGCCGATGGTCTCAACAAGAGCTTCCTGAATGATTCCGTCTTTAACGTTAAGAGACAGTTTGCAGCATCCCTGCTGAGGTGCACACCATCCGATACCATGGGTATATCCGGAGATGTCCTTAACTTCTTTAGCCTTTACCCATTTAGCTTCTTCAGGAATGGGTGCAGCGCCGTGATGTACGCCCTGGTGTACAGGACACATCGCTTTTACTTCTGTTGAATAAATCATGTAGTAGCCTCCTTAATAGAATGTGAATGATTCATCATAGATCTTAGATCTTCCAGAACTACTTATAAAATCACGCATCTGAGTAGAAATTATACATTTTTTCATGAATTTTGTACAGATGAAAGTGCATCGAGTTAGTCATAACTAACAAAAACCTCGTTACAGGAAAATTCTCGTCATAAATGGTATAATAGTCGAAATCATCACCGAAAGGAAAAGGGACATGAAATTCATCTCTTGGAACGTAAACGGACTCAGAGCCTGCGCAGGAAAGGGCTTTGAGGAGTCATTTAAGAAGCTGGATGCGGATATTTTCTGCCTTCAGGAGACCAAACTCTCGGAGGGACAGTTCTCCCTTGAGCTCCCAGGGTATCATCAGTATTGGAACTACGCGGAGAAAAAGGGCTATTCCGGAACCGCTGTCTTCACGAAAAAAGAACCCGTAAGCGTAACCTACGGTATAGGCATAGAGGAGCACGATCATGAAGGCCGTGTGATCACCGTCGAATTCGAAGATTTCTATTTCATAACCGTATACGTACCCAATTCCCAGAGGGAACTTGCCCGTCTGGATTACCGTATGAAATGGGAAGAGGCATTCCTTGCATACATTCTTAAGCTGGAAAAGAAAAAGCCTGTCATCTACTGCGGCGATTTAAATGTGGCTCACAACGAGATAGACCTTAAAAATCCGTCATCCAACCACCACAATGCGGGTTTCTCCGATGAGGAAAGAGCCGCATTCGGTAAGGTGCTGGACAACGGATATATCGATACATTCAGATATTTCTATCCCGACAGAAAAGATATCTACTCCTGGTGGTCATACATGTTCCACGCAAGAGAAAAGAATGCGGGATGGCGTATAGACTATTTCGTAGCTTCAAAAAAGCTGGAGGACAGACTGGTCAGTGCGGATATTCATACGGACATACTCGGATCCGATCACTGTCCGGTAGAGCTTGTTATCAAAGACTGATTAAGTCTTTGAATATATCAATTCTTATAATACTTCGCCTGTGCTTCGAACATCTCGGCATAGATTCCGCCGGGGATCTTCTCAAGTTCCGCATGTGTTCCGTATTCGGCAATATGGCCGTCCGAGAACACCGCAATCTTATCACAGAACTGACAGCTGGAAAGTCTGTGTGATATGTAGAACGCCGATTTTCCACCGACAAGCGAATTGAACTGCTTATATATCTCATATTCCGCGATCGGATCAAGAGCTGCGGTAGGCTCGTCCAGGATAACAACCGGGGCATCCTTACACAAGGCTCTGGCAATCGCGATTTTTTGTTGTTCTCCGCCGGAAGGCTCAACTCCCTCCTCATCAAAGAACTTGAACAGGTTTGTATCGGTTCCCTTATCAAGTCCTGCCACAAAATCATGCAGACCAACTCTGTCCGTAAGAGCCATGATATCGGCAGTGTCATCCGAAAACGCAATGTTTTCTTTTACCGAGAATGCAAAAAGTTTGAAGTCCTGGAATACAGGTGCAAACTGTTCCATATACGAGACATAATCATATTCTCTTATATCAATGCCGTCTACGAGTATCTCACCTTCAGTAGGGTCGTAGAGTCTGCAGAGAAGTTTTATAAAAGTTGTTTTTCCCGCACCGTTTAGACCCACGATGGAGAGATGTTCTCCGGACACTATCTTTATGCTCACATCATCAAGCACTTTTCGGTCCGTCTTCGGATAGGCAAATGATACATGTCTGAATTCTATCTCGTGCGGTTTCTTTTCAATGGGGCGGTTTCCTTTAGTAAGTGCCTCGGGATAATCCATGAAAACAACATACTCATATGCGTAATTACAGCGCTTTATAAGTTCTGTCACGTTCTGGATCATTCCACCTATCGCATTATCCAGTCCGGCTTCCGCAGAAACAAGCTGGGTAAAGGTTCCGACTCCGATAACCTTACGGATAGCCAAAAGTGCCACATAAAAGTAAGCGAATATGCTTCTTCCAAGATCCAGATACTCACTTGCAAGTATCAGCGGGAAGCTCTTGTCTCCCTGCCATTTCCAATGAGAATTACTTTTAGCGGTATTCTCCTTCCAGCTGTTCACCATCATACCCTGAGCATCATAAAGTCTTATATCCTTGGCATAACGGTGGTCGACTATATTCCAGCCGAAATATCCGAACAGTCTGTTGACCTTGGAAAGCTTGGCGAAAGCTTCAATACTTATCTTGTTTCGTTTCAGAACAAACAGCGAATTTACCGCAGTATAAATAACCATCACCGCAAGAAGGATTGGTGCATATACAGCGATCACCGTAATAAATCCGGCAGCCTTTATAAGATTACTCAGGAAAAAGAAAAACTGATCCGAAATTCCGTTAACGCCACCCGAGTACCAGTCCATTCCGGTTCTGGCTTTTTCTATCTGTTCAAGAGCTTCTTTGTCTTCCGTAAGCTGGAAGTCAAGTTCCATAACATGCCTGCTCATCAGAATATCAAAATATCTCTCGATACGTGTGCTGTATCTGTTGATATAGTTTGTGGTCAGATCATTAAGCAGCTGGAAAACCATCTCCAGTCCGATAAGTAGTGCCGCAAGTGTAATAAGTCTGTTTACATTTCTGTCTCCTACCACTTCATCCACGATAAGAGGTGAAATGAAGAGTGCAATGAAAGGCATAGCGGTAGTAACCAGCATTCTGAATATTTTCAGTACAAAGAAAAACGGATACTTCTTAGCGGTAGTTTTGAACAATACTTTTATAACAGCTATGATCTTATGCATTTGCGGTCACCCCGCTTTCTGAGTCTGTAGGGTTTTCGCGGTAATACTGAGCCTGAGTATTGAACATCTCGGCATACTTTCCGCCTGATCTCATCAACTCGTCATGACTTCCGTACTCAACCAGATGACCGTTTTCAAACATGGCGATACGATCGCAGAATCCGGTAGAAGCAAGTCTGTGAGAAATATAGACTGCGGATTTATCACCGATCATATCGTCAAAGCTTTCATACAAAGACTGTTCTGCAATGGCATCAAGAGCAGACGTGGGCTCATCGAGAACCACGATCTTCGCCCCCTTGTAAAGTGCCTTAGCCAATGCCAGTTTTTGTTTTTCTCCTCCGGACAGATCCACACCGTCATCTTCAACAATCTTGGTGAGCGGTGTTTCAATTCCTTTGGATAAAGAAGCAAGTCTTTCTTCAAGTCCTGCCTCGCAGGCACATCTGCGAACCTTTGCTGTGTCCAGATCACCCGCTCTCAGCATTGCAATATTCTCGGACATTAAGAAAGCAAATATCTCAACATTCTGAAAAACAGGTGCGAAAAGCTTATAATAATCCGCACGTTTGAACTTTCTGATATCCGTTCCGTTCAGAGTAATATATCCATCCGACGGATCGTAAAGTCTCAGAAGAAGCTTTATCATTGTGGTTTTACCCGCACCGTTAAGTCCCACCACAGCCAGCTTCTCACCGGGACGGATCTTAAGATTCAGATGGGATAATGCTTCTTTGTCGGATTTAAGATATTTATAGCTGACGTCAACAAACTCGATCTCATAGGAGTCTGTATTCGGAACGGGAATGTATTCTTTGTCATCATCTTCAGTCTTAAGGTCTATGAAAGATCGGAAATCGTCAGTCTCTAGACTTGCTTTTTTGTAATCTCCAAATCTCTGGAGAAGGCCGAACAGAGCATTTGCAAATGCTAGGGAAAAAGTAAGGAACATGGTGAAATCGCCGGCTGACATATCTTTTTTAAGCACGGCTGTAAATAAAACGGCATAAACAAGTATTTTTATCACCGTTCCCGAAGCTGCGGATACAAAGTTATAACGAAGCCACAGTCTGTGATGATGATCGTTCCTGTCTATAAAAATCGCATTGATCTTTTCAAACTTTTCCGTCAGGTAATCCTTAAGATTAAAGAGTCTTATATCTTTCGCGTAATCGAAGTCCTGAGTGATTCTTTCCATATAATTGCGGCTGCGCCACGATCCTGAAAGTCTGTCCCAAACCTCTTTTTTATCGATCTTTATTATGCGTCTGAAATAAATATACTGAACTACCGTAAGAATGATCATGGCTATGATAAGTCTGGGATCCAGGATCATAACCGCAGTAAAAGTAACGATAACGGTAAGTGCATTTTCACCAAGCTGAGGAATAAGCCTCATCATGCCTTCCACGCCGTTACTGTTATCATTTGTTGCCTGGCTTGCACGCTCTGCCACATCCAGTACATCGGGCTTTTCAAGAGTCTCATAATCAAGACTCAGCACCTTCGCGATACGTTCGGTTATAAGATTCATACGAACGTTAATGTACCGATACCAGGTTTTGGAATCCGACAGTGCCGAGCAAAATCTGAGAACCGCCGCAACGCCTGCTGCGATCAGAATAATCTTTATGAGCTCACTCTCACCGGAAGCTCCGTTATCTGTCTGTATGATATCTATTACATACTTGCCGAAAATTCCCATGAAATAGGGAAAGACGGACTTGGCCACAAAGCCAAGAACCATCAGAAACAAAACAGACGGCTGATACTCAGCCATTTTACGAATGATATAGCATGTATTGCTGAGCATGCTATATTCCTTGTGCAAAGGGTTATCTTTGCTTTCCTTATAATCCGACATCTGTACACCCTAATACTTTCTCCCCTTCGCAACATACATATTAACATAAAAAAAGCTGCCGCACCAATTACAGTGCGGCAGCCATTCGATATCAGTTTAATCAGTCGATAACTGAAACAGTATCAAGAAGAGTTGCGGTCTCATCGTCCATGTAAGTGGTTGCGGTAATGGTAGCGGTATATCCGTCCTTTACAAGAACAACCTGAACAACATCGAGATCAATAGTAGTTCCCTGAACTTCGAAAACACCGGTGGTGCGGATGCAGGGAACCTCTTCACCAAGGAAAGAAGTGGTTTCACGCTCACATACCACATCGGAAGCACCCATTGACTCATAAGTAGAAACAAGCATGGAAAGGGATGCATCGATCATATCGGCAACATCATCCTGAGTAAGTCTGCTGTCAGTGCTTGATAAGGTAAGGTTGATAGAATTCATGAAATCAGCATCGACAAGATAGCAATCAATAACGGTCTCGCCTGACTCAAGAGAGTTCTTCATAGCTTCTGCAGCAAGAGTATCGCCCTCACCAAGAAGTTCGCCGGTCATAAGTCCGAGTTCTACAAGAGTTTCGTCATCAGCGAAAGAATAGCCGTCAATAGCTTCGATCTTGATTCCGAAATACTCGTTGGTGTAAACGTCTCCGTCAACTACACCGAAAACGTCTGCTGCATCAGCAGCTTCGGTATCCTCTTCCTCAGCATCCGCATCTTCTGCTTCAGAATCAGCATCCTCTACATCAGCATCCTCTGCATCAGTATCCTCTGCTTCTTCGGTCTCTTCCTCTACAACTACATCTCCGGAATCGGTGTTGTTGTCGGATCCGCCTGCACAAGCAGTAAGGCTGAATGCCATAACAAGTGAAAGTAATGTTGCAATAGTTCTCTTTTTCATAATATTTTTTCTCCTCAAAAAAATTACTCCTGCTGTCTGCTCAATAAGCAAACAACAGGAGCGATAATACTACCGTTTACATAAAAAGGTCAAGCATTGTTTTTTAAAATTCCCTTAATATCTCCCAAATATCCCTGATTATACAAGCACTATACCAATATCTACATTGACTAATTTCCCTATGTAACGACTGGCAGATTCGGTAACCAATCCGGTTTTGATATAGCCGATAGAAACTGTAAGATCGGAGCGCACAGCCACTGAAGCTTCTCCCGTATCTCCGTTCATTCCGGAATTAATATCAACACTGATTACATATGCTCCGCTGTTATTGATCGCATCAATAGCCTCAGCTGCTGTTCCTCTTACTTCTCCCACAAATCCTGTTCCAAGAATGCAATCGACAATAATGTCATATTTCTCGAGCTCGGTATTTTCCGAAAAAGAAAACATTTCTATCCCGCGCTCTAAAGCCAAGTCGCAATAATACTTTCCATCCTCGCTCATCTTATCGGATACTTTGATCACCACAGGATCAGATCCGTTCTCTTTAAGTATTCCGGCCAAAGCATATCCGTCACCTCCGTTGTTTCCACCTCCCACCACAATGGCAATCTTCTTATCCTTCCATTCATGATAGGAATCATATACGCCTTTTGCCGCACGGTACATCAGTTCTTTGCTCGGAACAAAATGTTCTATAGTATATGCATCACTTTTTCTCATCCGCTCTACGCTGATTATTTCCGGTTCCATATGCGTTCACCCCTGCAACAAATCACTGTTTCAGCAGAATTTTATCATATTGACACGCCTCATTCTTCTATGATAATATCCTAATGGTTAGCCATGCCTAACCAGCGAATAAATCATGTTTGGTTCCTCTCCTTTTATCCGTACCTATGACGGTATAAATGGAGAGGAATTCAATGTAATCAGGAGGAATGTCATGAAAGATTATTTGGAAATCGTAGAAGTCTACGGCAGAGAAATACTTGATTCCAGAGGAAATCCCACTGTTGAAGCAGAGATCACTCTTGCAGACGGAACAGTTGCTACAGGATGCGCACCCAGCGGTGCATCAACCGGTGAGTTCGAAGCACTTGAACTCAGAGACGGTGATAAATCCAGATATCTGGGAAAAGGTGTCACCAAGGCAGTTGAAAATATAAACACCAAGATCAAAGATGCAATACTCGGAATGGATGCATCCGATACATATGCAGTTGATGCAGCAATGATCAAGGCAGACGGCACCAAGGATAAATCAAATCTCGGAGCGAATGCGATCCTTGCAGTATCCATCGCAACCGCACGTGCAGCTGCAAAGTGTCTCGATATTCCTCTTTACAGATTCTTAGGCGGAGTAAACGGAAACAGACTTCCCGTTCCTATGATGAATATCTTAAACGGCGGCGCTCACGCAGACAGTGCGGTAGATACCCAGGAATTTATGATCATGCCTGTAGGCGCTCCCTCATTTAAAGAAGCTCTTCGCTGGTGTGCGGAAGTCTTCCATGCTCTTAAGTCTCTTATCAAAGATATGGGCGATGTTACCGCAGTAGGTGATGAAGGCGGATTTGCACCCAATCAGTTAAAGAGTGATGAGGAAGCAATCGAGAAGATCCTCGAAGCGATCAAGAAAGCAGGCTTTGAGCCCGGCAAGGATTTCATGATCGCAATGGATGCAGCTTCTTCCGAGTGGAAGAGCGAAAAAGGAAAGGGCTTCTACAAGCAGCCCAAGTCCGGTAAAGAATTCACCTCCGATGAGCTTATCGCTCACTGGGAAAGCCTCGTAGATAAATATCCCATCATCTCAATCGAGGATGGTCTCGATGAAGAAGACTGGGAAGGCTGGCAGAGAATGACCGCTAAGATCGGTCACAAAGTTCAGCTTGTAGGCGATGATCTCTTCGTTACCAATACCGAGAGGCTTGCAAAGGGAATCAAGCTCGGTGCCGGAAACTCCATCCTCATCAAACTTAACCAGATCGGTTCAGTATCTGAGACCCTCGAAGCAATCAAGATGGCTCACAATGCAGGATATACCGCTATCTCCTCTCACCGTTCCGGAGAGACCGCAGATACCACCATCGCAGACCTTGCAGTTGCACTTAACACCTGCCAGATTAAGACCGGTGCCCCCAGCAGAAGTGAAAGAGTTGCCAAGTACAACCAGCTTCTCCGCATTGAAGAGCAGCTCGGTGCATCAGCTGTATATCCTCAGATGAATGCATTCCACGTAAGCAAGTAAATTTTCCAGCCGGCAATTTATACGCATAAAATAAGAAACCGCCCGAAGGGGGCGGTTTCTTTGTGTAGGGGATTGAAATGTACAGGCTGCTTAAGCCAATTGGAGGTCTGTGTGATTAAATAAGGGATCTTCCGAGAGCACGGCACTCATAAAGTACGTTTTCATCGGGAGCTTCGTGGGCGATGACGGGATCACCTACAAGAAGCGCTCCGTCTGCCTTAACCTGCTCTTCCCACTGTCTCATCCACTCTCCGTCTCCCCATCCGTAAGAACCGAAGAGGGCAATCTTTCTGCCGGAGAGACTGGATTCTATGGAATCAAACATAGGTTGGAACTCTGTTTCTTCGAGCACCTCTGCTCCCATTGCGGGGCATCCCAGAGCAATGGCATCATATTCGTCCATATCATTAGGACCAAACTCAGATGCATTGATCAATTTAGTCTCTGCACCTGCAACTGATGCTCCGTCACTTATTGCCTGAGCCATCTGAGCGGTATTACCTGTTCCGCTCCAGAAAACAATCGCTATCTTGCTCATAAAAAATAAAACCTTTCTGTACAACAATTCAGATGTGTGATATTATTTTGGAGGCTTAGTTAGTCATTTCTAACTGCTACGTGTATAAACATACCATGCAGATAGGTTTATGTCAATACTTTTCTTTTTAACTTTTTTTCAATAAAGATTCACCCCTCATAAATACTGAAATTTTCCGCGATCTTTATAAAAAAATAATTGTATTTACCCACGGAAATGATATGATTTAGTTAGTTGTTACTAACCTATAGAAAGAGGTGTATTTATGAGTGAGTTTTTCCCCAATATTCCCGAGATCAAATTCGAAGGAAAAGACAGCAAGAACCCTCTTGCTTTTAAGTACTATGATGCAAAGAAAGTCATCATGGGCAAGACCATGGAGGAGCATCTGAATTTCGCCATGGCCTGGTGGCACAATCTCTGTGCAAACGGTGTTGATATGTTCGGTACCGGTACCGCCGATAAAAGCTTCGGCGCAGTTCCCGGAACAATGGAACATGCCAAAGCCAAGGTTGATGCAGGTATCGAATTCATGAAAAAACTCGGTATCAAGTACTACTGCTTCCATGATGCGGATATCTGTCCCGAAGATCCCGAGGATATTAACGAGACCAACAGAAGACTCGATGAGATCACTGATTACATCGTAGAGAAAACAAAGGGAACCGACATCAAGTGTCTCTGGGCGACCTGCAACATGTTCAGCAATCCCAGATTCATGAACGGTGCCGCAAGTTCAAACTCCGCAGATGTATGGTGCTTCGCAGCAGCACAAGTTAAAAAAGGACTTGAGAATGCAGTGAAGCTCGGTGCAAAGGGATATGTATTCTGGGGCGGACGTGAAGGTTACGAAACCCTCCTCAATACAGACATGAAGCTCGAGCAGGAAAACATTGCTACTCTCTTTACCCTTGCAAAAGATTACGGACGCAAGATCGGATTTACCGGTGATTTCTATATCGAGCCCAAGCCGAAGGAACCCATGAAGCATCAGTATGATTTTGATGCGGCAACTGCTATCGGATTCCTCAGAAAGAACGGTCTTGATAAAGACTTCAGAATGAACATCGAGGCAAACCACGCAACTCTTGCGGGCCATACATTCCAGCATGAACTCAGAGTTTGTGCGGTTGAAGACATGATGGGATCCGTTGATGCGAACATGGGTGATACCCTTCTCGGATGGGATACTGACCAGTTCCCCACCAATGTATACGACACCACCATGGCTATGTATGAGATTCTGAAAGCAGGCGGATTAAGGGGCGGACTCAACTTCGATTCTAAGAATCGCCGCCCTTCCAACACTCCCGAGGACATGTTCTATGCGTTCATCTCCGGAATGGATGCCTTCGCTCTCGGTCTGATCAAAGCCGCCGCAATCATCGAAGACGGCCGCATCGATGAATTCGTCAAAGACCGCTATTCAAGCTACTCGGACGGCATCGGCAAGAAGATTCGCGACAGAAGCATCACTCTCGAAGAAGCTGCCGCACATGCCGCAGAGCTTAAGAAGCCCGCATCTCCCGGATCCGGAAGACAGGAGTACTTAGAGACTGTTTTGAACAACATTTTATTCAGCTGATTTATTAATCCCTCCGTTATATAAGCCATCGGGGACGGTTCTTTTTGGAACCGTCCCCATTTGTTTTTCTATGCTGTTTTTGTGACAGATATGGAAATTTCTACATAATTAAAGAAATTTCGGGTAAAAATGCTCTTTATAACGTTCGTTGTGCTAAAATAGATGCGTGAAAATGCCGATAAATACTAAGAAAAGACAAATTGTCAGATAATTTATTTTTCGGTTATGGGGAAAACAAGTTTCTTAAAATCTAACAGAGGGGCGAGTCTGGTCTTAGTTTCAATCTACAGTGTCATCGTAATCTCGCTGGCGCTTACTTTAGTTGCCATCGGTTCGATGCTACTTTCCGATGCGGATTCCGTCAAAAAATATAATCAGGCTTACGAACTGGCAACCAGTCTCTCCACACGTATCGAGGAACTGATCTTAAACGAAACATCCGATAACCTTCACAAATCACAGATTGATCTGGATTCTTTTATAGCGGATCCCGCAACCGAAGGAGACATTGTACCTCTCACTTCAGGTTTCGGTTCTATTCCCGATTCTTCCATTCACGCAGTCATCTCCAGAAAAACAGGAACCGCCGGTACATACTATGTATTAACAGTCACAGCTACCGCGGCGGGGGAAACATATATCAAAACCACTGAATACACAGGAAGTGCCGCATCCGGTTACAGCAAAAGGTAGGTCAGGACATGACAGTTAAAACCTATGACAAGTTCATAAATGATAACCGCGGTGAGACACTTGTGGAAGTTATGGTTGCATTCATCGTGCTTATGATCGTGGTTGCCATGTTCACAGGTGCCACAAATTTCGCAAGTGCTACCATTAACAACTCCATCGACATCAGGCGTACGGCCGACGAGGAGTATGAAAATTTCCGTGAAGAACTCAGCAAAGAGAAGAAGACAAACTCACCCAGCACCACCATGCGCACACCTGAAGCTCCCGTTACGATCACAATACCGGGAACCGATACAAGTCACGACCTCACCGCATATCAATACAGATCCGGTGACTCGGTCTATTGGGTATTCAGATGAAAATAAAACTTTTTGAAAAATCAAATACCCTAAAAGACTCAGGTTTCACCCTTGTGGAACTTCTGGTTTCCATGACACTTACCGCGATCTTTGCCACTGCGATCGTAGCACTGCTTCCTGCTTCCACAAGACTGTATCTGCAGCTTCAATCCATGAGCAGAGCCCAGGTTGTTGCCGACATGGTCATTGATTCCCTGAGGGAAGAATGTGCGGATGCATACATAGATGATTTTGCATCAGTCAGGATCGTTAATCTGGGATTAAGTACCTACAGCCCTTCAACCGGTGACGGGTTACTCCTCAGCACATTCGAACAGGCAGATCCCAGAACCGCAAGATTCGACTCCGTAGGCAATGTCCTCATAATCAGAAAAAATCCCGGCTTTTGTCAGGCTGTGTATTCCTGCATGCCAATCTCCTATTCCAATTTTGAAAGTGTAAGGGATGCCAATATTCTGGAAGGAACCTCCTACGTATTTCCCAACCCCGGTGACGGAATCGGCGGAATATCCTCTAGAGCTGTTTACAGATTCTATCCTACCGCAGACAGCACTTCGGCTACTCCCGAAACACTCCAGGGTTATGTGCACTTCGGATATTATCAGTGCGGAAAAGAAAACAAGCCATGTAGCTATAACGGTGAATCCAAAACCATAGGCTGCATCTATCCTGCAGTCAGATACGATTACACAACTCCTTTTTCATCCACGGCTTATAACGGATATACCGTAAGCCTTGAATTCTCGGACTTGCAGACTTCATCGGATGAAATATATCTTCAGAGACCACTCAGCGTTAAAGTAACCGTCAAGGTATACGATTGTGATTATGCGGAGCAGGCTTCCGAAAGCCCCGTGTATACCAGAAGTGCAATCCTTGTTTTTGCAGAGGACACAACCGAATGATATTCAAAGAACATGATTCAAAAAAGAATATCAATGCCGGATTTACACTGGTTGAAATGATAGTAGTCCTGGTAATACTGGGAATACTTGCTTCTGCTGCGGTCTACAGCATCATGGCCTACATCGACATGACAAGGTACAACAATAATCAAAGGACCGCAGAAACAATCTATCAGTCCGCTCAGGCATCCTTAAATCACATGTCGGAAAACGGAAGCCTGGACGACTGGTGCAGAGATCTCATCGGTCCCAAGGGAATGAACGATGAGGACGGAGCGGGTATAGGAACAGAAGATCCTTCTCAGGATAATAACCGCGAACTGTTTGATACAAAATTCAATCCCGGTTCATTCAGATTATTCCCGGATAAACTTCCCAATTCTCTTCCCGGACAGTCCGTGCATATGCGTTATGCCGTCACATATACTCCCGGTACGGACAGTGCTCAGAACAATTTTATTAAGGGACTGATATATCAGGATTTCAAAGCAACCGATGTCATGTCGGGAATCATCACCATCGAATTCGATGTAGAGAAGGCACTGGATGCATCGGGTAATCTTCACCTCAGCGCAAGCGTCTGCTCTGTTTTCTATGACAGCAAGAGAACTGCATGGGATCTTCGTTCATACAACAATCATACAGATCTTACGGTTCCTTACAGAGACGGTGATTATCGTAAAAACACCAGTCTTATCGGATACTATTGCGGAGATGTAAGTCTGTCCTCAATAGATTCCGTTTTCGTTCCATCCGAAGTCGAAGTAAATGATTTCACTCTCAGGAACGGAGAAACTCTCGATATCAAATGGTCCGTCAAATCCGATGACAATCCCGTTACCGGAGTACCCGACCATGTTCACTATACTTTCTCTTTGTACAATGCAGACTCCGATGAAAAGTTCTGTGATCTTGTACTTAACGAAAATGCAATCTTCGAAGGTTATCCTCAGCAAGGCCTTTATCAGAAAGGTTTTTATGAGGCACTGAAATTCAGCAAAGATAATTTCGATACTTTGCTCAATGATCACACCACCAATCTTTCTTTTATAGGACACACGGGAACAAGAGATTACACCGTACTCTATACCAAAGAGACGGTCAGTGATATCAGAGGAATACCCATAACCGTTTACAAGGCATCCATTCAGGCAGTTGCCAAAGTATACGTGCACAGGGTTTCCGCTTCTCATTATGCCTTCGACTATAACAGTGAAGGCAACAAGCTTTTCCAGAACGATAACTACTTCAATTTCCCCATCACCATATCCTACGAGATATATGATGTGTACGGTTCCACAATTTCCGAGGGAGTATACTACTCTCTTACTCTCGATGCGATGATGTCACGTAACGTCATCGATAATGCAATGAATCCCGCTTCCGGTACAGCTGCGGAAACCCTGAAAACTCTCAACTACAGTTTCCACAGACTGACAGCTCCCAACATCACCAAGCTCACTTCAAACGGATTCCCGACCAACTTCTACGCTACCATGTATGCGGAAAATGATGACTTCGGTGATGCCTACGCAGCATACAAAGGAACAGGTCTTGCTACAACCGATACCGTTTATGCAAGCAGAGCACTCGACGATCCCGTGTATTACAGTTCCGAAGGAACATACAGATATATGGATCATGCGGCATTAAGGGAAAGCGGTAAAAGTTATGCCGTAGTAAATTCTTACTTCGGAGATCTCGGAGCAGGAAGTGTTGGCACCAAGCCCACCATAGGTGGAACCGACAGCGCTGTCATAACTTCATACAGACATCTGTATAACATCCGTATGCTGGAAAACAATACGGGTGTGGATGTTTGCTACTCAATCGCAAGAGACCTGAACTGGTACACAATAAAGACTGTTGCGGGAAGAAACGTTTACTCCAGTGATGTTGTGGTATATTCCGCAGTGAGCGGTGTGGGTATAGTCCCTCATTCTCCTGTTCCCGCACCCGGTCCCACTACGATAACTCACAAAGAATACGGCGACGATCTAAATGTCGTATCATTCCCCTCAATCCCCAAACTTAATACTCATACAACTCTTCAGGCAGAAACCGATACCCTTACGGGAAAGACAGCTTCCATCAATAATCTTCAGATGAGAATGGAATCCTTCTTTGACAGGAACCAGAACGCATCATCTCTGGACGGATACGGTCTCATTAATGTTAACCGCGGCAATATTATCAACATCCGAGCAAACGGAATGACTCTACTCCTTAACGATGTACCGGACGGTTCACCCGATGACACGGATGAGATAAGAGATGTAGTTACATCCCTTGTAAACACCACTATCGATTCCACTCAGGCGCTTATATTCAAGGGAAGCTCACCCATGGGCGGACTCGTGGGTACCAATATCGGAAACATCGGTTCTTCCACCATAACTGATAAAGACAGCAATACGATCAAATTCAGTAATTGTATCGTTACATCTTTGTACAAGGACGGTTCGGGAAAATGGCACCTCTATGAACTCTCTGCCTGCGGAGGAATAGTAGGTGACAACGGAGCCACTTCCGTAGCAAACGCCCCCGGTTATCTCTATGGACACCTTGAAGCCACCGGACGATTTGTTTCCGCAAACTGGTTAAACGTAAGTGCCGTCTTAGGTTTCACCAGAAGTAATGTCGATGCGTTTATCCGCGTCAATAATACCGAGGATAAAGATAATGCCCTCATAGATTTCGGAACCGGCATCACTTCCGTACTGTATGCAACATCCGACTCTTTGGGCGGTGCCGTCGGAAGTTTAAATAACAACTCAAGTTTCTGTCAGAGTTCAAAGGTTGCCACGTTGTCATATTCGTGTACGGCAGACGGAATCCTCAATGTAACCGAAGATCCGGGATTGGCATCCCCCATAGACCCTGATGAATATGCAATAGATGTAACTCTCGATTCGCATTCCTATCTCCTGCTCAAGACGGATGAGAAATCCAAGGAGCTTAAACGTGAATGCGGAATAGGCGGCGCTGTCGGACGTATCAATACGTACGGTGGAGGCACGATCAGTATACGTGTCAGAAATGAGGGTGTGATCACGTCCTCAGACGGAAAGAGTTATATCAAGAACCTGGGCGGAGCCGTAGGTATCATCACAGACAGTCAGGTATCACAGATAAGCATTCTGGTAGTTAACGAAAGCACTTCTCATGTAGGTTCTTATAAATACAATGACGGTACCGGAGACAAAACCTATTACGGTTATGCTCATACAACCGGTGGCGCTGTCGGTAAGATAAACAATTTAAACGGTGTTAACGGAAACGTAATAATATCCGTTATCAATAAGGGCGAAATATACGGTGACTGCACTCATGCAGGTCCTCAGTTAAATACCTCAGGTGATAAAAACACAGGCGGTATAGGCGGTGCCATCGGTGTGATCTCAGGCGGACAGAATGTCCTTCCTGTTTTCCGTATCGCTTCTTTCAACTATGGAACAATACTCGGCAACACCAACTCTTATCCCATTACGGATTCCAAATGCAACAATTCCGGTGTGGGAGGTGCGGCTGGCTTGATCCGCTATATGCCCAGGGCAAGTTCAATTTATTGTTTCGAAAGCGGAACGATCCGCTCTTACGGAAATAATGCCGGCGGCGCAATAGGCACACATACAGGTTCGCTCAGCAGCGATCCCTCGGGAACACCAACTACCATTACAGCTAAGCTTCAGTCCGGATCCGGAATAGTCTCCGATCTGTCAAATGCGGGAGGCGTAATCGGTAATGCTCAATATATCTGCTCATACATGAATCTTCGTTCCATCGTTTCCGGCACTGTTACAGTAAACGCTATGGCAAACGCAGGCGGTGTGTGCGGATTATTTAAGGCAGGCTCCAATTCAGCATCTTCTTCATTAGCTCTTGTGCAGGGAGATGCAGGCACCGTAACCCTTAACATCAGTGCTTCGAAAACAACGGCTTTGGGAACCGTTTACGATTCCGAAACCGTAAATGCAGGCGGACTCATCGGACACCTTGCTGTCGGCAGTTCGGAAATAAAAACCGCATTTAACCTTCCCTCTCAGGCATCCGGAAATACCGTTATCGTTAATGTTGATAGTTACGAAAATGCGGGCGGAATGATCGGAAGACTGGACAACACCAACCACTCCACCTCTTCGGATATGATCGTCACATTGAATCCTTATTCTCACGTATATGCGAGAAACATTAACGCGGGCGGTGCGATAGGTCTTCTCAATACAAACAAAGATTTTAATTCGGCAGTTTCGGTAAGTTCATACGTATATTTAAACAGCACAGCTCCCATCATTCAGGCTGACGGTGGAAATGTCGGCGGATGTATCGGAAGCAGCACTAATGCCGTAAAGATCAACTCTTCCATCACAATGACTTCAAACGGCGGATATGTAAGAGGCGGAAACAACATCGGTGGAGTTATCGGTAATCTCGAAGGAACGGCTACCGTAAATGAATCCGGCGAGATATCGCTGACCGGAAACATCCTTGCAATAGAAGGAACATATCTGTCAGCCGAGAACAAACTGCTTTCATCTCGCATGGGCGGATGTATAGGAAACAGCTCGGGAACCAAAATCTACGGAACCGTCAAATCAGATCTTACAAACCTTGCCATTAACGGATACGAATATGTGGGCGGATGTGTAGGAAGACAAAGCGGCGGAGAAGTCGGTGCAAATGCTCATGTCCTGTACACCGGAGTTAATTCACTTATATCCGGAAAAGGAAATATAGGCGGATGCATAGGTAAGATTGAAAGCGTAGGAAATATCTATGGTGAAATAAGCTACACAGGTGAAAGCGCTCATATCATATGCACTTCTGCGGATGAAACTCCCGAGTATGCAGGCGGTATAGCAGGTTCCGTTACAAGCTCACACTTCAGGAGCAGTTCGGTGATCACTTTTGCATCCGAGGGTGGATCCATATCCGGCAAGAAATACACCGGCGGCATCTTCGGAGCAATAAGCGGCTGTAACATAGAAAGTTCTTCCAAGCTGACATTCGGCGGAGAAGGAACTTCCATTACCGGAACGGATTATACAGGCGGCATCATCGGATATGCCAATACAAATATTCACATAAAAGGTTATGCCGTACTTATATATGAAGCAAAAGCATCATCCATAACCGGTGCGGATCATACCGGCGGTATCATCGGATGTTTTGAGAACAAATCCTATATAGAGGGAAATTCCCAACTGATATACACCGGAGAAGAATCTTCCATAACCGGAACCACAAACACCGGCGGAATATTCGGAGAAGTATATGACGGCACATCCTCTGAAGCCTCCAAATATACTTTCAACGGAAAAAAGATCACCATAACCGGTACCAATAATGTAGGTGGCATCATCGGATATTCCAACACATTCCAAAATGCAGCGGCAATAACCCTTGCACCGGTTTCCGAATGTACCATCAAAGGAAATAATTATGTCGGAGGAATCGCAGGACTTGCATGTTCCAGAATCACAAACGGCGCAAATCTTCATAAGAATCCCAAGATTCTTCTGGACAGCTGCAAGCTTACGATAACAGGTTCAGGATATACCGGAGGTGCTATAGGAAGTGCCGAGGCTAATTGCTACTATTCCGGTGCAACCATCGAAGTTAAAAACTCCGTACTCAGTATCGAATCAACAGGCAGTGCCGCAGGCGGAAATATCGGACACTTATCCGACGGAAATATGGGAAAGGGTACAACACTCGCAATCAAGTGCGAAGGAACATCAACCGTTTCCATAAAGGCTGCAACATATGCCGGAGGACTTATAGGTAAGATAGAAGGTAATTATTCAAACACTCCTTTCTTATCCCTCACCTCCAATAACGACTCAAGTATTAAAGTTTCAGGTGGTACCGCTGCCGGAGGAATCATAGGATACAACTCCAGCACATTCGGAAGAACCGAAAATGACAGCACCAATGTTTATATACCTAACGGAGGAAGTATCGATATATCCTCTTCGAATATGTGGGGTGCTCTAATCGGTGAAAATGGCGGAACATTCCAGACCAAGACATCGATGACATATCATATAACCCTCGCGAACTATCCTGCAGGAGCCGATGCGGAAGATCTTCTCTTCGGTTCAACGGATCCTTCCAAGACAGGAATATTTAATTATTCGGTAAACGGAAATACAGGAACATATAACGTACCTTGATCAAACAGGTGAATAACCATGGATGATTTAACAGGCAATTCCAAAACTGAATTCTACGTAAAGAAAAGTCCCGACAGATTCGGAAAGTACCCGCGGACCATCATTGCAGTTGCTTTGATCATCGGCGTGATCGTCCTGATATCCGGAATCAGTTCAGGTGCAAGAACCGCTCTGGCTCACGCCAAAGACATCAGGGTTGCGATGAAACTGGTATCGCTGGAATTCTACAAGGGTGATGAGTCTATGTATGATCCGTCCTACGAGAACGGACTTGCACCCGATGCTCTCTCCAGGATGAAAACCATGATACCTATAGACGGAGAGATAACCCTGACCGGATGGGATTATGAAAATGATATTCCGTTATCTTTTTCCTACAGGGAAGGAAAATATCTTGTTGAATACAAGGAAACCGGAAGCGGTGACGGAACTTACGGAATGAACGGTGACTGGACCGTATATTACGACTTTAAAGTATTGGAATACTCAGCAGGAGAATAAACAAGACTATGCCTGACTACAGATACACAGCACAAACAAAAAACGGAAAACAGGTCAAAGGCCGGATAAAAGCATCCGACGAAAGAGAGATCAGAAAGCTTGTCAGTGCCAAAGATCAGACGCTTCTTTACTACGAAGAAATAGCAAAGCAGATTGCTCTGAAGCCGCTGAAAAAATCTCAGCTTTCGGATTTCTGCAGACAGATGGGAGAACTCATCAAATCCGGTATATCAATCCTGAGAGCTCTTGAAATCCAGGGATCGGACGAATCCATAACGCCCTATGAGAAGGAACTCTATATGAGACTCAGGGACAGAGTAGTACAGGGTATCGCATTGTCCACGGCGATGGAAGAACTTTATCCCGCATTTCCTCCGCTTCTCGTTTACATGTTCAGAGCGGCGGAAAGCTCCGGAAACCTTGATACCACCGCACTCAGGCTGGCAGATCAATATCAAAAAGAAAACAAACTGGAATCCGAAGCCAAGAACGCCCTCACTTACCCGAAGATCCTTGCGGGACTTATCGTGGGCGTAGTCGCAGTCATATTCGGATTCATCATGCCGCAGTTCGAAGAGCTCTTCAGTGAAATGCCCGTCCTTCCCGCTCCCACAAGATTCCTGCTGGGAGTAAGTGATCTGGTAAGTCACTACTGGTACCTGCTTCTGGTCTTTGCGGTACTTATATGGATATTCGGTGGAATAGTATCAAGAATACCTTAGGTAAGACTGGTGATCGACAGATTGAAAGTAAGAGGTCCTCTGGGAAAAC
>JAEEGK010008852.1_pt1 | contig 23675 bp, 16 predicted proteins | sample 8958771 | NCBI WGS metagenome assembly JAEEGK01 (sample SAMN16246547, study PRJNA631951) | gut metagenome | biome: gut microbiome; feature: rumen; material: SC-attached | host: Bos | place: Iran: Karaj | collected 2018-10
TTCAATTAAAGAAGTTTTAGAATTAGAAAATTTTATTAAAAATTATAAAGAGCCTTTTCATGATTTAGAATATTTAAATACTAAAAATACAAAAAATAATGAAAATAATGATAATTATGATGTAGTTTATATTAAAGATACTTTAGATACAAGAGATACTGGTGAAGATGTTATTTCAATTACTAAAATTTGTGCTACTGTTACACAAATATTACATAATGAAAAAAATTATTACCCAGGATGTTCTGATAGAAATTGTAAAAGAAAATTAATTTATGAAGCAAATAGAAATGAATATTTTTGTGAAAATTGTCATAGAAGTTATGAAACTCCAAATTATTATTATACTTTAAGTTTAAGAGTTAAAGATGCTTCTTGTGAACATTGGATTGATATTTTTGATAAATCCGCTGAAAATATTATGAAAATGAAACCTGAGGAATATAAAAATATTTTGAAGGATAAGAATAATAGTAAATTAAAAGAAATTAGTAATAGGATTGAATTTAAACAATTCATTTTTTGGGTTAAATCCAAATTGCAAAAATATAATAATGTTTCAAAGAAAAAATTATATGCTTATAAATTGGAACCTGTTAATGATAAAGATGAATCAAAAAAAATTTTAAAATATTTAAACAATTTATTAAATATTCATTAATAATAAAAACAAATTTATTATAAAACAACAACTCCTTATATAATGAAAACAATAAAATAAAAGAAAGAAAAAAAAAGAATTAAATTAAATAATAACAAAAAAAATAAGAATTTTATTGTTAATATAAAAAATATATAAAATATTATCACAATAAAATATAATATTATTTTTCCAGTTAATTTCTTGAGAATTAAAATAATCATAAACAGTAGTACTACAACTTCCCATACTATGACTAATTAAATAATCTACAATATTATCTTCCTTAGATAATAATCTTTCTCTTGATTCATTAATAGTATCTTGTTTTCTTTCAAAACAAGATAATTTTTTTACCATGACTATACTCATTTCAACAATTAATATTTTTTCTTTTTTTAGTAATAGCTTTATTTGAAACACACCTTTTATATTAGCTAAAGATAAGGTTGAAGTATTAGAAGGTGAAAAATCAAATTATTTTAATAATTAAAATAAGTTTAAAAAGAGTATTAATCATAGAAGATAAAAACATTGAACTCTTGTATCAAAAAAATTAAATTAGAAGTTCTACATAAAAATACAAAAAATCCTTCAATATCTTCAACATCATCAAAAAGAGTAAAAATAATTAACTGAGGAATATAAATTTTTAAATCATTTCTAATTTTTCTTTTCATTTTCTCTAAATTAGGATAATCTTCTTTATTTAATTTATTAATTTTATCATCATTTTTAACAAAAAATTTAATTAATGAATAAAAGCATCAAATGTTATTTAACAAATTAAATCATTTTAAATCTTTTCTCCATTTTTCACACACCAATTATTTATTAATATTTAAAACAAAATAACAAAATATAACAGAAATTTTCACAACAATATAGTTTTTGACTCATCTTTGTTTTCAATTATATGTTTTGATAATAACATTATTTCTTTTTCTAATTGATTTTCTTCATTTTTTTCATTTTCGATGTTTTATAATTAAATCTTTTTTTAATATTGATTTATTTTCACTTATTTTAATATAAATATGCTGAAAAAAAAGAAAATCCCTGAATCAAAATTTATTTCTAAGTTAAGCATTCGAAATTATCCTTCAAAAACTGCTCTTTTAGAAATTATAGATAAATATATTTCTTCAAAGGAATTAAAAAAAGATTATGAAGTGGAAGAAAAATCAAATTTAATGATATTAACTTTTAAAGATACTACTGTTGCTAATGTAGTGTTGGAATATTTACAATTAAAAATTTCAGAAAATCAAAAAAATTATGAAAAAATGAAAGTTCATTTGAAAACTGAAATTTCAAATGTACCTGAATATAAAATAAAAAAAGTTAAAGCTTTATATAGAGAAATTCCAAAAAAATATATTAATCTAAATAAAAAAATAAATTTAGGAATACGTAAAAAAGTTCATAAATCAAAAATCGAAGAAAGTCCTAGTCCTTATTTATTAGGAGAGCCATTTATAGAACAAAATAAAATAAAACAAAAAGAGGAATTAAAGAAAAAAAAATTATGGATAAGTAAAAAAGTTTTTAATAATTTTGCATCAAATAATAATAGTCTTTTAAAAGAAAGTCCAGTGTATACTGGTCCTGGAATTAATTGTGGAAATTATAGATATAGAGAAGTCCATAAAGAACTTTGGACAGATGGTAACTTTATATCTTAATTTTTATTTTAAAAATTAATATATATAAAAAACAATTTATTCTTTTGTGTATGGAATAAAAAAGAATTGTAATTTTAAAAAGGGTTTTTATTCTTTGAAAATTATATTTTACATTCAAATATCATATTCTACTTAAGATTCCACTTCTTATTAATCATTCAAGTCCAAAATCAAGTTGAATATTAACATTTCTAATTAACTAAAAAAGTTTGAAAAATAATCTTTATTATTATCACATAATATTTGGGTTGAAATAAAAGTACATTTTAAAAATATTTATTAACATATTCATATTTTAGAATCCTTATATAATAAATTTAAAATTAGAAAATGTTGTTACTTAATGTCTTTTGTCAACTAAATAATTCCTATTTTCTTTATTTAATATTTAAAAATATAATTATCAAAAGAATTATGTAGTGTCATTAAAGATTCGAAATTGGGAATTGATAATCAGTGTTTTTTTCTGGAATATTAATTTTTCCTTTTGTGTATTATTTTTTCTTTAATTAATATTTATTATATATTATCATTTTGATGTTTATCTAAATTCTTCTTTCAAATTGATTTAATCCAGATAATTTTTCTTCATCATAATGTTTGCAAATTTTATTTAATTCTCTTTTTTGTTCATTACCTATATTTACTTCTTATATTTTAATAATTTTTTTGAAGAATATTATTTTGTTGAATTATTTTATTTTTATTTTCAATTGAATTTTTGTTATTATTTATTATTTAACATATTTTACTTATAGAATGATTAGTTCCTATAATTAAATCTTTTAAATATGTGAATTTGAGTTTAATTTTTTTTTATATTTCAATAATTTTAATATTTTCTTTTATTTTCACATGTTATACTGTAAAAAGCAAATGAAACGAATATATCATCTTCTTTAAAAATCCAAACATTATTATCAATATTATTATTTGCAGTGTAACTTCCAATTTGAAATAATTGTATAAATTATAGTATTATAAGAATATGTTTCATTCCTATTAATTAAAATTATATTATTATTGTCCATAGTTAATTATATTATTTAATATATTTATTATGAAAAAAAATGAAAATATTCAATCACCTAATGGTAATAATGGTTCTTTTTCTTCTACTGGTAAATTTCCAGAACAAATAAAAAATATTAATAAAGATTTAAATGAAAAAAAGAATAATGAACAAGTTCATTATAAAAAAATTACTCCTCTTCCAATTAAAAATAAAAGAAGTGGAAGCACTAAACAAATTCGAAATAAAAGTAATAAACATTATAAAGATTATTCAGATTTGAAACAATTTGATAAAAAAGGTTCTTTTTCTTTTAAAAAACTTAGTCACACAAGAAAAAAAAGTAGTGATGATAATAAAAATAATAAATTATCTAATTCAATGAATTTAAGTAATATAATTAAAAAAATAAAAAATGAAAATAAAAAAAAATTCATTTCTACTTTATCCTATAAATTTAATGAAAATAATCTTAAAGATGGAAAAGAAGATATGAATTCTCTTCAAAAAATGATAGATTTAGTAAATAAATTTGATAAAGAAATAGTAAAAAAAGAATTAAAAGAAAAAGAAACAATCAAAAATGAATTAAATGAAAATTTAGATAAAATAACTGAATACATTAAAACAATTAAAATTCAAAAAAAAAAAGATGATTATAATAAATTTAAATTAGAAAAAAGAATCAATTTATTAAATTTTGTCAAACAAAAATATAAATTTTGTAATAAAGAAGTAAGTAAAATTGTAAATGAAATTGAAGAATTGACGAATAAAAAAAATGATTTAAATAATGATACAATAAAAAAAAGAGAAAAATCTTTTATTGAATATAGTAATGTTATTAAACTTAAAAATTCAATTTGTGAAATGAATAAAAAAATATCTGAAATTGAAAGAGATAGAGAAGCTATAATTCCAGGTATAAATTTACTCAATAAACATAATAATGAAATAAAATCAAAGTTAGTGACTCAACAACATTTTAATAGTAATTTTATGTTAAATATGACCGAAATGATTGAAAAGTTTTATAGAAAATAGAGTATATTTATGGATTATTGTATATATATTTTTTTTGGGAAATATATAACTTTATATTTAAAAACTAATAAATTATAATATATATATATATATATAAATATTATATCATTTAACGAGAAAAATAATTTAAAAAATAGTAAAACATAATGAAAAAATTTAGAATATTTGTCAATCAATTTTTGGCATGATTTATTTTGAGTTTTTCATAATCTAATTAAATAAAGTAAAATGATTAATTTATTGCTAAATTAATAAGATAATGATTTCAAAAGGAAACAAAAATAGGAACCAAGGAAATATATTTGAGAAAAAAAAAGTTTCTCATTTATTTTTAAAATAAATTTATAAATATTTTAATTTAAAACCGTTCTAAATATAAAAAAAAATAAAAACATTTAAAACAAAATATATTTTTCAAAAAAAAACATTTCAATCTTTTCCCCAAAAAAAATAAATAAAAAAAAAATAACCAAAAAAGAGAAGTAAAAAAAAAGCAAAAAAGTCATCAAATTACCAAAAAAAAATGAAAAAAAAAAAAAGTTCAATTCTTAAGAATTAAATTAAATTAAAAATTATCTTTAAACTAACCTCATACCTTAAGGTCTAGTCATAGATAATTTAAGAGTACTAACCTTTCTATCTCTTCCTCTAATATTTTCAACACCATTATAAGATTCTTCTCTAATATCTTTGAATCCAGCTAATCTAGCATAAGCTTCAATTTGTCCAGCATCTAAATCTTGAAGGACACTTAAAGGTTGATGAACAATAATTTCACATATTGCTCCTGATTTTAAACATTTTGCAATATTAAATAATGCAATTGCTCTTAAATAATGTGCTGGAGAATGTGCTATTAAACAACGATCAAATGATGCTTTTGCAAAATTTTCTACTGCACTTAAGTGAGCTGGGTGTACTACCATTACTCCTTCTTCTCCGTCGTGACTGTCCACTCCATCAATTATTAATAGTCTCTCTGACATTTTTTTATATAGGATTATTTTTTATAACTTTGGGTTTTAATTGTTTTTTCATTGAGGTTAATTTTTTTTTTTATTTTTTTTTGATTAATTTCTTTTTTTTTTGTTAAATATAATTATTTAGTTAATGTATTTGGAAAAAAAAACTTTTAAGAAAAAAAATTTTGAATTAATTTAAAAAGGTATTTAAATCTCATCAATCCTAATTCACCAGTGTTTCAAGGGTACTTTATTATGATCAACATATTTATTTGCAGCAAATTTGATTATATCAACAATCCACCAAATAAACAAGACAATAAAGCTAATATAAACACTTAAAGTAACAACAATCCCTAAAATATCTTTACTTTTTTCAATAGTTAAAACCTTAGCTAGAATTAGTCCACATAAAGAGAAAAAAACAATAGAAAAGAAAGTTTTAAAAAATCCTTTCCAAACATTACCAATAATATAATGTCCAATACCGAAATTAGTTAATAATTCCCATAAAAATGAAGTTAATTGTTTATGTTGTTTATAAGAACAATATACTGATGGATTTGAATTCCTTGGATCATTAACATATCCTCTAGCACAATAACATGTGTCTCCTGAATCATTACAAAAATTTGGTGATGGACATATTGTTTGAGAACATTTTATATTTATTGCTGTATATAATGAATGTGATGGAGTTGTTGATGTGTCTTTTTTTGTTTTTTTCATTTTTTTCGATTTTTTTAAAAGACTGTTTGATGAAGTTATTAGAAGAATTAAAATTATTGTTTCTGTTAGGACTTTCATCTTTTTTTCTTATTATTAATAAAACTAACTGTTTTTTTTTATTTTTTTTTTAAATAATTTTTTTATGTTTACAGAAAATAAATATTATTAAAATTAAAGGAAAAAAAGAAAACAAAAATACGAAAAAAAATATAAACATTTGAAATTAACATTTAATTTCATAATATTATAAACTTTCCTTTAAAATGTTTTTTAATTCATTCAACTTGTTTTTTATTATAAATTAAAACTAAAGGATGAAAACCTCCAAAACAAATATTTTAGAATTTAGTGTATCAAATTCATATGAATGAAAAAGTTAATCATTTTTATATTTATTACCTAAACTATTGAGTAATCTATTATTTCCCCAAATTCAAATAGTAGGAAAGCATTGATATTATCAATAAATTCATTAAATTGATAAATCAACTTCAATATTTTTTTTATATATATCCTTGAAAATAATATATTCTTTTTACAAAATTAAATTTTTATGAAGTTAGATATATCATAATATTCGAAGAAAATGAAACATTTCATTAACATTTTCATTACTATAAGTAATCTTTAAAAAATTGCTTTTCTAACAAGTTTCAATAATGGAAACATTATAAATTCAAGACTATCATTATTTTTCCTCATACTTTTCAAGAAGATAATAAGGTTAACATAAATGAAATTGAAAAATAATTTACTCTTAATTATTTTTCAATATCCATCCATTAAATTTATTATGGCTATCTCTTGATAATTTAATTTATAATTTTCTTTTGACTATATTTTTGAATTATTTTTTTGAGATTGGAATTGATTATTGTCAAAATAATAATAATTTATGAATAAACAAAACAAACTTTTTATTAATGTTCATTCTATTCTAAAGTTATTAAAACTTTTTGTGACATATTTTAAATCAATCTTTCTGATTCAAATTAAAATTGAATATTTATTTTGAAATTTTATATAAATGTAATCCTTTAAATTATGATTTTCCTCAAATTAATATTTTTCATATAGCATTTTGGGAATGAAAAATTCGAAATTTGAAATATCTTTCCATAAAATTTTATAAGATTGAGGAGAAAAGTAATTCTTTTTTAAGATTTTTTCCATTATTTTTTTCGAATTCAAAAAAATTTTTGACAAAAATATGAAATAAAAATATATTTTGCCAAATTATCATTAATTTTATTTGCTTTTTATATATGATTCATTATATGTTGAATCTATTAGAATGTTATTAATTGATATTTTTAACATAGAGGTTTTAAATTTCATTTTAAGTATAATTTAATTTTTCTTCTAATGTTGATTAAAAATAAAAATTATTTTTTCTAAGAATGCCATATAAGAAACTTTTAGGTGTTAAAAACGTATTTTTTGAATCTAAGAAAAAACCTGTTCAACAATATTCATCTATTCTTTCCTTTTTTTATTAATAATATTTAAAGAATTACTTGAGATTATTATTAGCATTATTTTAGATTTTGTTTTTAAAACAAAACTTTTCTTTTTCTTTTAGAAGAATCCCAAACTCCCATTTTGATTTAAGAAAGAAGTAATTATTTTATTTTTAATTTAATAATTCATTTAAATTTAATTTATAAAAATAATCTATTATAAATATATATTTTTAAATTACTCTTATTAATAATTATAATTTCCTTTACATACATAAATAACCTTAAGGAATAAAGGATATAAAATGAAAAATTGATTAAAAACTTACAAACACTCAATATTAAATTTTTATTTTAACTTACTACTCATTTATTATTCATTGGTACTTTTAATATTTTTTGTTAAAAAATATTAAAGGTTACCATAAGGTGTAAATATAGTTTTCATACATTTTTGATGATTAAATGTTGAATAATTAAATGATATTTTACATCTTTTATTTCTTATAATAGTATTACATTTTTTATTCTGTAATTTATTTGAAGAAAAATCATCATGAAGTCCATATGGTATACTTGAAGAATAGAAATCAGGATCATTTTCAATAATTGGGTTATCAATATTCTTATATTCTTTTATAAAATTAATTGTTGATTTTGGAATATAACTTTCATTCTTTCTATGACATTTAGTGATTTTATCACAATTTAATTTTAATGTTCTAGAATAATTTCTTAAAAATTTAATACTTATATGGGTTTGATCTTCATTATTATTATTATATAATATTATCTTTGGAGTATTATAATTAGTTTTTAAAGTATCATTTGTATCTTGAATATTTTTCTTTTTATCATTAGTATAGACTAAATCTAATTTATCATAAAATGTTTTATTCTTTTTATCTGAAATTATTATCTTATTTATTTTTTTAAAAATTTCCATATAAGGAATTTCATTTTCTATTTTAGTTTTAGGAGATATTCTAAAATCTTTTTGATTTTCTTTTATTTGAGTTACTTCAAATTCAAATTCATTATTAATTGTAATTTCTATGTTACTATAAGAATCATATAAATTTTTTGGAGATACTGAGTTAATTAATATAGGAGAATTAATAAAATTTTTTATTTCAGAAGAAATTTTGATTAATAAATTTGTTCTAAATTTATTGGCTTTCAAAAATCTCTCCATTTTATATTTAGATTTTCTATAATAAAATTCATTCAAAAATAATATTTTTCAAACCCTAAAACAATAAAAATTTTTTTATTAATCAATTTTTAATTTAAAAAATCGATTAAATAGTATAAAAAGAAGATGGGAAAAAATAGAAGAAAAAAGAGTTTAATAGAAACATTAAAATATTGTAAAACAAAAATTAAAAACAACCAAACAAATCAAAAAAGAATATTCATTTAATCAATGAATCATGAATAGGAAAAACGAACTAAAAACAAATTATTCTATAATATTTAATAGAAAAATCTTTAAGAAACTATCATCAAAATATATAAACATACATAAATAAAATATTTATAATTAAAAAAATCATGAATATGAAAAAGAAAAAGATTTTCTTTATGTAAAATTTCCTTTTTATGCTTTTTTACAAAATATAAGAAAAAATTTAAACCTATTAAGTTTAGTATGAATAAAAGATATTTTTTCTGATTTTGGTGAAGAAAAAAACTAATATATTTATGAAATGTTTCTACATAATAAGAGAAAGAATGAAATATAGGCTTTTTATTTATTTGATGGAAAAGTTTCCTAATTATATAAACATGTAATGTATTGGATGCTTAAATTTTATATTTTTATTTATTATTTCTTTATTTTGATTATTTATTGTTTTGTTATTTTTTATTTATTTTTTTATTTTTTTAAATTTTTTGAGTATGAGTATTCTTCCAAAGTCAGTGAATAAGTTTAGAAACAAGAAAAAAAGTTCTAATTTGAGAACGACAAATAGTACTAATGAAAATACAAATTTAAATAATTCAAAAGTTGACAATTCTAAATTTGCTTTTAATCAAACTTCTAATACTATTAGTCTAAATTTACCAACTTTAACAAAAGTAATTAGAACTGAAGAAGATTTTTTATTCAAAAGCGTCAGAAAAATTCAAAATGAAGATGATGTTTATAATATTGAAAATAAATTAGAACAAAAAAAAAATGAAGAAAACAATAATGACAAATATAATTATTCTAGAGAAAATTATATTTCTCAAAGAGAGACTTCATTACCTGTTAAAATTATAGATAAAGAATATGAAAATTTATCAAAGTTTCAAAAGGTAAAAGAAGATAAAAACAATAAAAGTTTAAATATTTTATTAAAAAAAACAGAACTTCAAAATAATAAAATAATCAAAAAACAAAATATTTTCCAAAAATTATTAGGAAACAAATGTTTTTGGTTAAAAATAATTTTGATTATATTTTTCATTATTCTCTTACTTGTTTTTTTAACTTTTTTGATTTTAACAGAGTATAAGGATAATTAACATTAAGATATATATATTATATAATGTTTATTATTTTTTTCTAATATATAAAAATAATTTAAAAATGAAAATAATTTTTAAAATAAAAAAAATGAAAAGAAATTTTTCTTTTAACATGTTTAGAATTTTAAAAGGTAATGATGATTCTTTTTATGAAACAAAATTTAATAAAACATTCAAATATAACAAAGAAAATAGTTATTGTGGAAATATAAGAAAGAAAAATAAAGGAAATTTAAGGTTAATAATAACTCCTGATAAAGATAATCACTTTTCAACAACAACTGATTTAAAATTTGTTCCAAAAAAAAAGAAAATAATAAATAAAAAAATTCAAATTGTAAATAATGAGAGTAAAATATATTTTCCAAAGGAAAAAAATAAAGAAAAAGAAAACGAAACAAATATTAAAGAATTAAATAATTACAACGAAAAGAAGAAAATAAAATATAATTTTAAAAATATAAAAATTGTGGGAAATAAAGAAATAAACGAAAAGAATCAAAATTCTGATTCAACTATTTCTCATTTATCGATATTTAATTCATTAAATCCTGGAAGAAAAAGTAGTTCTTTAAGTATTGATTTTACAAAGTTATTAGCAAACAACGATGAAGTCAATGATAAAAAGAAACAAACGATTGATCAGGAATCCTTTGAAAAATTTTATAAAAATATTAATGATTTATTAAATTTAAATTAATTGTAAATTAAATAATATGATTAATATATTTATGCAATTTTGTGAAAAATTTTTAATATATTCTGAATATATGAAGTATTATTATTTATTTTAATTTTATATAAAAATATTATTATTATTTATATAAAAGATTTCAATTTATTTATTTTTAGCTATTGAAAAAGTATATTTTAAAACAGCATTTTTTGTTTTATTGATGATAAATCTTCTTCATTTAATTGTATTGATGAATTTAAAAATTCATTTTATTCAGAATCACTGTTATATAATTTATAATTATTTATTAATGAACTCTGAAAATAAAAGTCATTTAAATTACTTATCTCAATTAATTGAATTTAATAACAATATTAAAAATTATGATTTAAGTCGAATTTATATTGAAGAATATTATAGAGTTCTTCAAGAAATTTTAGGAAAAGAAATTTCAATTTTAAGATGTAAAAATTGTGATTATATTTTTGATTCAGGTGAAAATTTTAAAATAATAAATTCAAAAATCAGTAAAAGCAATCCTAATAATCTTGATATAGTAATTCAATGTTTAAAATGTAATAAAAAGTTTATAAACTCTTTAAATAAGTTACAATAAAAATAAAAATTTTAAACAAATATTATTTAATTTAGATTATTAATTCTCTTTCAAAATCACTGAAATTTATAATCCCATTATTGTCTAAATCCATATCATTAAAAATAAGATCAATTTCAAATTGAGTTAAAAATGTATTATTATCTTCTAAAAATATTTTAAATTCATTTTTACTTAATTTATCATCATTTGAACTATAATGAGTAATTAAATCCCAAGTTTCTTTACATGAAAAATTATTTAATTTAAGTGTATTTTTTAATTCATAAAAATAAGATTCTACTTGGATAAATGCTTTTATTAATTCTTTTAATATTATATTACTCTCTTTTGAAATTTCTGAAAAACCTTCCATATTATCTTGTCTATTTTTTATTATTGAAAGATATTCATCTTTTAAAGGAAGAATCATATGACAAAATTCTTCATAATTTAAAATATCATCATTATCTAAATCATATTTTTTATATAAAAGATAAATTTGATCTTCTGTTGGAAATAATTTTAATTTGTTACAAATTTCTATAAAATTTTCTTTTTTTATTTTTTCGTTTTTTGAAGTGTCAAATATATAAAATAAATTTGGGAGTGATATATCCTGCTGTAAACATAATGTTTCTTTTAAAGACTCTATTAAATTCTTTTTTGATATTTTATCTATTATAAAATCTAAAAAATATATTATATATTTATTTTTATTTTGAAAATCATAATCTTTATTTTCTTTATTTTTTTCTTTTATTTGGGTTTTATTATTATTTTCATTATTTTCTATTAACATTTTTTTTGTATCAGGATAAAAAATTGTGTCTTGATTTGTAATAATAGTATTTTCATGATTTAGAGGATTAATTAAGTTTGTATTTAAATTATTTTTAAATACATTATTTTTATTATGAAAAGATTTTGTTGAACCATTCAAATCAGCATTGGAATTATCATATCTTATAATATTTTTTCTTTTTTTTCTTGTTTCATTATTATTATATTGTAAATTATTATTTAAATATGATTTATCAAATATTATTTCATTAAGTGAAGTATCTAAAATCTTAGGGTTATATAAATTATTATTTTGATTTATATATTTTTCATAACTATTCTGAAAAATATTCTTTGGTTTATTTTTAATTTCATAAACTTCATTGGAGAAAAAAAAGCCTTCACTATATTTATTATTTTTTTTTTCTATATCATAATTTTTTCTTTCTTCAAGATAACTAGAAATATTATTTTGTCTTGAAATTATTGAATCTTGGACATGAGGTGTATTAGAAGAATCTTTAAAAGGATTTTTTACTTTTTTATTAAATTCATAATTTTTATCAGAAATTGATATATCTCTAAAAGGAGAATGAGAATTTGAATTATAATTTAAATTTTTATTTGGACTTAAATTTAAATGTTTTAAATTTAAAGGTTTATTATGATTTTTTTTTGAATAATTATTATTTATTGAATCTAAAATAAGTGTTTTTGAAGAATTTGAATGATTATAATTTGAAATTTTTTCAAAAGAATTTTTATCATATCTTGATGGACTTGTTTTATTATAATTTAATTTAGGAAGTGAAGTTTTTTTTTCTACAAAAGAATTATTTTTTGCTAATTTATTTAAAATATATTCTTCAATTTTATTTTTCATACTTGTATTCATAGGAGAATAAATACTTTGATAATTATCACATATACTCAAATGAATTGGAGAAGGTGTGTATGAATAATCATTAATTAAGTAATTTTTATTCGGGAAAAAAACTTCTTTAAATTCTTCGTAACTGACTTTATTATCATTATCTAAATCAATTCTATATATAATATTTTTAATTTTTGAATCTTTAATATATTTCTCATTTAAAAAATGTTTAATATCTTCAAAATATAAATAATTATTTCCTTTTGATATATTCATAAAGGCTTCATACACATTAAAATCTTTAGTATTTTTAATGCTAAAAGTAATTTGCCCAAATTTATCAATTAAATTTAATTCTTCGATTAAAATGTTTCCATAAATTTCATTTGGATGAATATTATTAATTGATTGAGGATTTTCTTCAGGAAATTTAGGTTTAATAAAATTTAAAAAATCATCAAAATTAATTGTAAACTTATTATTTTTATCATATGTTCTAATTAATTTTCTTAAATTAAAAGTATTAAAAGAAATATTATGAAAAGATAAAAAATCTGAAAAATCAGTTAAACTTAAGAAATTTTTTCCATTTACATCTAAAGAATGAAAAAAATCAATAAGAGACATTTTTCATCATAAAAAGAAAATAATTTAAATTTTTTTTAAAAACCAAAAAAAAAAAACGTCATTTTACAAATTCAAAGACAACATTTATTAAATCTTTTAATAGATTATAAATAAATTAAAAGTGGATAAGTTAACTGAAGAAGAATTAACAAAAATTAAAACAATATGTGAATATATATTCTTTGATCAATACAAAGACAATTCTTCATTCAAATCATTTGAAAGAGCTTTTAGTTGTTTAATCCCCAAAACAGAAATTGAATTAGATACAGTTTTTAAAGATATTTGTGGAGAAAAGAAAAAATATATAACTTTTAGGAGATTTGTGAAAGCATATTTAAAATATAAAAACAATGAAAATTTAAATCCAAATACAATAAATTTTTTCAATGAACTTTTTAATAATATATTAAAAGAACCAAGAGATTTTATTGGTAATGATATAGCAAAAGCGTTAAAATTTACTACAGCATCATATAAAAAGCGAGAAAGTTTAAGTAAATTAGTAGTATTAACAGATGAAAAAGGGAAAATCCATGGAATAAATATTCAATATGAAGATGTAATAACATGTAAAATGTTTCCAAGAAAATTAACAAATCAATTAATAACAAAAGTAGAAATGTTATTTAAAGTATTAAATGAAGAAGAAATGAAGAAGAATGAATCAACAAATGTGTTAAAAATAAAAGAAAAATCATATAGAGATGCAATTACTCATATATTTGGAACAATTAAAAATGAAATAACTTTTCTTGGTTTTAAATGTCGTTCAGGGAAATCTGAATTGATTGGAAAACCAGAAGGAAAAGGATTTTTATTTGGAAAATTTGGTCAACAATTTCATTATGTTAAATTACAAATGAATTTAAAAGGAATCACTAAATTTGAACCTCATTTTATTAAAAGTGAAAGACAAAATGTATTTTTATCTGATGAATTATCTGAAATTACAAATGAATATTTAGATAAAGAAGAAATTATAAAAGATGAAGAACTCTTACAAACTTTAACTGATGAAACTGAAATTGATAAAATGATCACTACTCCTATTATGAAAGATAATTATTTTTATGATATAAATTTAAATGATGATAAATATGGAGACCAATTTCAAGAAGTTTGTAATTATACTCCTAGAAAATGGTTACTTGATCCTAATTTTGATAAAAGAAAAGAAAAAAGAAAATTAAGTGATATATTAAGAAGTTATAAAGAAGAAGTTAAAAAAAGTTCAAAGAAACATGGAATTAAAAAGAAAAAGATAAATCAAAAACCAAATAACAACCAAAAAATAAAAATATTAGGAAATAAAAAACCAAAAGTTAATACTGATGTTTGGGATGGAAAAACAGTTAAAGCTTTAAATATTCAAATGATTCTTCAAAGTAAAGGTAATTTTAGGAAATTAGTAGATAAATTAAATCATAAGATTCAAAATGATATTAGGAAACAAGATCCTGAAGTTTATGATTTACAAAAGAATTTATTAAATAAAATAATATATAATCCAGATAAAAATAGAAAAAGTGATGATACTGGAAAAATATTTAGACAAAGTTTAAAAAAACAAAAAAGAAAAGCTGAAGAAAAATTGTTGAAAAAAGAAAAAGAAAAAAGAGAAAGTAGATCTCTACCAATATTAAATTCAAGATTAAGAGGAAAGAAAAAAGTATATAAAAAAATACCAAAAGGAAATAAGGGTGAAATATATCACTCAAATGCAATGAATTTTTATAATAATGCATTTAGAGGATATAATAATTATAGTGTATGGAATATGTATGATAATAATGATTATGATGATGATTTCTTAGATAATTTTATGTTTGGAGGAACTAAAAGAAATATAAGTTATGAAATATATAATTTGGAAGATTTTTATAATCAAAATAAAAAATATGAAGAAGAAAAAAAAGAAGATCCAGAGACAATCAGAAAAGCACAAAAAAAATGGAAAGATTTAAGTGAAAAATTAATTAAAGATCAAGGAATATATATTATTCAAACTATTGGTGCTATTTTAAAAACAATTCGTATATTAGAAAAATGTGAAACAGATGAAAAATTCGCAGAAACAATTTCATTAGGAGAAAAAATAAATTTATATAAATTATTAACTGAAAATGAAAAAATAATAGATTTCTTATCAACAGCACCAAAACATAATGAAGAAAAAGAAGAAGATAAAAAAGAAGATAAAGAAGAAGATATAAAAGAAGATAAAGAAGAAGAAGAATTAGAAAATGATGACATTTTAATCCCAGATTCTCATCCTGAGAAAATAACTGATTTATCAGAATTAACATCAAAAATAAAATCAATAGAAACATTATTAGAAGATGAAAACATTCAAAAAGAAAAGAAATTAAAATTAGAAAAATTATTAGATTTATATATTAAACAAAAGAACATTTTAATAGAAAACGAGACAAAAGCAGCCCGAGAAGAAATAAAAAAAACAATTCAAATAGACAAAATAATAAAAGAAGAAGAAGAAAAGCGTAAAAAAGTAGTAGAAGAAGTAAATAAAAAAATAGAAGAAAATGCGAAAAAATTAATGGAAGAATCAAAAAAGCAAATTCAAACAGTATCAATTCGTGATAAGCCATCTCCAGATAGTATATTTAGAAATGAGCCATTATATAAGGGAAATACTCCTTTTACAGATACATATTTTCCCCCAGAAAAAAAATCATTATGTGAATATGACTCTAATGGTGATTGGATTCTTCCTCCTGATGCAATACCTGATGATGTTGATGGATGGGAAAATATTAAATTTTGTCGAGCTCAAGAAATATTCGATACTGAAAATTATCAAGTCTTTTTTAATGGAATTGATGCTGATGATATTTTACAAGGTTCTATTGGAGATTGTTATTTCCTCTCTGCTATTGCTTCCTTAAGTCGATTTCCTAAATTAATCGAAAAATTATTTTATATAAAAGAAAAATCAAAAGAAAATTGTTATGGAGTTTACTTATTCATTAATGGTGTTTGGAAATTAGTTTTAATTGATGATTACGTTCCTTATACTGGAAAATATTTTAAACAATTAGTATTTAGTTCTTCAAATGGAAATGAATTATGGGTTGTCCTTCTAGAGAAGGCATGGGCAAAGGTGAATGGTTCCTATGCTAGGATAGGATGTGGTGGTATGCCGCATGAGGTGTTTGATGTCATTACAGAGAGTTATAGTCAAGTTATACCAGTGACTGAAAATAATTCAGAAATGATTTGGGAACAATTAATTAAAGGAAATGACAGAGGATTTATTATGACTGCTGGAACTAGTGGTGATACTACTAATTTAGATATTGAAGAAATTGGTTTATGTCCTGGTCATGCTTATACTATATTAAAAGTTTTGGAACTTGAAAGTAAAGGAAAAAAAATTCGACTTGTTCATTTAAGAAATCCTTGGGGTAATGGAGAATATTCAGGTGATTGGTCTGATGGTGATTCTAAATGGACTCCTAGTTTAAAAAAGAAATATGGATTAAATGTTGAAGAAAAAGATGATGGACAATTTTATATGAGTTTTGATGATTTTATTTATTATTATGTTTCTATTGGTATTGCTAAATTACATCCTGATTTTTGTACAACTCTTTGTAAAACTAACAATTCTGGAGGTGGAAAACCTTTTGTTATGAAAATTACTGTCCCAGAAGATTCACTTAATGTTTATATAAATTTATATCAGAAAAATCCTAGAATAATGTTAAAGGAAGGAGGTTATCAAGATTTAGTTTTAGCATATATGGTTTTAATGGATGAAAATCATAAATATATTATTAGTACTTGTAATAGTGATATGCATTTATGTTTAAATATTGATTTGAAAAAAGGTACATATTATGTTATTAGTGATATTAATTATAGATGGGTTAATGAAGGGAATAAAATTCATGGATATAATTTAACTTGTTATTCTGCAATTGAAATTCCTTTAGAAAATGTTACTAATCAAGTTGATGTTAATTCTCTTTTAAAAGATGTTGTCATTGATTATTGTCATCAGAAATTAACTCCTACTAAAAAAGATAATATTTCTACTTATATCTCAAAAACATATAATGTTGATTTCCCATTTGTAATATATGCTATTGAAAATAATAAATCAAATCCAATTAATTTCGAAATGGATATTAAGAAAAGAGGTAAAAAAGCATTTAGTTTTTATTGTGATCCTTCAGCAAATGAAGATGATACAAGTTTAACAAGATTAATTCAACCAAAAGAAACTGGATTAATATTAATAATGCAGCATACTTTATCAAGTTTATTTACTATAAAATATAATTATAGAGATGTAAAAGTTGAAAATGAAGAAAAAAGTGATGACAGTGTTTTTGAAGAAGAAGGAGATGCAATTGATGAAGATGAAACTTTATTTCAATATATTAGAGAAAATGATGAAGGTTATGTTATTGGGTTAGAAAATAAAAGGAAAAGTACATTAAAAATGAAAATTGTTTTAGAAGGTTTAGAATGTAAAGGACATAAAGGTAAAGATGAAGTTGTTTTTGATATTGAAGGAAGTTCTAAAAAAATATTTGTTTTAGATATTATAAAAGATTATTATGGAGATGTTACTTTTGAATTTGGTTTTGTATAATTTTTTTTTTTTTTGTTTAAGGGATTAATGAATTATTTTTTTTAAATTAATTTATTTAAAAATCATGATTACTAAAAGCCATTTTCTTTCAGAATTGTTATTATTGTGATTATTTATATATTTTAATTTAATTATTTATATTTTTCTTTTTTGTAGTGCATTATTATTTTACATTTATAAAAAATAATACTCTAATACTAATCATTGTAGAAAACAATTATTTAATTGTTAAATTTTTCCTTTTAACAATTCCTTTCTTATCCTTTTTAAATTTATATTCTCCTTTTTCAAAAATAAAATTATTTTCCAAAGTAAAAGTATTTAAGTCACTTCCCCTATTTTTATTTTTTTTTCCATGAAAAATTTTCTTAGGTTTATTAAGAGTATAATCATGACCATTAGATATAGAAGAATGAATAGATGTTTTTATAATTTTAGAAGAAGTCGAAAAAGAATAATTATTAGTTTTAAATAAATCATTTAATCCATTATAATGATTATTCATTATTGTTCGATAAGTTATTTTATAATTATCATTATCTATTTTTATTATTCTTTTTGCTTTATTTCTTGATCGTTTTATTGGATTAAAATTATAATGTTCTAAATAATTTTTAATTAAATTAATTGATTTTTCTTTTTTAGAACTATTATCTTTTGAAATATTTAATTTAATTTTTAAATTTTTATTCTTATATTTTTTATTTGGATTTAAATTTAATTTTGATATTGAGATGAAATCTGATAATTTAATTTTTTTCTTTGTTTTTTTTTTACTTGACCCACCATTTTTGTCAACATTGAATTCTTTACTTAAAGTTAAAAATTGAGTATCTGTTTTTAAAATTCTTGAAGTTAAAGATTCAGAATCTAAATATAAAAAAGGTTTAATTTTTAAATTTCTTGTTTTCTTTTTATTTATCTTTTCTTTTGAAATTGATTTTCCTTTATTTACTTTTGAAATTTGGGATTCACTAAAACTATTTTTTTGTAAATATTGAATACTTTTTAATTTCATTTGTGATAAAATATTTGGTGAAATAGTATTTACTGCAAGAATTGGTTTAAAATTTATGAATTTTTTTTGAAAGTTTTTATGATTTAAATTGATATAATTTATATCTGTATTTGTTTTCTTCTTTTTATTTATTTTATTTTTTAAATTTTTTTTATTACTTGAACTTTTCATTCTATTTTTATCATTTTTTTTAAATAAATTTAAAATTGATTTTATCGAAGTTTCATGTGATTCTTTATAAGAATTAAGAGAAGTTTTTTCTGGGATTGTTTTACTTTCATAATTTGAATTATTAAAAGAATTTAAAAACAAAATTGAACTTGTTTCTTCTAAATTTTTTCGAACTGATTCATCAAAAATTAACTTTAAACTACTTTCAACATTTTTTACATTTGTTTTTTGATTTTTTTGATTATAATCTTCACTTTTTTTTTTCTTTTGAATTCTATAATATATTCTTGCTTGTTTTTCATAAAAATCATGAATTAATTTATTTATAGAAAATTGAACAAAATTTGATTTACAAAAAAAATTTAAATAATTCCTATAATATTTTGCAAATTTAGGTATTCTTTCTTTTGATTCTTTTATTCTATAAAATCTTTTTAAAAATTCTCCTTGAAATTCAAACAAAACGTTATCTCTAAACTCTACAAAAACATGATTTTTTGAAGAAGCTATTAAATTATTTATTGTTATTTTTTCATATCTTCTATTCGATGTTTTATATTTTAATAAGTGTTTTTGAATTAATTTAAAATTTTGATATGTAAATTTATCCTTCATATAAACTTTTTTTTGGTAGTTTTTTGCCATTATCTTATTCTTAATACTTTTTTTAAATAAAGTATAAGTTTTAGAAATTTTTGGGAATGAATCAATTTTCAAATTTCTTGATTTTTTTAACGGTGTATTATTATCATTATTCATTTATAATTTAAAAATTAAAAAAAAAATTTAAAAAAAAACAAATAAAAACCCTAAAAAAAGTACAATAAAAAATAAAAAACTTTTCTTTTTTTAGTAAATTTTAATAATAAAATCTAATAGAAACCCTATAAAAAAAATTTTAAAATTTAGGCATAGCAATTCTAATTTGTTGAGGTTGTCTTTCCATCATAGATTTAAAAATCCCTCTTCCCAATCTTCCATCTCTAGTTTCCTTCCCAATACTTTGAATAGGTTCAGTAGGTTTTTGTGTCATAATTTGATGACCAATAGAACTATATATATAATAACTTTCATTTTTAGTGAAAATCTTATTATTTAAGTCTTCTCTTTTTCCTTTTTTAAAAGAATATCCAGGAACTTTAACATATTGACTGAGAGCATTTAAGTTATCTTGATTATAAGAAGAAGGTCCAACATTCCTTCCAGAACCAGTTGGAATAATAATACTATTATTATTAGTTCTAATTCCTAATTTATATGTTGGCATTCTTAAACATTGACTTCTTCTTTCCCAATCAGGATCATATCTCCCAGGACCAGGGACTTTCTCATTAAAATCATATCTTACTCTTGGTTCTAAATCAATTGCCCCTCCTTTAATATGATTCCATTTCTTTGGTATTTTTGATAAATCTGATGATTCATCATATTTATGTTTATACATTTCATATATTTCACCATTATATAATGGTGGTCTTAATGAATCTCCTATTTTCCATTCTGGAGGCCTATCATATTTTAAATTAGAATATTTATTCTGAGAATATATTGGTCCTGGTGTATTTGTAAATGTATATAAAGGTACTCTTTTTGCTTTTCCTATTGAATATTTTGGAGCAGTTGGCTTTTCTGCTAATATCATTTTACCAAAACCTGTGTGAGCTTGGTGCTGAAGGAATTCTTGCTCTTTTACATCTATTGTTTATTTGTTATTTATTATTTAATATTTGTTTTTATATAATATTTTTATTCTTACAATATTTTGCTGCTTCACGGGCACGCTCTTCATCACGACGCTTTTGTTCTTCTAATTTTTCTTGGGCGTCCATTTTGTAACTCTTATATTTTTATTTATTTTTTATTTTTATTTTTATTTTTTTTATTTTTTATTTTTGTTTTTTTAAAAAATTTTTTATTTAAATTTTTTATGGATTTTTCAAGAAAAAGAGATTTGTTCTTTTTATTATGATTTTTTGTTATATAAAAGTAGATTTTTGGAAAATATTGTTTTATTAATTGTTAATGTTTATTGTTTTTATTAAAAATAAAATATCATTATCTTTAATTTGAAAAAATTAATTTTTAAATATTAATATAATTCAATAAAATGGAAACTGAAGTTCCAATCCCAAATTTACCTACAGATGTAATTGAATTATTAAAGTCAATAAAACCAAACCCAAATTATAAATCATTAAAACCTAAATCACTAAAAGCAAATTTATATGATCATATAAAACAAATGTATTTAACACAATTGACACTAAATGATGATTGTAAATATGATGATTTATTTGAAGATATATCAATTAGAATAAAAAAAGATGGAACATATTTTCCTAATAATGATATAACTGATGAACAAATCGATAAAATATTAAATGATCCTCAATTAATAGAAAATTTATTAAATTCATTTGTGAAAGAAAAAGAATTATTAAAACCCCCTTCAAAAGCAGAAGAAGGAGGAGAAGTTCAGCCGATAACTCAAATAAATTTTATTCCTGATTATTATGAACTTTTCCAAAAATTTTCAATGGTAGGAATATCAATGTCAAAAAAGGAATTAATATTATTAAATAATTCCTTAACAAAATTAGCTACAATATATACAAATGGTAATATATCATTTTTTGGAAAATTTTTCGGTACTGAAAAAGATTATTATGTAGTTGAAGCTACTGAAATTGACCCACCAGAGAACTTTAATTATGATAATGATATGGAAAAAAGAAAAGAAGATGGAGTAAATAAAAATGTATATTTAGTAACAAATAATTTATGTGATAAATGGGTTGAATTACCAGATATTAAACCATCACAAATAAATGAAAGTAGAAAAATAAAATATTTTCTTACAGGAAATTTAGATAATAAAATCTATTCAAATCCAACTTTTAATGGAACTGAAAAAATATATTTAAGATGTATGATCGCTAGAATATATCATGGGACAAAATTAGTTCCTTCAATTAATCATTATACTGTTGAAGAAGGTGATCAATTTAAACCTTTAGTTCCAGCTGAAAAACCAAAACCATTTACTTATGAAGATATATTAAATTTAAAATATTGGATTCATTATCCTCCAATTATATTAAAAAAAGGAAGAGTTTCTCATCAAGATCTTCCTGAAGGAGAAGGTGAAGAAGGAGGAGAAAATTTAAGGAAAAAAATATTAGAAAATGATCCTTATGGAAAAAGAATTAAAAGTATTATTGAAGATGATAAAATATATATTAATCCAAATACAAGTATTATTCCTTGGAAAATTGAAAAAGGTTATGAAGATAATATTTATATTAATCCTTATATTACAGTAAAAAGTGAAAAAGATCCTGATTATGATCCTAATGAAGTTAAAGATAATAAAGCTAATTATTTAGTTACTTGTGTTAAAAGTTTAAGATGGCCTGGAGCAGTTAATTTTTATAATAATAAAGAATGTTATTTCTTTTATTTTGGTAATGGGCATAAATATAAAGAAATTGAAGAAGATAATTATGTATTTAGAGACTTTCCTATTATCCCTAATGATATTCCTGATAAAGTTGACCAACCTGAACCAAAAGAAATTAAAGAAGATATTGTTGAAGAAAAGAAAGAAGAAGAAAAGAAAGAAGAAGAGAAAAAAGATGAAGAAAATAAAGAAGAGGAAGAAGGATAAAATAAAATTTTTATTATTAAAATTATAATAACTTAAAATGACAGTTAATTGTTTTATCTTTTTTATAAAACCCTTTATAATTTATTATATTATTTAAAATTTTGGTATTTATAATTTATATAAAATCCTATTTTACAAATAATGATAAATCAAAATTATTTAAATAAAGTACTTAAAAAGAAATATAATTCTTCAAATATTAGAATATATAAAAAAACCTGTTGAACTTCTTTATAATAAGAAAAAAATAAATGATCAACAAAAACACTTTTAGATTTAGTATTTATTTAAACTAAAAAATTTTTCGTCCAAGGATATTCAAACAATTATGCATATTAATCCTATAAATGGGTTCTTTTTTTAATTATTACCAAAAAAATCAATAGTTTCTTTGGAAAATTTTTCTAATAAAGAAAGATAAAAAGGAATTTTTTAATAAATTGTTTTTCTTGTAATTTCTTTATTTTATTATTTTTATTATCAAAAGATAAAACTTAATTGATGAAAAAATAAATTTTTTTTGTTAATCAGTATATCTTATGAAATTTCAGGAGAAACATTATAAATAATTCAATGAATATCTTTTATTTT
>JAEEGK010008853.1_pt1 | contig 23674 bp, 12 predicted proteins | sample 8958771 | NCBI WGS metagenome assembly JAEEGK01 (sample SAMN16246547, study PRJNA631951) | gut metagenome | biome: gut microbiome; feature: rumen; material: SC-attached | host: Bos | place: Iran: Karaj | collected 2018-10
CCATTCCGCCCTTCGACGGCAACAACGCTAAGGTTGCTGGCGACACCTTCAGCTCCAACGACGAACTCCTGAAGCCCTTCGGCTACAAGCGCCCGTCCCATAAGAAGAAATAGTCCCTTATTTGAGGAGCCCGCTTAGGCGGGCTTCTTAAATTCAGACGAAAAACGGCGGTTTGTTTTCTTAACTTTACAAAATGACTGCCGAAAAAGCGTGTCTCTGGTCACACAATTTTGCGCTTTTGATAAAATGTGAGTTTCTTGTGAATAAATTGGAATAAATATGAATGCTTTTTCTATATTACTATTGTAATAATTATAAAAGTTTTGTATCTTTTATAATGGTAAAATACAGGGGTGTATTATACACTAAAGCTTTTTAGGAGTTTATTATGTGGTTTGGAAAGAACATAATGACAAAACTCGGCCTTGCACTGGCATTGGCAGTTCCCGCTTTTGCTGCGGATGTAAAAGATATGTACCCATTGAAGTTTGGTTCTTTGAGTGACGAACTTCAGGCTCAGTATTGGAACGATTTGATGTCGTTTAAAATGTGGGGTACTGACCGAATTTATTTTACAAAGGTGACTCTGACGGATAAAGTTGGTGCAGTGGGTACTGCCGGTAATTTTGATTGGACTGGTGGAGCTGGCTTTGAATTGGGTGGCCCTGTTCTAGTTGAAGGAAACTTTGATGGTGGGGGACAGGAATTTTTTACATCTGGCCCTGCTCGAATTAATGGGCACATGCTTTTGAGTGGTGATAAGGAAAATAATACTCTTGTTGGAACCTATTGCATTGATGGTGATGATGGTGGAGTAACCGTTAATTCAATTACAGAACGAGCTTGCGAACGTGGAAACAATCTTGTAGATGAAGAAGGCAAACCGTTACATTGTGAACTGAGAACAGGACCTAGCGCTAAAACGGGGCCTTGCGCTGATGTGAAACCTGTTCCTAAGGATTTGTTCATTCCGACCTATCCGTTTGGATCGGCTGGGACTACAGATTTAGGCTCTGTGAGTGTGGGTAATCGTGTAGAGCGCTTTATCGATGTCCCCCCCGTTGAGTATGATGAAGATGGTAATATTACAAAGAAAATGTATGATTATGAATTGTCTAAACTCGATTTGGGCGATGGAGCAAAGTTTTTTGTTCGTATCGGCTCCACGAAAAGTTTAGCACGTTTTTTTGTAAATGGAAAAATTACATTAACGTCTTCGTCTACGATACAGGTTGTTCTTGTTAATAATGGAAGTTGGGATGGTTCAAAGTGGGTTGGTGGCGATACCATTCATGTTCCTGATACTTCTTATGCTGGAAATTTGCTGTTCTATACAAATGACGATTTGATATTGCCTTCTATGAATGGAAAAGAAATCTTGTTGGAAGGAACCTTTATGTCTACCAAAACGATTGATATTGGTTCAAATCTCTATTTGGCAGGTCAGTTCTTGGCCAAAGAGATTAAGATTTCTAATGACTTGCATGGTGAAGGCTTTAAATATGTTCCGTTTAATGCGCCCGTTATAACGGCTAGTGGAACTGATAATATTATTGAGGAAGGACGTGACGATAATGTAAACATAGTCCTTGATAAAACGCCTAGTACTGATATTAGGTTTGAATACTGTTATTATTTTGAAGGTAAAAAAAATAGTGAAACCGATAAAGCTATAGCGGCTGATGTTGAATACGTTGTGGATATGGATAAAAATGCTCATGCTAGCGTGCCTATTTATGATCCATCAACCTATGATCCTACGACTAATTTGTGTAGTGGTTTAAAACCGTTGAAATCAAGTTTTAAGGAAGGGTCTCAGAAACTTACAACTCCGATAATTCTTCATGCATATGCTGATGGGGTTGTGGAAAATGAATATGAAGAATTCAAAATATGGATTCTGAATCTTGAAGGTGCTGTTTTGGAGACTGGTAAGCATGAAGGTCCGATTACGTTAAAGATTCATGATATAGATGGTAAACCCAAGGGTGCTGATATTACGGTTGAAGGAACAGAAGATGTCCCGTATAAGTTTGATGTGTTCAATGTTACGAATGCTGCTGGCTCTGCAGTTATAACTGATTATTTTGTAAAAATAGAATCCTTGCCGACAGCAGGTTCTCTTGTTTTAATTGATGATAAAGGTAAATCTGTTCCTGTTAAAGCTAAAGATAAAATTTCATCTGCAGATATTGCCGCAGGTAATTTTGTCTTCAAGTTTGATCCTGATGATTATACCGAGGGCCCAACGCCTGATCCTAGTAAGGATATTGAACGCTATAATTTTGAATTCAGGGTTGTTGATGCAAGGAATAACGCTGAATCTAAATCGTCTTACAAAGTGTTGGTAACGGTTGATCCTGTTAATGATGCCCCCGTTGCAAGTAAGACCGTCTTTACCATTCCTGAAAAAAGTGTGTCTACAACATCGAAAACGTATGCTGAATCTGAGGCTTCTGATGGCGCTTTCGATGCAACTGATGTTGATGATCCTAAGGATGCCTTGACTTATAAGTTTGATGATAACTTTGGTGCTGGTTATACTGAAGAAAACTATAATCATGTGACTAGTCTTTATGGCATTGAAGAAAATACAGGAAAAATCTATGTTAAAGAAGGTGCTGAGCTCGATTATGAATCCGCTGATAGAGAACTTACGATTCGCGTAGTCATTACCGATAAGAGTTCTTCGACTGGAAAGGATGAAGATATCAAGTCTACGTCGGTTGAGGCTGTCATCAAGATTACTGATGTCAATGAGTCTCCGGTTGCTAAAGATCTTGAAGTGGCGTTATACGAAGTTACGCCGAAGAGTCCGATTGCTAAGGATTCCGTAATCGGTCAGGTCGAAGCCGTTGATCCGGATTCCCTGAGCAATGGCTTGTATGACTATCTTGAATACTATCTCGATAAAAATGCGGATGTTCCTTTTGCTGTTAATAAGTTTACGGGTGAAGTTTCTGTAAAGGATCCTGCAAAGCTTGATTATGAAGACGCTACAATCGTAGACCATAAGTTTGTATTTGATGTGAGTGTCAAGAATTGTGTGTTGGATGCTACTACTAGAAAGCCGACTGATGTATGTCTTGAAGATGTCTCGACAGTGACGATTGAATTGAAAAACGTCAACGAACCGCCTATCGTGATTGACTCTACGGGTGATACAATCTCGGTTGCTGAAAATTCGCCGGTTGGTTTGACGAAGATGGCGTATTTTGAAGTTACTGATCCTGACGAAGAAGATAATGCCAATCTGTTGACGCAGATTGTTCCGAACATTACAGATAATAAAAAGAAGAGCGGTGTTGTCTCTGCGGAAGACTTGTTTGAAATGGTCATGGAAAAGGCGAAGGATAAAAATGGCGTGGACAAGTATTGGGCCGTGCTAAAAGTTAAAGCGGATCTTGACTTCGAAGCCATTATGGCTGCTCGTGGAGATTCTGTATTTGACGTGACCTTGACCTTTACGGATCAGGCTGGTGCCGGCTTGGATACTTCGCTCGCCAAGAAAATCGCCGTAACCGACGTGAACGAACCGCCTTACTTTACGTATGTTGGCCCGTTTGAAGTTAAGGAGAATTCTGATGAGGGAACTCCTATTGGTGAAGTGATAGCTGCTGATGATGATACAAAGTCTAAATTCAATACACTTTATTATACGATTCCGGTGAACGAAGATGCCGATCCGGATAACGATGTCCCGTTTGCTATCGTGAATAAAGATTTTGGCGTAATTACGGTCGCTAATAAAGAAGCCTTGGATTTTGAAGATCCCAGCATTCTTGAACACAAGTTTGAATTCAAGGTTCAGGTGACCGATGGAGAATTCCTGAGAGATTCCCTGGTGACAATAACCTTGATTGATGACGACGAACCGCCGCATATCATTCCTGAATGCGAAGGTGAAAAGTGCATTGAAATCTGCAAGGGCGATAAGTGTGAAGTTTGCGAGGGTGAAAGCTGCCATGAAACTTGCATCGACCACTGCGATGAACCTCGTAATCCGGCTAAAGTCTTGACCGTGACCGTGGATGAAAATTCGCCGACGGGTTTTGAAATTATCAACTATGCTGTTAGTGATGAAGACCTTCTTGTCAACCATACCAAGTTGGAAGTAACTTTCGATAACACTAACAACTCGGACGCCAAATCCCTCTTTGTTGCCGAAATGAAGAAGGTGAGTGGTCAATGGCGACTGATTATTTCTGTGAAGGATGGCTCTGCGCTAGACTATGAAAAGATCAAAGAAACTCATGAGTTGACAATTTACGTTAGAGATCCCGATGACCGGGAGGGCTTGCGAGACTCGCTCCTCCGTATCATCAAGGTTGTCGACGTGAACGAAGCTCCGATTGCCGACGATGCCAAGTTTGAACCCGATGAAAACCTGCCGGATAGTGCTGTCATTGGTGAACTGAAGGTTGTTGAACTGGATACCAGGCATGTCAAGGAATTTGGTCACTTGGAATATTCGATTATCGGTAAGGATGAAACCTTCGTATTTGCAATGGACTCCAATAGGGTTATTGTGAATGACCCGTCCAAGATGGATTACGAATTGCCTGTTCATAATTACACCTTCGATGTTCTTGTTAAAAACTGCGAATTGAACACGACGTCTGGTATGTATGACGGTGCATGCCTGTATGACACAGCCAATGTGGTTGTCAATATTCAGGATGTCAACGAAAAGCCGGAAATCATTATTGACGGTCCTACTCCGGACGGTGGTGACGATTCTGAGCCGTTCTGCGTTGCCCATTGCGATACCACGGGTCGTGGTGTTTGGAAGGATTCTATCCTTACGGTAGGTGTCAAGGAAAATACCGACGATAGTTTGCTCTCTAAGACGGGTATGGTCTTGTTCCAGTACCATTACGTCGACGAAGATACTGGCCATGTTGCTGGTGCCAAGGTTACCTGGTTCGATGCTGGCTCGACAATTTCGAGTGTGTCTACGAAGGGTTCCGACCTCTTTAACATTGAGGGCAAAAACGGTGTGATTACGGTGACCGTCAAGGACCAGAAGCTGCTCGATTACGAAAAGCTCAGAAACGCAACGTCTCGTGATGATCCTGATCCGGAATACACGATGGGCATTGTCGTGACAGACCCGAAGGGATTGAAGGATACTCTCTATCGTATAATCCGCGTGGTTGACGTGAACGAAAAGCCGCTCTATACTGCTGAACCTTGTGTAGTTGTCGAAGGCAACCATCCGGGCGATTCCATTGGTCATGTGGAACACCCCAGCGATATCGACTCCTTGTCCAGGAATCCGGCCTTGTATGATAACCAGTTCAAGATGACCGGTGGCGATACTACTCGTTTCGAACTGAGAAAGGATTCGACGGACTTGATGAGAGTCATGCTTGCCGCTCTTGATTCGATTGACTGCGAAGACGGAAGTTATATTTGCGGCGTGGATTCCGTCTATTGGGTTGAATTGACCTATGGTGACACCACACTCAAGACTGTTTATAACAACATTAGAATACCGGTCAAGGTGCTCGACTTGAACGAACCTCCTGAGTTTAGGACCGATACCATCGGTGTCGCTGAAAATTCTCCGAAGGGTACCGTTGTCGATACCATCAAGTGGTTTGATTGGGACCGCTTCGATACTACAATGCACTTTGAAATTTCCAACGATCCGAGCGGTTGTTTCGATATCGACGAAAAGACTGGTGTTGTAACGGTTAAGAAGGACAACTGTGCTGATCTTAACTATGAAAAGAACCCGACCCTAAAAATCGAAGTGGCTATTACGGACATGGTGGATGTCACGGATCGCAGCCTGATTTCTGGTGGTCCCAATACGGTCAAGAAGATTATTACGGTGAATGTCCACGATGTGAACGAACCGCCTTCTATTACGGATAAGACGATTACCGTCAAGGAAGATACCAAGCCGAAGACGGTTGTCGATACCGTACGTGCTACCGATCCGGATAAGAATCCGGAATATAGGGACCTGACCTATACGCTTATCGGTGGCGATACGGCTACGTTCAAGATTGAACCGAAGACAGGAGCCCTGATTCTGAAGGATACGCTTGACTACGAAACCAAGAGCAGCTACTATGTGACTGTTCGCGTGGATGACGGTGAATTTGCTGATACCGCCAAGGTCAAGATCAATATCGGTAACGTTAAGGAATGGTCTAAGGTCAAGATTACCGAAGCTGAATCCAAGAGAAAGGATTGGGAAAATCCTGACGTAATCTATATCAATGAACCGATTAACAAGCTTTGCTGGGTTCAGGATGGCGACTCCCTTTGTAAGGAAGGCCTGAAGATTGCTAAGGATACCACGATTATCGTGGAATGGAGGAATCCGACCAAGGATTACGCCGGTCGCGATACGTTGCGGATCTACTACAGCAACTCTATCCCGTCTGTGACGGTTACGGGCAAGAAGACTCTGGTCGATGCCGACAACGTGTTCACCATTGTGGAAGACATGGGTGAGGCCGATACCAATATCTATGTCAACAAGTCCAAGGATTCTATCTGGGTGAAGATCAAGGACCCCGCAAGCAAGCTTGATACCGCTATCGGTATCGAAGTTAGCCTCGGACCTGTTGAGGCATCCAAGATTCAGGGATCTTTGGATAAGATGACCAAGGTTGCCGACAGCAAGATCATGCGCGACGAAACCGCAAAGAATGTGGTCGAAACGCTGGTGAACCGCAACCAGTACAAGTATACTTACAAGGAAATCGTTGGTAAGGATACGGTGAAGGTCTCTTACATGACCGATAAGGACGGTGAACCCATAAAGGTTCCGGTGATCAACGAAAAGGGCAAGGTTGACTCTGTTGAAGTCATCACGGTGACCTACACGACGACTATCGACGGCAAGGAAGTGGAAGTCTCTTACCAGGCTGACGCTTTGACCGGTGAAGTCTTTGTGAAGGGCCCGGCAGGCGAACTGATGGAACAGGGTGCCTCCAAGAAGATCTACGGTTCCGGCAAGAATTCCAAGTCCGGCAATAGCGTGACCGAAGGTATGTTCTCCATTACTACGGGTGGCAAGGATATCCTCGGAAACGACAGGGTGATTTCTTACGCGGTCGACAAGAACGGCAAGATGGTCAAGAACACCGAAGGCGATGTCGGTTACTCTGTAATCTATTCCTACATGAACAAGTACGGCAACGTTGCTACGGAATCCGTGTTCATTGTGGTTGACCAGGTTGGCCCGAAGGTCGAAATCCTGTCGCCGGTGAACAAGGAAGTGGTTCGTTCGAATTCTGTGAAGGTGGTATGGACGGTTGATGGTGTCGAACAGGATACGTTGAACCTCCAGGGACTTTCTAAGGGCCCGAACGTGATCGTGCGCTTCTACCGCGACAAGGCTGGCAACGAAGACTCTGCTGTGGTTTATGTTTACATGAAGGACAGCAAGGATGTTGAAATTTCTGTTGAACAGCCGGTGACCGAAATCTCGAAGGATAAGATTGAAGAGTACTATGCTGTGAACCCGCCTGAAAAGGGTGAAACCTTTGCTGTGAGCATCAGGAACCCGACTACGGGCGAAGAAGTGGAAACCTTGATCGGTGGCAGCTTCAAGACCAAGGAGGGTAGCGGTAAGGAACCCTATCCGGGCGTGTCTGGGTCTTCTCAGCACCTAGGCCCGACCCTTGCCATGGATATCAAGGTGCCTGTGATCGACGGTGTGGCTGGTCTCGCTACGTTGGATGACTTGATTACTCCGGATGGATTGATCGCTCTCGAACGTACGGATGCCAAGAAGGCTCACAAGATTACGGTTGAAGAATACGTCCAGGAATTCTGCGAAGATGGCTTCAAGATTCCGAGCGATGTAAGCCAGGTGAACCTCTTCGACACCAAGCTGAAAGCCCAGATCTGGGTGTACACGTCGCTGGGTAACTTTGTGGATTACTTCAGCTTCACTCAGGAACTGAATGATCCGAACTACACGGACGAAGCTGGTCTCTTGAAGATGTACTTCGAAATGAAACCGGACAAGGACGGCTTTGTGAAGGCTGACAATGGCAAGCAATATGCTACGGGCGCCTTCGTTTACAAGGTCCAGGCTACAATCCATTCTAAGGCTCGTTGTACAATTCCGGATAATACCTACGACCCGGAAAACAAGAAGAACTGCGACGCCAAGGAACGTGACTGCGATGGCTACGGTGAAACGACGAAGCGTAAGGGCGACAACATCAAGAATAGCGATGAGCTCTTGAAGTCCTTCGGTTATCGTCGTCCGAAGAACAAATAAGTCAAACCGTTGAAAATGTTGGAGATGTCATGCCCGCACAGGCGGGCATCTCCTATTTATAGGGAAAATTTCTAAGTTCTAAGTATGAGTATTGAAGATCGTTCTACATTGGTATATTCGACGGCTCTAGGGGGCCGTGTAAAGCAAGAAAAGCCCAAGGCCGAGCGTCCCCAGGGCGATGGCGTTGTGCGCATCCAGTTAAAGCGTCTGGGTGGCGGAAAAATGGCCAGCGTAGTGACCGGCGTGCCCCTCGACGAGCCGGAACTCAAGGAATTGGGCCGCGAACTCAAGCAAAAATGCGGAGTTGGCGGCTCAGTCAAGGATTTTGTCATAGAAATCCAGGGTGACAAGCGGAATCTGCTTAAAACGGAGTTGGAAAAGCGCGGTTATACGGTAAAGTTGGCCGGTGGCTAAAAATTGCGGGAAGGGGAGGCTTGATTTATATCACCAGATAAAAAAAGTCGGTGCTTTTTTCAAAAAAAAAGAATATTTTTTGAGAGATAAAAGAGGGCTTACGATGGTCAGATATTCCGATTCAAGCAAAATGTTTTTACGCTCGTTGATGATTCTTGCCGTAGTGCCAGCAATGGTTTTTTCTGCTCCGGCAGTCGGCAAGGTTCGCATGGCATCGGGCGATGTGGACCGCTGGAAGGCAAAACAGAGCACATGGAAGGCAATCGGTACCGGCGATAAGATTTATCAGTCCGACAAGGTGCGCACGGGCGTAGAATCCGAAGTGGTATTCGGTCTCCCTGACGGTAGCTCTATCATGATCGGCGAAAAGACCATCGTCGAAATGGAAAGTCTTTTTGAACCCAACGACGAGGGCGGCTTCGAAACCAAGATTGACGTGGAAAAGGGGTTCTTGAACTTTGCCGTACACAAGCTCAAAAACAAGAAGTCGAAATTTATCTTTAAGACGGGAACTGCAACTGCATCGATTCGCGGTACCGAAGGTTATATCGGTGGCGAAGGGACTTTCTTTGCAGGCCTGAAGACGGGTAAGCTTGAAATTGAACCCGTTGGTTCTAACAAGTCTGTGATGATTGGTGCTGGCGAGACTACGTTTGGTAGGGATTCGCTGGTGGTGGTAAGGCTTGCGTCTTCGGGTGAAGCCCGCTTTGCAAAGCGCCTTATGCAGATTCTTGCAGACAAGTCCAAGTCCGTAAGAGAATTGCAGGCCGAAATGCAGAAGGCCGACAAGGAATTCCAGGAACAGCTGAAAGAAGAAGCCAAGCAGGCTGCCGCTACGGTACCTGAGAACGGCTTTGTCGTAAGTACCAGTTCTCCGGCAGAAATTTGCGAAGACGGTCTTATGGTTGACGGTTCTTACCGCACTTCCGACGAATCTGCTTCTCTCATCTTGAAGGTGGGGAACGGCTTTACCTCTAACAACCTGGTCCGTGCCGCTGATGGACAGATTCATTCCTTCTCTGAATCGGTGATAATCAACGACGAAAACGGTCTTTGGACTGCGGACAAGGCTACCTTGGAATTCAAGGGCGCCGGTCTGACTAGCACCAAGAACATTGATTTGCAGGTGAACAAGGCTTGCTCTGGTGTCAACACTAAATCGCCGACGGTAACGATCGCCTCTTACGACTCCTTGCGCTGTGTTGCCAATGTGGTAGTGGGCGATATGCAAAACGATGCGGGCGTGCTGTCCTATGAATCGGACGGAAGCAGAGTCTCTGAAGAAACGGTGACCAAGAATTCTCAAAAGAGACTCAAACTGCAAAAGGGGCGTCACGAATATGTGGTGCGCGTCGAAGACCAGGCTTCGAACAAGGTCGAAGTTTCCAAGGTCATGGGGTGCTACCCGAACAAGAGGTTTACGGTAGAAGTCCTGGGGGGTGCTAAGGAAGTCTTGAGAGTTCCGCCTCCGCCCAATGATATTGCGGACCACATTTCCCAGACGCTTCAGTTTAGAATCCGAATTTCCGAAAACGACCCCGAATTTTTGTACAAGGTAACGGTTCGACAAAACGGCAAAGTTATCTTGCAGGAATCGCTTTCGCAAATCCACAACTTGGATTACCAGATTCCAGTAACCCTTTCGCGTGACGTAAGAAATCATTTTGATATCGAGGTCGTTCACAAGAGTGGGTACACATCAAGAGCTAAGAAGGACTACGAGGTGCGTTGATGAAACTTAGGGTTTGGATATCAACAGCAATATGTATGGCAGCACTCCATGTGAGTGCTTTTGCCGTTGATAAGGGGAGCCAGCCGGGGAGTATTATTGGGGGCGAAATTAGCGGCTTTTTGAAAAAAGACAGGTCGCCCTATTTGGTTCAAGAGACTTTGGTGGTGCCCGAAGGCAAGGCCTTGGTCGTAGAAGCGGGAACCGAGATTTTCTTTAACGAGGGAACTGGAATTGATGTCCGTGGAGGTTCCCTTGCCGTGATGGGAGAACACTACAATCAGGTGGTGATGACCTCTGCCGAAGGGGATAAACCCTGGAACGGCATTGCCGTTACGGGTGCGAAGCGTTCCGAAATGCAAGGAGTCTCGATTGAAAATGCCACCTTTGGCGTTGCAGTGGAAAGTGGTACCCTGGAAATTCGCGACGGTATCGTTAGGAATGCGTCTAGGGCGGCCGTCTATGTGCGTAATGGTGCCGTTTCTATGCAGTGGTCCCAGATAGAAGATTGCCCCAATATCGGTGTATGGGCCACTGCCAGTGCTGTGGTGGATATCGATGCCACATCTTTATCGAATAACCGGATTGCCTTGGTTGCTGGTGAGGGATCTACGGTGAATTTGAAGCGTGCCCACCTGGATGTAAACGAGGTGGCTATTCTTGATTTTGGCGAAAACAACCTTAAACAAAGAAGTTCCGTTATTGACGGGAATGAAATTGGCGTTGTGTCCAACGATATTCCCCCTGAAGATATTCGCCAGTCCCTGGAAAAAAACAAGACTATGTTTTCGAGGAATTCCGGGTATTACCAGAATACATTGGGCGAAGAACCGGTTAACCCTTATGCCGATGCGGTTAAGTATGCCATGGGCTATAATGAACCTCCTATGGATTCATCCTGGACTGTTTCGGGTAGCGTAGGTATTGAACTGGGCTACCACAAGGTGCTCACTCGTCACAATTCCACAGGTGAAGCCTACGTTTCTGACAAGGATACGGTGCAGCCGGGCGAGCGTTTTATCAATTATTTCCAGGTTCCCGGTTTCTTTACGAACTGGAATGCGAACTTGTCCATGAAATCTCCGTCGGGAGCCCTCCTGGAATTTACGGTTGACGCTTCCAGCGATTCCTGGGATAACCTTAAGCTGTATCAGCTGCAGGCAAGCTATACAGACGATATGCAGCGTTTGATTTTGGGTGATTTCTTTACGAATGGGGGTGAACTCTATTTGGCAGGAGTCAATGCCTTTGGTGGCATGTACGATTTGTCCCTGTTTAAGAATTCGGCCAATGATCCCATGTTTGTAGGTTCCGTATTTGCGGGTGAAATGAATGCCCCTAAACTGGTAGGTAACCGCAATTACGATGTGTATCAGGACTATATTGACGATGGTGAAGCCGAGGCCCAGAGAATGGTGGTGGGCGGAAAAGTCCGCTGGAATATGCACCGCCGCTTTAATGGAACCTTGGGCTTTGTGGCAAGCAAGGATTATCTGGAAGATCCCTTCCTGAGAGATGGTGGGTTGCCCGAAACCAATACGTCGAGCCCGCTGATTTCATCGAGAACCTTCTTTGCTGACGGAAACTGGCTCTTTTACCCGGGCGATGTCAAGTTGAACGGCCAGATTGCAGTGGGTGGAGCCGATACGGTGAATGCCGCCAAGATTCGGGCTGTCAACCAGGTGTTCTCGGACGCAGGACTTGATCCGTCGAATTTTGCGTTGCTGAACAAGTTGATGGGCAACGAGAATCAGGTGAATTCCTTGACCACCTCCCAGTTGGAATCGATCTTCGGTGAAAATTCCATGAAGACGCCTTCTGAAATGCGAGCTGAATTGAAGAAGCTGTTGGCGAAGGCTTCTAAGGTTGCAAAACAGACTTATGTGAATGACAGCAGGCCCACGGGCGGTGAATTCTGGGGCCATGAACATTGGGCTTTTGCCGGATCGTATCAGTGGTCTAATTCGACTACCTTTATCGAGGGCTTCTTGAGGTTTGTGGGTAGCGAGTATTATAGTGCCGGTTCCGAAGATTTGTTGCAGAACACCCGCATGATTGGCGGTAACTTGAAACATCAGGTCTATGATTTCTGGAATCTGGGTTTTGGCTATACCATGAATATTGAAAATGCGGCCGGTGAAGGCGACGACTACAACATATTCGGTATGGGCGAAGGTTCTCGCTGGGGCTTCTTTACCGGTGCCGATGATGATTGGCTTAAGGATCATGAGCAGGACCCGGTGCGTACGGTGTATATTCATGATGGTTACTTGAAGAACGACTTTGAGTTGAATGAACTAGTGGGCCTGACTTTCAAGTATGCCTTTAATTACAGGACTCGTAGCACGCCCCAGCGTTTGTATGCCAATTATTCGGCCACTTCGGGTGTCTATGATGATCCCTGGTTTAGCCCCAGGAGTGGACGTCCTACGTTGAAGGTGTTCAATGGCAAGGATTCCCTTGAAATCGATTCCATAAGTGCCGCAATGTACTATGAGCTTGCTGACGAAGACTATTTGGCAACCCAGTTCGAAGAAAAGCTGATGAAACATACCCTTGAATTGGGATTCGCATTTAGGCTGCCCAAGAACGTGTTGAAGGTGGGTGCTGCTTTGGTGGCCTTTATGGATATGTCGGAATTCAAACAAGATGAATTGCTGATCCCCTTTAATTTCAGGAACGAGACCTATGGTGCTCTAGGGTATTATTTCCACGGCAGCGATTACCTGGAACAACGTTATCCGATATCTTTGACGACAACACTGGATGGATTGAAAAATACGCTTTCGTTGATGCCCAGGTACAAGATTTATAACCGAAACGAGATGCGGGAATTTGAATGGAGTTTTGGGGACAATATGGAAATCGAACTGTCTCCTGAATTCATGGAGCTTACGTTGTCGGGAGGCTTGCGCCAGAATTTCTTGTCATACGAAATCGATGACACCGATTACGATGAAATGGAACTGGATTTAGATGCTTCTGCAAAATTGCGGATACATCATTCCCGTTCCCTTTATTCAGACTGGACTTTGGGCTCGATTTTCAATTATCGACCGGATAATAAAGCCGACCAATATAAGGATTTTTATATAATTGCTGCATTGAACTACGATTTTTAGTCGGTTGCAACGGTAAACAGATTTGTAAACACAGGAACTTCGGAATATCACATGAAAAGCTATTCTTGTAACATGAAGATTCCTGTTCGCTATAACCATGTTGGTTACGCTCCTGATTCTGCAAAGATTTTCTTTGTGAACCCCCAGGAGTTTATTCCTGCTTGTGAAAATGTGAATGATTACATTTTCCGCGTGGTGCGGCGTGTGCAGTGTATAGAACCGCCGACTGTATGGGAAGGCTCTCTTGTCGAGGGAACATTTGAGCATTCCGGTGTTTGCGAGTATACTGGAGAAACGCTTTGGTCCGGAGATTTCTCGGTAGTCCATGAAACGGGGATTTTCCTTATCCAAATCCTGCAAAAGGGTGGCGTTGAGAAGGAGACGCTCCTTTTTGAAACGGAACCTTTCGAAATATCGAACGACTGGCTTTTCCGCCAGCTGCTTGCAAACATCAAGTCTTTTTATTACCAGCGTAGCGGGGTGGAGCTGCCGCCCGAATTTGCGGGGAAATGGGCGCGGCCTGCGGCCCATTTGGACAACAGTATAGGGTTTCACCCTAGCATGCACCGCGAAGGGACCTGGAATGCCCATGGTGGCTGGTATGATGCCGGTGACTATGGCAAGTACATTGTGAATGGCGGCGTATCGGTGGCAACCCTCTTGCTTGCCTGCGAGATGGTTGACGGCTGCGAATGTGAAAGCTTGGTGAACCAGTCCATAAATGCGACGGAACCCTTTGTGGGCCCCGATGGGCTCAAGATGTATAGCCTTAAAGACGAAGTCCGCTTTGAACTGGAATTCTTCTTGCGTATGCAAGATACAGATGGTGGTGTGTTTTTCAAGGTGACGCCGCAGCGTTGGGACGGCTTTGTTTCTCCAAGCGATTCGGACTTGTTGCAAAAACGCATGATTTTAGGGAAGTCTACGACTTCGACCCTGAATTTTGCCGGTGCATTGGCGGCGGCTTCGCGCGTGTATCGCAATCGCGATACGGCGTTCGCAGAACGCTGCTTGCAATCCGCGGTATCGGCATACAAGTGGGCGGTTTCGCGCCCCTTCGTAGACTGGCCCCATAATACCGAAGGCAGTGGCGGTTACGGCGACGAACATGCGGAAGATGAATTTTTCTGGGCGCGCGCCATGCTATACCGCGAATTGCACGCCCGCGGCGAAGCCGTAGACGGTGTTTCTGCCGAAAGCTTGCGGCCGCTGCTTCTAGAAGACATGAAGGTGATTCCGCCTAAGTCGGGGCTGGACTGGCGCGATACCCAGAACCTCGGCTGGATTGCCCTTGCCTTGCAGAACTTTGACAGGGAATTCCAGCTGTATGCCCGCACGACGCTTAATATGACTGCCCGCGAAATCATTGACTTGCAGAATTGCGATGCTTACGGTGTCCCGATGCGCAAATTCATTTGGGGCAGTAATGGCGACATTGCAAACCATGCGTTGACGCTTGCTATTGTAAAACGTTGGGCTCCCAGCCTAGGCGGAAATTCTTTGGATTTCTGGTGCCGTGAACTGCTGAACTTTATTTATGGACGCAATCCGGTAGACGTGAGCTTTGTAACGGGTTCTGCCTGGAGTTCGCCTAAGGATCCGCATCATAGGTTAAGTCATTCCGATGGCGTGAAAGATCCGATTCCGGGACTTTTGGTAGGGGGCATCAACAGCGACCGCCAGGATATGCATCGTGCTCCCCATTACCCTGGAGAACTTTCCGGTTATTCATACACCGACGAACGGTGCTCTTTTGCGAGTAACGAAACGGCCATTAATTGGAATGCCCCGTTGACGGCTGTACTTGCGTTACTTTGTTTCTAAAGAATCTTTCTTTGTCGAATCCGAGACCGTTGTATCTTTTTTTACGGTGTCAACAGCGGTTTCTATAATCTTCTGCGGTTCTTTGGGCAATAGGGATTGCAAGTCTACAATGGGATTTTTTTCGGCTTCGTATTCCTTGGCCGAAATGATGGGCTTATAATAGAACGAATCTTCTGCGGTGAGGTTTCCTGCCCGGAACAAGTCGATGTAAGAAACGGCGAGGGCTGCCCAACCTCGGAGCCATTCCTTGCGGGATTCTCGGTTGGTGTACCATGAATCGGCGTTGTAGAAATAATGGTGCACGTCTTTGGTCAAGTAAACCGGAGTATCGCCCGAAAGTTTAGAGAATATGCGCTTGACGCGGTAGGTGGATGAGGCTCCCGTCAGGATCAATACGGTGTCAATTTTACGCTTCTTTAGCCAGGGAATAATGGTGTATGCTTCGCCAATGGTAGAGGGGTCATCGTGGCGGGCGATATAGACTGCATTGCTGTCGAAATCCCCGAGACGCATGAAGTCTTCCAGGTACAATTCGGCGTTGCTCCTGTTGCGCAGAATACGGCGGCCGAGAATCAATACGGAGTCGACCTTTCCGCTGGCCATCAGTTCGGCGGCGAGATCTGTTCGTTCCATATCGGCCGATTGACCATCGAGGACAACGGCCCATTTTACATGTTCGAATTCGTCGTCGTCGATAAGCCAGTGGCCGCTCTGCGTCATAATCAGGTAGAATGCGATGACCAGTAACACGGCGGCGGCCGCAACGATGCTCAAAATAATCTTCTTCTTTTGAATCTGTTTTTTGGTGGGTAGCTTAGTCAATTTTAGCTCCTTGGGTGCGGTACAGAGCCGCATTTTCGCCGTCGGCGTAATATTTTTTGCGGATTCCGAACAAGTTAAATCCGTGATTTTCGTAAAAGCGGCGCGCCTTGATGTTGTTTTCTCGGACTTCTAAAAAACAACAGTCTTCCTTGTCCAGGCTTAGTTGTACGAGTCCTGCTTGCAAAAGCTGAGTTCCAATTCCGCTGCGTTGAGCCGATTCGCTGACGGCAATAGATAGCAGCTCGGAGTCTGCCCCCAGTAAGTGAAATACGGCATACCCTAAAATTCCGCTTTCGTTTTCGTAAACGACGGCGTAGGTGTAGGGGGCCTTGATTTCTTGCTCGTATTGTCGTTCGTTCCAGTCCTGAAAAGCAAGTTCGCCCTGAATCCTCAGTACGGCAGGAATGTCGGCGGAATTCATCTTGCGGATGGGCATAGGACTTCCTATCAGTGCAGTTTTTCGAAATAGGACGGCTGGATGTAGTTCGCTTCTTGCATGAGGCTCGGGGCAACTCTTTCGAATAGGCGGGCCCAGTTGCTCAGGGGCTTGCCCTTGTCGATAACAGTAGTGGCACCGATCTCGCTGAACAGAGCTTTTAAGGTTTCATCGGAAGCAGCACTTTCGTCTACTACCACGTAGTTCACGTCGCTGGACTTGAGTGCCTTTACCACCTGCTCCGTTTCGATGAAACTTTCTTTTTCGTTTAGTCGCAGGTACCAGTAGTCCTTGCGAGCGCGAATGACTACGGCTGCCTTGTCGGGCTCTGCTGCGAAGCAGGAGAGTGCCTGCAGTGTCGAAACGCCGTAGAGCTTACGTTTGCCGCTAAAGCTTAGGCCTTCGCAAAAGGCGACTCCCGTGCGCAGTCCGCTGAAGGAGCCGGGGCCAACAGTGACCATGACGCGCGTAATCTGGTCGAGGGTGGCACCTGTTTTTTCCAGAAGGGCATCCAGCATGGCTGAAGCGGTTTCGCCGCGGGCTGTTTCGTCGACGCTTTCTGTATAGCGGGGACGTGGCGCATCTGATTCCAGAAGCGCCATGGAAATGCCTTTGCGCGAAGTGTCTACAAATAGGTCGAAGGTCATGATTAACGCTTGATGTAGAGGCTTTTGTCGATAATCAGGTCAATCAGCTGGCTGTAGGTGATGCCGTTGCAGGCAGCCTGTTGCGGCAAGAGCGACGTGGGTGTCATGCCCGGCAGCGTGTTGGTTTCGATGGCGAACAGCTGCTTGTCCTTGGTGATGCGCACGTCGGTACGGCTGTAGCCTGCACCGCCGAGGGCGTAGTGAGCGTTCTTTACCAGTTCCTGGATGCGAGCCGTAAGGTCGGCATCGAATTCGGCCGGAGTGATTTCCTTGCATTCGCCGTTGTACTTAGCTTCGTAGTCAAAGTATTCGCGAGTGGTCATGCGCATTTCGGTGGGCGGCAGGGGCTTTTCGCCTTCGATGTAGCCGCAGCTGGCTTCTTCGCCGGCAATGAACTTTTCGCAGAGCAGACGGTTAGAATCCTTGAACAGGTCCTGGGCAATCTTGCCTGCTTCGTCCAAGTCCTTGGCAATACCGATACCGATAGAAGATCCGCCCAGCGGATCCTTGATTACCAGCGGGAATCCCAGTTCGTCGGAGACGGACACCAGCGTGTCGCCCGTAAAGTCGTGCTTCCAGATAACGCGGTAAGGCGGAGTCGGAATACCGTTGGCCTTGTAAATTTCCTTGGATTTTACCTTGTCCATGGCGAGGGCCGAAGCCAAGAGGCCGCAACCGGTGTAGGGAATGCCCCAGTTTTCGAGCAAGGCCTGAATGTGACCATCTTCGCCCCATTTGCCATGCAAGGCGAGGAAGGCGATGTCGGCGTCGGGAAGTTCAGAAAGGGCCGGGTTCTTTTTGCAGTTGGCGGCAGTACCTTCGAGGCCGCGGAAATAGTTCACCGAGAAGTTGTCCTTCTGATAAGGAGACAGTTCGCGGGAAGACCAATGCCAGGTGCCGTCTTTGTCGATGAGCACCGGGTGAATGTTATAACGGTCCGGGTTCATGGCACGAACAACGCCGGTGCCACTGACAACGGAAACATCATGTTCGGTGGACGGGCCACCCATTAAAACCAATACGCGCATACGAGCCATCGTAAACCTCTTTAGTAAAAATCTCTGTGAATAATGTAGTAATTTCTTTTTTTACTGATTGTTCACTTGCCCTAAATTAAAAAGGTTTGTATTTTGTAGGTATTAGAGAGGTATATGTATGCGAGTATTCGTTACAGGTGGGACAGGGTTCATTGGTCATTATGTGGTTAAGGCTCTTTTGGAAAAAGGGCATGAAGTAGTGATTGCTACAAGGCATCCTAATAAGGTTCCGACACTTAAGGCGATGCCAAACGTTTCTTTTGTGGAATGCGCTTTGACGGACTTTGAGCAGATGGCCGAAGGCCTCAAGGGTTGCGATGCGTGTATCCACATTGCTCTCGGTTGGGGCGACACTCCGAGTACCATGCTGACAAACGACACGCGTGCAACGGTGATGCTGCTTGAAAATGCGGCAAAGGCCGGTTGCAAGAAGTTTATTTATACCAGCAGCACCGCTGCAATGGGCCGCATGCGCCCCACCATGCGCGAAGAGACGAGCAACTTGCCCGTAGATCTTTACGGTGCCACAAAGGCCGCTGGCGAAGCTTTTGTACTGGGCTTTACCCACGGTTACGGAACTCAGTTCCCCGAAGTCAAGATGACCCGCAATATTATTCGCCCGGGTTATACGTTCGGTAACCCTGCTTGGCCTGATGGCTGTTCTCAGCCGGACCGCCGTTTCTTCTCGATGGCTCAGGCCGTCAAGGAAAACCGCGACATCAACATCATCAAGAATGATGGTACCCAGTTTATTCACGCCAGTCAGCAGGCTAAGCTCTACATGAGCGTTCTCGAATCAGACAAGAACGAAGAAATCTTCCTCGGCCTTGGCGAAGTCTGGATGAGCTGGAAAGAAATCGCCGAAATGATGGTTTCGATGAAACCCGGCTGCAAGTCCAAGGTGATTGAAACGGATCTCGGTTGGGGCGAGGAACCCATGCTCTTTGACGTGAGCAAAATCCAGGAACAGTTCGGGCTTGCCTTTGACGCCCACGAGTTCATGCTGGATCACGTCAAGTGGACATATAACCAGATTTAACCGCAGCGGGTCTTTGTCGTGTCTATTCCGATGTAGTCGGGGTAGTCGTTGTCAAAGCAGGCTGCACAGTAGTTTTCACCTTCGCCGGTACATTCCTTCATGCCTTCGACACTCAGGTAGCCGAGGCTTTCGACGCCGAGCATCTTGGCTATTTCGGGCGGCGTCATGGAACTTGCGGCAAGTTCGCCTTGGCTCGGGAAATCCATGCCGAAGAAGCACGGGTGCGCCACAGGTGGCGATGCAATGCGAATGTGGACCTCGAGTGCGCCGGCATCGCGCAGCATCTTGGATAGAATCTTGAGCGTGGTGCCGCGCACAATGGAATCTTCCACGACGCAGACGCGCTTGTTCTTGAGTACGCCTTCGATGGGGTTGAACTTGAGCTTGACCTTCTGTTCGCGCACGTTCTGCGTGGGGTCAATGAAGGTTCGGCCCACGTAGTGGTTACGGAGTAGGCCGATTTCGAAGCGGATACCGCTCGCCTGGGCGTAGCCGAGCGCAGCGGTTGTGGCGCTGTCGGGCACCGAGATGACGATGTCGGCATCCACCGGGCATTCCTTGGCGAGCTGCTTGCCCATTTTGCGGCGGACCTTGTCGCAGCTCTGTTCGAAAATCTTGGAATCAGGGCGGCTAAAGTAGATGTATTCGAAAATGCAGTGGGCGAGGCGATCCTTTTGCACGAAGCGTTCGGAATGCAGCCCGTTCTTGGTGATGGTCAGGAATTCGCCGGCCTGGATGTCGCGAATGTAGTGGGCGCCGAGCAAGTCGAAGGCGCAAGTTTCGCTGGCAACGCACCAGGCTTTTCCCATGCGGGCAAGCGACAGCGGGCGGAATCCGAATCCGTCGCGGGCGACGTACATGGTGTCTTTGCTAATGAATACGAGGCAGAAACTGCCGGTAAATTTCGTGACGGCCTTCTTGATGGCTTCACCTAAATCGGCTGCCTCGGTGCGTGCGATTTCATGCAGAAGAATTTCGGAATCGGATGTCGTCTGAAAAATATGGCCGTCGGCTTCCATTTCGGCACGGAGCTCGGCGGCGTTAGTGATGTTTCCGTTGTGGGCGACTGCAATCTGGCCCCATTTGCAACTCACCAGAATCGGCTGCGCGTTGGCAAGCGTCGAGGCGCCTGTGGTGCTGTAACGCACGTGGCCAATGCCTGCAAAGCCGTCAAATTCATTGATGTCGTGTTCTCGGAGAAGGGTCGATACAAGTCCCATTGACTTGCGGACGCGAATCTTGTCTCCGTCGGTGACCGCGAATCCGGCACTTTCCTGCCCGCGGTGTTGCAGGGCGTAAAGCCCCATGGTAATATTCCTTACGACAGTGTCGCCATTGTAAATGCCGATCACTCCGCATTCTTCGTGCAATTCGTCGAGCATAACGCCTCTTTGAAATGTATGTCCCCTCTACCTCGAAGGTCACAGCCCACCCGGACGGGTGCAAGCAAGGGAACGGCCGCCTTTGTTAAGCAAAAAATGTGCCATTTTGGCGATTTTGGCTCAAAAACGGCAATTTTTAAAGTATAAAACAAAAAGGTTTTACAATTTGTGTAAAATCTTGTGAGTTTATTTACAATTTGTGTAAGAGACGTGCTGTTCTTTGTTAGAGCAGCATGCAAAAATCCCCTGCACATGCAGTGCAGGGGTATGTGTCTAGGCGAAATTTCCGTTAGTTCACTTCGATTTCAGTCTTGTCTTTGTAGCAACGAATTGCGTTATAGGTTTTCTTTTGAGCCGAAACGAGGGATTTGCTAGCTTCGGGGTCGATAGTGAATGTCCAAGCGTCGCTGTTGGAATTTTGTGTGGAAGTCCAGAAAGAGGTTGTTTTTGAAGACGATGTCAAGAGGGCTTCGGCGGCATCGATTCCGCCAACGGTCTCGAGCAATTGATTCCATGCTGTCGTGTCGGGGAGCTTGAAACCGGCGGGGCAAATGTCGAAAGCCGCGGTGCACTTGTTGTTGATTCCGCATAGAGAATTTACGGTATCCTTGGCTCCGGCCCAATTGTAAAGAGCGCCGTTCTTGCATTTGTCCGTGTCGCTACCGGTGCACTTTCTTGAATCGCCGAGATTTGCGTCGTCCTTGATGCAACGGACTGAATGTGCAGAAGTAATGAATTCGTTGCCGATATCGGCTCTTCCGTATGCGTATGCCGAGACCGTATCTCCGTTGCTATTTATTTCTATGCCGAAAGATTGCGTGTGGGCCATATTTGCAGAAGTGGTGCTACCTTCAACCATTTCTTGCAGCCAGAAACGCGTCTTTATGCCTTGATAAACGAAACCGCTACTGAGTTTGTATCCTGCGGGAAGTGCATTAAATCCATATTTGTCTGTACCGTTTCCGTTTCCGGGATTCGGGTCGTTTTTCCACCATTCCCAGCCGCTTGTGCTCTTTAAATTGGCTCCGGCGGTATTTGCGCCTCCTGCGATGCTTATAAGATGGTTCCATTCTTTGGTCGTAGGAACGTGCCAGCCTTCGGGGCAGGCTTCCAAGGCTTCGCTGTGAGTGTACAGACGGCCATATTTATCGCAATTTTCAGATTTGTTGTCGTAGCAGATGCCGAGATCATTCATATCTTTGTCAAAATCGAGATTCAGGTTCTCTGCCATCCAGACTTGGTCATTGATGAGTGTGACCTTGTAGGTGGTAATGGAGCGGTCGTCGAACAGATAAAGGGTGTTGTCGAATTTCAGGTCTTCGGTCATCCAGATGTAATCGCCGACTTCTGCGGTCTTGTACTTGGCGCCGTCACGGCTATCGGTAATCGTGGAATACTTGACATCGAGGCTGCTGGAGGATTTAGCTAGCGAACTGGAAGACTCCGCCTGGGAACTGGATGAAACTTCTTCAGAGCTGGAGGATTTTGCTTGCGAGCTAGAAGAAAGTTCTGCTTCCTTGAAGATCATTCCGCCATCGCAGGTGATGTCGTCAATATAAAGGTAACTGATGGCAGGCTTGGTTGCAATGTGGAACATTAGGCCTTGTACGTTCTTTCGGTCCAAAGTGTCGCCTTCAGGAGATTTCAGCTTGGTCAGTTCAATGACTTTCGTTGTCCAATCTTCTGCGTCTTCGACGGACACCTTGAACTGGGTTCCGTCGGCCCAGATGTTTTTCGTTGTTTCGATATTGAATGAGTGGGCCGCACCCTTGTAACGGTACGAAATTTCTTTACATTTAGAAAGATCGTATGCCTTAAAGGAAGATTTTACTTCAAAGGAATATTCAATGGAAGATTTCCCGAATTCGAAGCTCTTGTCGTTCTTGGCCCAGTCGGTGCCGCTGATTTTTGTAATAGCGGCAATATGATTTTCTTTGTTTTGCGGGTCCGTGATGATTTTATAATCAGCACTTGTGTTTTTTTGCTTGTAAAAGTCCCATTTGGCATTGGCAAGCGTCAGGATTTCGTTGCCGTCAAAGTTTTCTATGTAGTACTGCTTGACTCCGGAAGGGGTCGTTGCTTCGGAACTGGAGGATCCCGTCTTGCTTTCTTTGACGGAAGAACTGCTCTTGTCGTCGTTTGCACCGGAAGATTCAATAGTTTCTTCGCTGTCGGAGCTTTCGGGCTGATTCGGTTCGGTACTGCTGGAATCGCCGCCGCATGCTGCAAAAAACAGTGTGCAGGCAAGGCCTGATCCCATAAGAAATCTGGAAATAGATTTATATGAGTTGAAATACATTTTATATTCCCTTATATAATGCTTTTTAATTGCAATAAATATAATATAATGGGAGTATGTTTTAGAACGAATTTTTTTAGCAGCTCACGACGAGGGCGATAAGGCCTGCGAACATGGCAACCTTCACGAGTTTTTGGGCGCGGCGGTAGTTACGCTTGTTTGCAAAAACGAGAATCGCGATGACGGCGGGGGTAAAGGCGATTCCGGTGATAATCAAGAAAAGCATGGGGTAGTAACCCTGCGCGACAGGCAGCGGTAAAATGGCCCAGGTGAAAAGGCAAATGAGGCCGGCGAGGCGCCTTGCGGTAGGGGCGCCTGCAATCAGCGGGAATGTCATGATGCCTGCTTTGAGGTCGCCGGTTTCGTCTTCCAAGTCCTTGTAGATTTCGCGGGCGGTCGTGAGCAAAAACGCAAACAGCATCGCGGGGTAGAGAAGTCCGATTTTGTTCGAAATTCCAAGCGTCGATTCGATGGATGCCTTGAGGCCCGTGGGGTAGAACAGGCAGAGAATCAGGGGTGTTGCGCAAAGGAAGGCAACCGTCATGTTCTTTAAAAGCGGGATGTGCTTGAGCCACTTGTTGTAGGCAACAAGAAGCGCGCTGAGCAGCACAAAGAAAATGCAGGCGGTGCCGTTCGTTTTGGTCATCAGACTGTCGACAAGGCCCACCG
>JAEEGK010008854.1_pt1 | contig 23674 bp, 15 predicted proteins | sample 8958771 | NCBI WGS metagenome assembly JAEEGK01 (sample SAMN16246547, study PRJNA631951) | gut metagenome | biome: gut microbiome; feature: rumen; material: SC-attached | host: Bos | place: Iran: Karaj | collected 2018-10
GATAATAATTTAGAGATTATCTCAAAATTTATAAATATAATTAAAACCAATGATAATATTTCAAATTTCAAAAATGAAATTGAAAAATTAAAATTAGAAGAATATAAAGATTTATTTTATAATGAATATCCAATTGGAAAATATGGATGGTGTATTTATTGTAGAAAAACTTCAAATAAATGGGATGAAAAAATAAATTTTCCTATTTGTGAAAATAAAAATTGTTTGAATATAATATATAAAAGTATTTCATTGATTAACACAAGAAATGATTATTTAAATATGATTATTTGTATTTTTTTATCATCTTCAATTGGAGTTGAAGAAAAAAAAGAAGAAAATTCAAATGAAATTAATTCTTTTTATAGAGATTTTTGTTTGAATTTAATTAAAGATTTAATTGAAAAAGGTTCTAAATATTTTTCATATGATTATGATTTAATATTTATAATGAAAGAATTTTTAAAAGATTCTTTATTTAAAAATTCATTATCAAATGATTATAATATATTTACAACAAGTATAAATTTATTTATAACAATAACAAAGACCTATAGAGATAATTTAAAAGATCAACTTGAAATATTTTTTGGTAAAATATTAAATACTATTTTAATTTCTGATGTATTTGGTTATGAATATAAAAATGCTATTTTAGATATGCTAATATTATTAACTGAAGATATCTCTTTTTTTGTTGAAATTTATGTTAATTATGATTGTGATGTAAATTATTATGGTGTATTTCAAAATTTAATTGATTTATTAACTAAAATAATAAATGGATTATATAAAAGACAAAAAAATTTAAAAATAAATGAAGAAGAAAATTTAAGTAAAAAATCATTAATTTTTATTGATAAATTTATTCATAAATTAAATGAATTAGTAGAAACTAATTTAAATAAAAAAAACAATACTGAAATTATTGAGAATATTAACCAAGAAAATTCAAAGGAAGAAAATAATATTTCGACTGATAATAATATTAATAATAGTAATGTTGATGATTTAAAATATAAAATAAACAAAAATTTAAAAATAAAACAATTATTACAAAAAGCAATTGAATTATTTAATTTTGGAAAAAGTTCAAGTGATTGTTTAAATTATTTAAAAGAGGAAAATTTTGTTTTTCCTGAAGAAGCATTTAACAATATAAAAGCAGATTATATAAAAAATTTAGATAATAACTTATCAGAAAATATAAAATTAGAAGAAGGAAAAAAAAGTATAATTGCAAAATATAAAACAATAATAAGTGAAATATCAATAGATGAATCATCATCAAATATAAAAAATATAAATATTATGCAAAAACCATTTATATCAAATATAAATCCATTAATATATTTATTAGATAATACAGAAAGAGAAAATTATGATAATTTAACATATGAAAATTACATTGCTTTTGAAATGGCAAGATTTATAAGAACAAATTTAAAACAATTAAAAAGGGAAAAATTAGGTGATTATTTATGTTCAGGTAAACCATTTAATATAATTGTAGTTACATATTTCATAAATAGTTTTGATTTTAAAAATTTACATATTTTAGATTGTTTAAGATTATTATTTAATGAATTACCTTTAATTGGTGAAGGACAAATTATTGGTAGAATTATTCAAATATTTGGTAGTAGATATCATAAAGAAAATCCTTCTATTTTAAAAGACCCTGATATTGCATATTATTTAGCATATTTAATTATTATTTTAAATACTGATTTACATAGAGATGAAGTTGATCAAAAAATGACTATTAAACAATTTATAGATTCTTTTAATCAATCATATCAAAATCAAGGTGTTAGTGAAAAATATTTAACTGATATTTATTATAAAATTTTAAATGATCCTATTGTAATTCCAGGTCAGAAATTAAGTAAAAATAAGAAAAATAAAGATTTTATTTATAAAGAAAGAGAAAGTGTTATTGCATCTTCTTTTAAAAATTTAGAAAATATATCTTCAATATATAATAATTATATTAGAGAAATTGATAATGATAATATAAGAAATTTAATTGAATTTTCTTGGAGTAATTTTTTATCAATTTTCTCACAACAATTATTATTATCAAATGATAATGAAATAATAAAAATATGTTTAGATGATTTATTAACAATGACAAAAACATTATCAATATTACGTTTAAATAAATATTCAGAAGCTTTTATTAATACAGTAATAAATATGATAAATATAAATGAGAAAAAAGAATTAGGAATGAAAAATATAGAATGTATAAAACAATTAATTCAATATGCATCTCAAAATGGAAAATATATAAAAATTAATTGGGAAAGTATATTAAATATTGTATCAAAAATTGAATATTATCAATTTACAAATATTGAAACAATAACAAAAGATATTCAAAATAAGCCAAAACTGTCAAATAATGAAAAAGAAAAAGAAATAGAAATAACTTTAAATAATAGAGAAATAATAAATAATAATATAATAGATGTTTTATGTGATAATATATTTAGTAATACAATTTATTTTGATGAAGAAGCAATTGTTAATTTTGTTCAAGGATTATGTTCAGTTTCAATTAATGAATTAAATGATTATTATACACCAAGAATTTATTCATTACATAAATTAGTTGAAGTTGCTGAATTTAATATTAAAAGAATTCAAGCTGAATGGGTTAAAATTTGGACTTTAATAGGAACTCATTTAATACATGTTATTATTAATATTAATAATGAAAATATTACTACTGATGCTTTAGATAATTTAAAACAAATTATTTGTAAATTATTACAAAAAAATGATTTGTTTATTTATAATTTTCAAATGAAATTTGTTGAACCTTTTCAAATTATTTTTACTAAATGTAATAATGATAATATTAAAGAAAGAGTTTTAAATTATATATATCATATTATTGGGACTTATTCTAAAATAATTTATAGTGGATGGATTGTTATATTTAATATCTTAAAAGAAGGTTTAAAATTAAACAATAGTAAAATGAATGAAGAAATTAAAAATATTTTACAAAAAATAAATGAAGATTTTTCATTAATTTATAATAATGTGAATTCAGATGTTTTTAAAGGTTATGTTGAATGTTTATGTTTAATGTATTTAGAAGATAATTTAAGAGAATATTCTTTTGACAGTATTCTTAGATTATTTTCTAAAATCATTAATGATAAATTAAATGATGAAAATAAAGAAAAAAATAGCTTAAATATTCAAATTAAATATAAGAAATATGAATTTGCTAAAATTTTTCTTTATGGTTTTGATGAATTAATTTATATTGATGTTGAAAAATATTTAAACTTACTTTTTGAAGTCATTTATAAAAATTTAGATGATATTATTTCAAGTGATATTTATTTATTAATTTATATTTATTATGGTTATTTTAAAACTCATATTTGTTGTTTACTTTTTAATTTTATGAATTTTAATATAGAATTTTTTGATGATAAATTATTATCTGAAGAATATAAAATTTTTAGAAAGGAAAATGGGATTGATGATAAGTTTTTTAATATACAATTATTTCTTAATAATACTATTCTTGAAGATATTAAAAATATTGAAAATAAAAACTTTGAATTTTTAGTCAAAGAAAACGAAAATATTCAATTAATAAAAATAATAAAAGAAATTAAAACATTATATGAAAAGGAAACACATGTTGATTTATTATATAAAAAGTTAAAATTATTTCATACTTTTAATCCAAAAAAATTATCAATTTTTATTGACTTATTCATTGATAAAATTTTTAAATTATTTGACAAAATTCCTAAAAATAATTTCAATTTTATGTATTATTATAATGATTTAATTATTATAATTTTTAAATTATCATTTTTTTCCCAAGAAAATAAGTCATTAATCGACTTGGTTACTCAAAAAATTCAATCAAATTATGATTTATCAATGAATTTATTAAATAATATATATCAAAATAATAAAAAATTTTTAATTTATTTTTCAAGTTTTTCTGTCAAAATAAATGAAGATAAAATTTTAGATTTAATTAGTTTTTATTATCTTTATACAAATTTAATTTTAAATTTAACTGTTTTTTTCATTAATGATGTTGAAGATAATTATAAGATTATATCAGAAATTTTTTTTAAATTCCTTGAAATGGATTCTCAAAACCAATTTAAATCATTTAAAATTATTGAATTGAATCAATATATTTCACTCCTCTTAGTTTTACAAAATATTAAACAAATTCTTTTGCAAAAATTAAAAAATCCAAATCAACAATTCCAGTCAATGAAAATTTTAAAATCTTTTTATGATATATTTATAAAGTATAAACTTGATGAATTAGAGTCTCCATTTTTACAAATAATTAATATTGAATTGGAAAGTATTTTTCCTCATTTTCTTCAAATATTAAATGAAGAAGATTTGTCAATTACTTTTAATTATTTAATTGATTTTATTGATTCTGATAATCAAGAAATTAGAAATTCTTCAAAAAATATTTTATCAGAATTTGTTGATAAAGAATTATGCATTTTCAATAGTTATGATGAAATAAGTAAAGAATAAAAAAATGCTTTATTTAATTTAAATAATATATAATCAATAGAAAAAATTATAACTATTTATTAATATTAATTTTCTTATTTGTATGAACATAAAATAATAATTTAAATATTTTGATAGATTATTAATTGTACATATAAATATGAGAACAATTAATTCTAAAAAAATAAGAATATAAATATTTAAAAATGAATTTAATTCTATTATTGAAAATAATATTTAGGTTTTTAATGGTAAAAATTGGGGTAATAAAATGGGAATTATAAAATATTTAAATAAATTTTTAATAAACATATATTTAGTTATATACTTATATTAAATTTTTAATCTTTATTTTTGAATTTATAATAATAAAAATTATTTATTTTTTATATAAATTTAATAAACAATGTAATTTTAAAATTTTTATATTATAATTTAAATAATATATTTAATTTTTTTATTCTATAAAAACTTTATTTGTAAAAACAATAAAAAATTTTTGATTGAATGTTTTATCAATTATATTAAAAGTTGGGGGATACAAATCACCTTTTTTCATAGGAAAAAATCTAATTTTAATATCTTTTTTAGAATTTGGATTTAAAACTCCAATATCATATTTTTTAAATTCATTTAAAATATCTGGAATATTATCATCAGGTCTTTTAATAATTTCAGTTAAATTTCCAATATTTTTATCTTGAATAGAATTATTAAACTCAATATAAAATTCACTAACTTTATCTGTTGTATTTTTAATAGAAAGAATTACAGAAAAAAATTGAAATAATTTAATTTCTTTATCAATAATTTTCATTTTAATATATAATTTATGAAAAATATCAGTTTGCCATTTCATAGAAATCATTAACATAATATTATCATATATTTCATTATGATCTAAAAAAACTAAAATTGGAGTATTTAATCTTAATTTAACTATTTCATCATTATTTAATTTTTCCTCATTTGAATCAACCATTGTAGTAACCATTTTAGATAAAACATTTAAAGAAGTATTTTCTGAAATTTTATCAAAATTTTGAGAATTACTTTTATTCTTTCTTTTAAAAGATAATAATGAAAAAATTGATTTATTTTTTTTTTCTTCTTCTTCTTCAGTTGATGAATCTTTTGAATTTAAATCACTTTCAAAAAAATATCTTCCTTTTTCAATTTTTAATAAAATATTATATTCTTCTCCTGGTTTAATTTCAATTGGAAAATCTTTATTTGCAATATTAAATAAAATTGAATCAATTGAAATAGGAAATTCATCATTATCTGAATGTTGTTCAAATTTATCAATATAAAGAGTCATTTTTTTATCAATAGTAGTTTTATCTTTTAAAATTGCTATTTCTTTAATAAAAAAAGATATTGGATAATGTAAAATTACTTTTTCATCTTCATTTTCATTTTCATCTTCATCAAATTCATTATTTGTATTTGATTTTAAAAATTGATTTCCTTTTAATGATTCATCAATAAAATTAATTTTTGATGTTATATTTTCTAATTTAATTATTACTATTGATTTTTCTGGAGAACAGTCAAATTGTTTTGTGTGAGAAACACAAATTGGTTTTTTAATTCTTACTTCTTTATATAAGGATTTAATTATTATAAATTCAGAAATATATTTATAATTTGGTAATTCATCTATTGAAATTTTTTTCATAAAATCTATGTTATTTCTTTTTAATAATCGAATTTTAAATATTAAATTTTTATTTATAAAATTAAATGGAAGAATTATTTTTTTTTTTACTTCTATTATTGCTATATTTTTTTCCGGAATAATTTTTTTTCTTGTCATGTTATTATGACTTAATATGTCATTTATTATATTTTCTTTTATTTCTGTTTCCAAATTTCCAAAATTTGTTACATCTGAATTAAATTCTTTTAATTCAAATAAATCATTATTTTTTTCTAAATCTTGTGAAAATTCAATTTTTAAATATAAATTATTTACTAACTCTTCTATTTTTCCCAAATTAATATTTTTTTCTAATATTAATGATGAATTGTCTATTTTTAATACTAGAAAAAATCTTAAAAGTTCATTTTGAAAAATAATCCCTCTAAATTTTTTGTAATCTTGTTCAAAGATTTTACTCATATCTTCATATTCGTCTATTTCATTTTCTTTTTTTTTAACTAAATTGTTTTCTAATGGAATAAAAATATCACCAAAAATATTTTCTTCAGATATATTTTCCATTAAAATAAAAATATATATATAAAATATATATAAATATTATTTGTTATTTTTAAGGTTTTAAATAAAAAAATTAAGATTTATTTTTGTATTTTTTGATCTATTACACTTCTAACATAACCTAGTTCATCATTATTTAATTTATTTAATAATATTAATACACAATCCATAATACCTTTATTATCATTTGAACTTAAATCTATATTATTATTAAAATCTGATATTTGATTCCTTTCTTTATTCATTGAACTTTGTAAATTATTTGATAAATTATAATTATTATCATAATTAAAATTATTACTTGTATTATTATAATTATAATTATTATTTTTCATATTATTATTAAAATTAGAATTAGAACTATTAAAATTATTATTACTAGTATTGAAATCATTTTTGTTATAATTCAAATTATTATTAGTATTACTTTCAAAATTATTCATATTTCTATTACTATATCTGAATTCATTTGAATATGTATTATTCATTTTTTGTTGGTTGAAATTAGATGAATAATCATTATAGCTATTCATAAGTGGATTATTATAATTTAAATCATTATTAAAATTACTTTTATCAGTACCTTGATACCCAATATTATTATTATATGAAAATGCATTACTATTCATCATATTATTTATATTATTTTGAAATGAATAACTATTCAATAAATCATTATTCATTTGAGATGCCATTTCTCTTTCACTTTCACTAATTACAATATCATCTAATTTATCAAGAAAAGGTAAATATTTTAAAACATAAATTCTATAATTTGGAATTTGACAAATTGGATTTTCATTTAACCATAAAATACTTAATTTAGTACAATTAGATAAATATTTTAATTCTTTAATATCACTTATTTTATTTTTTCTTAAATATAATTCTTTTAAATTTTTTAATTCTTTAAAATCTTTTAAAGTTTTCAAATTATTTATGCTTAAAGAAATTACTTCTAAATTAGGCATTTTTCTAAAAATTGAAACATCATCTAATTCACATCCCCATAAATTAATATTTTTAATTGTATTTATTTTATCATTTTTTGCTCTTACAGCAACTAATTCAAAAGATAATTTTTTTGACATTTTATTTAAATATTATTAAAAAAAATTTTGTTTACTTTATTAAAATATATTTTTACTTTTTTTTATTTAATATTTAAATAATTTGATTATATGGGACTAACAATATGCCTTGAATCAAAAAATGATTTAGTTGTTAAAAAAGATTTAATATGTCAAGATAATAAAAGAAATAAAGTTCTAGATAATTTAAATAATCCTTCTCCAAAATATCTGAATGAAATAAATGAAATAAATGAAATAATTAATGAAGAAGATGAAGATAATTTAAATATAATAGATAATATAACAAATGAAAACTTAGAAAAAAAGAGTATTGAAGAAAATACATTAAAATCAAAACAAAACACTGATAGGAAAAAAGAAAATGAAAAAGAAAATTTATATTTACAACAAAATGAAAAAAAAGAATTTTATGAAAATATCATTGATAAAATATCTGTAAATAATATAATTCCAGAACAAAAATTACATTCTAAAAATAATAATGAAATTATGTTTATTGGTGAGCTTGAAAAAATTGAGGGATGTGTAATTGTTCCTTTATTTTCTACTTTAACTAGACAAAAAATTAATTTTTATGAAAATAAATCTCAGTTTATTGCTATGAAAAAACCAAATTCTTTTATTGAATTAAAAAAAATAAAAAATGCAGATTTAATAAAAGGAAATAATAATCCTCAATTATTGTTATGCATTATAATGATTGAAAATAATGAAAAAAAAATATTTCAAACAAAAACAAAAGAATTATTATTTAAATGGTTATGTGTGTTAAATTATTTCATTTATAAAAGTCAAATATAATTATAATACTACATAAATAATAAATAATATAATTAAATAAAACATATTATTATAATTTATTTAAAAAAAATAAAATATAATCAACCATATTTTAAACAACAAAAATAAAAAATAAATAAATCAAAAATTAAATAAAAAATAAATAAAAAAGAAACAATAAAAATTCATTATTTCCTATGAATTCATTTGATCTTTCATTTGAAAATATCGATAACTATAACTATCAAGTCCTTTATTATTTATTCCTCTACTTACAGTAGTATTTAATCCAACTGGTTTTTCCCATCCATATTCCATTGATCTACAAACAGGATAATCATATCTTTCATTAGGAGTACTAAAAAATTGAATTTTGATTTGTTTTTTTACTTCTTCTGGAATTGCTTTTTCTCTTTTTTCTAAATCAATATTAGTTCTGTTTACATAATTTGGTCTTGGTGGAATAATTTTTACTATTTTAATTAAATAAATTAATTGATTTTATTTTTACAACTTTTTAAATCTAAATGAAAATTTTTGTTTAAAGAATAGAATTTGTTATCTCTTTTTATTATTTCGTTTATCAATGCTTGTTGTTCTATTGCTGATTTTTTTCCTTTTTCTGTCTCTGGTTTCATTTTATTTTTTTAATTATTCTAAATTTTATAATAATTAATATATAAAAATATTTTTTTTATTATATTTAATTATTATTTAAGGTTTTCTATTATATTTTTTATTGTATTCCATTTTTGAAAACTTCCTGCAATTTTATTTATATAATATTTATTATCTATAAATTTTATTACATTAAAAGTAAAAGTTGATAAATCTAATTCATTTTGTGATGGATCCATTAAGACTTTATCATCAATAAAACAAATTGTATTTGTTGTATAATCATTTATTAATTCTATATTAAATTCATTTCCTTTTTCAAAAAATTTTTGTATACTTAATCCAATTGTATCATAAATATTACCATCAATACTTTCTATTGTAATATATAATGTATATAATTTATTTTTTCCTCTTTCATTTATTGGTTTTAAATTATTTTTTGTAATTTGATTTACATAATTATTTAATAAATAATTATTTTCTTGTTTTGTTGATTCAAAATTATCTAAAATAAAATTAAATTGAATATCATTGTTATTATAATTTAGTATATCTTCAATTTTTAATACTAAAATTACCTTATTTAATCCTAGACTTCCAATAAGAGAATATTTACAAAATTCTAAAATATTTTTAGTTGAAGTAAATTCTCTTATTTGTTCAAAATTTCTTCCATCATATCTTGAATTTTTTTCTAAAAAAGCAGAAAGTGATTCTTCAGGAATTGCAGTTCTTAAAATTTCAAAATTCATTTTTGAAAATAAAATAAATATAAAAATTAAACAATTAAATTATATAATGAATAAAGAAGATAATAAAAATGATATAAATGAAACTGAAAATCTTAAAAATGGAATTATTCAAAATAAAAATTTTGAAAATAAATTTATACAATTAGGCAAATATACTTTTAATAATTATACTATATCAAATTATTCTCAATCACAAAATCAAGTTCATAAATTAAGAAGTTCAATTATTGATTGGTTATATATAATAAATATTACTTTCAATGATTCAACTTTAACTTTTTTTAATTCTGTTCATATTTTTGACTTATTTCTTTCAAAATATGAATTTTTAATACAAACAGAAGAAATTCAATTATATTCTGCTGTTTGTTATTTTATTTCAAAAAAATTTAATGAAGTTATTACATTAAGTATTCCTTTTGTTTCTAATAAACTTTTAAAAGGTAAATTTTCAAATGAAAAAGTTTCTAAAACTGAAATAAATATATTAAAGAAATTAAATTTTAATATTAATTTTGATACAGTTCAAACATTTAGTCTATATTATTATAAAATCTTGTTAGAAACATTTTCTGATGATGCTGATTTAATTTTTGAAACTAATACTGGAATAAATATTTTTTCATTACAAGTTGTTGATATATTATTTGAATGTTCACCTTTTTCAATTTCTTTTATTACTTACATTTGTTCTATTAAATTAATTTTTTTTTTTGAAATTATAGATTCTAATAAAGTTAAAAATTTACTTTTAGAACTGAAAAATATTTTAAATGAAAATGTTTTTAATGAACTTTATTCTAAATATTATGAAAGTACTTGTTCTTTATTTGAAATTCTTAAAATTAAAAAAGATTGGTTAAAAAATAAACCTTATTTTAAAAACTTTTTTCAATTAGTATATTCTAATAAAGATAAAGAAAATATTAATGATAGTGATGAAAACGAATAAAAGATTGAAAAAATATACTATTATATATAATTATATAAAATACAATATTCCTCAAATTAAACTAATATTTACAATTTATAAATTTAAATATTGAAAATACTTTTAATAATAATAAAGTTAGCAAAACAATATTTAAAATAAAATTTGTAATTTTTTTGAATAATAAAAGGTAGATATTATTATTAAATATAATGTATATTATAAATTTCTTTATCTTAAATAGTTTTTAATTATTTATTTATTTATTTATTATATTTATAATTTTTATTTTTGATAAATTTAATTTTAAAAAATATGAAAAAAAGTGGATTTGATTTATTTAAAGGAAAAATTTCAGAAAGACAGAAGAAAGAAATAAATTTGAGTTTTACACAATATCAAACACAAAACAATAACATATTAAATAATATAAGTAATAAAAATAAAATAGATACAAAAAATAATGATTATAATGTCGACTATACAGATATAGAAAAGGAAGTATATGTAATTGGAAATCAAAATTTAGATACTCAAATAAATTCTTTAAAAAAAATGCTTTTTTTGAAAGATAATTTAATAGAAAGATTAAAAAAAACAAAATTAAAAAAATCAAATAATAATAATAATTCATCAAATGAATATTATGAAGAGAAAAAAAACTTAGAAAACAAAATAACAGAAATGAAAATAAATTATAAAAATATTGAAACAAATTTAAAAACAGAATTATCATATGTTCAAAAAGTTCAAAATGAAATTGAAGATTTTATAATGAGAAAATATCAATTAAAAAGACAAATTGATAAATATAAAAAATTAATTCCTCAAATTCAAATAAATAAAAGAACAAATACAAAAACAAAAATATCATTAAATAATAATTTCAATAGAATAGATACAAATGAAATTTCAAAAGGTTATGAAGGAATAATGACAACAACAGGAAATGAATTATGTAAATCAAGATTAGGAAATAAATTATTATTAAGTTTAAATGTTGGTGAAATTAATAAAAATATCAATTTTAATAAATATAGTTTAGCATATCCAGTTTTAAAAAAAAAGAAAATTCAATTTAATTTAAATAACATGAATGAAGAAAAAGTAAGTGGAAAAAATATGCTTGGTAAAAAGAAAATTTCTTTAGATAATTATAATAATTTTGATAATGCAAATGAATTTATTGATGGTAGTAAAACAGTTTTTTAATATTATTAAATATTATAATTTATATCTATTCCAATTTTTATATATAGTTTTTTTTATTTATTTTTTAATAAAAATATTTTATTTATTTGCAAAAAAAATTCAAAAATTAAATTGATGAAAAAATTTATTAATGAAATAATAATATTTCTCATTAAAATAATCATTATTCATTCAATAATAAAAATACCATTTAAAAAAGTATATAAAGATAAAAATATGACTTCTGAAAATATAATGGATATATTATTATATAATGATTTACAAATAAATTTAGAAATTGGAACTCCACCTCAATTATATCCAGTATTAATTAAACTTCAAGAATCACCAACTTTTATAATGAGTAATAATTTTACAAGAAATATTAAAAAATATAATCCTAATAATTCTTCAACTTATATTAAAAAAGAAAGAGTTGAGTCATATTCTCAATTTCATTGTTATGATTCTTATTATATTTTAGATACATTATATTTTGATGAGCAAAAAATAAAAAAAGATAATTTTTCTTTAGTATTATCTAATAGTGCTAAATTTGATTCTTCTTTATCAAGTGGTGAACTTGGTTTAAAATTTTATTCATATAATTTTAACGAAAAAGCACATTTTTTATATCAATTAAAAGAAAAAAATTTAATTAATTATCCAATTTTTACTTTAGAATATAAAAACAACGAAGAAGGAAATTTAATTATAGGAGATTATCCTCATAATTTTAATAATGAAATTTATAAAGAAGAAGATTTTATTTATTCATATATATCAACAACAAATTTAGTAACACAATGGAATATAAATTTAGATAAAATTATATCAAATAATATAACAATAGATATTAAAGCTAATGTTGAATTATATTATGAATTATCATTTATTACAGGAAGTGACAATTATTATAATACTGTTTATCAAAGCTTTTTTAGTAAATATTTAAATAATAAATCTTGTTCTTTTGAAAATTTAAGTAAAACCTCTATGTATTTATATACTGTTTGTAATAAAAATATTAATATTAAAAATTTTCCTGATTTAATTTTTCAAAGTGAAAATTTGAAGTATAATTTTACTTTTAATTATAGTGAATTATTTATGGAATATAAAGAAAAATATTATTTTTTAATTGTATTTAAAGGATATAAAGATGGATGGTGTTTAGGAGAAATATTCTTTAAAAAGTATCAAATTGTTTTTGATAAAGATAAGAAAATTTATGGATTATATTTAAAAAAAAATTTAAATAATAAAATTTCTCCTTGGTTATATGTTATAATATTGTTTTTTTGTTTAATGATAACAATAAGTTTAATAATTTATTTAATTCGATTATTAATGAAAAAAAGAAAAATAAGAGCAAATGAATTAGAAGATCAATTTGAATATCTTCCTTATAATATTTAAGATTATAATAATTTATCAAAAAGTTTTTTAAATTATTATTATTTAATATAATTATTTTTTTAAAAATGAGAAATGACTATTCTCTTCAAAGTTTAACGATTAATTCAAATAAAAATTCAGCTGTTGATGAATCATTTTTTGAAATGTTAACTCAAATAAAATTTAATGATAAAAACAAAAGAGATTTAAAATCACAAACAATAACAGTTAATTTTTTTAAAAAACGGCAATTTTCAGAAATAAAATATAATACAATAAATTTAGAAAAAACAGAGCAAGAAGTATATAAAAAAAATCCAAAATTAATAAATAAATTATATGGAAAAAACTATTGTCATTTATTTGAAAAAATAAAATCAGAAGTAAGTAATGATTCAAATTCAAAAATAATAAAGTTAAGAAAAAAAAGACAATATTTTAATCAAACTAAATATTCTTCTCCAGAATCAATAAATGATTTTTATTCTAAATATCGTAAATATAAATTAATTGATAGAAAAGAACCAATAAATCAATTAACACCATCATTAGCATTTATTCAATCATGTAATAAAGAAAAAATAGTACCAAATCCTTTAGGTTTATTAAAGAGAAAAGGAGATGTAAATATATTAAATTTTAATAATCAACATGTTGGAAATAGATATATTAAATCTTTAAGTAAAGGTTTAGAATATGCAAAACATTTTAATAGTTTTCAATTTAGTTCTAATAATTTAAATGAATCTGGAACTGTAAATTTATTTAATTCTTTACATGTTAATCAGAAATTAATGGAAAATATTACTAAATTAAATTTAAGTAATAATAAAATTGGAAATTTAGGAACTGAAGAATTAGTTAATTTTTTAGGTAATGATAGATGCATGATAGAAGATTTAAATATTGAAAACAATTCTTTAAAAGATAATAATATTATTAATATTTCTAATGCTATGTTTGAAAATAAATTTTTAAGCATTAGAAGTTTAAATTTTGGTAATAATGAAATTACGAATAGTTCAGCTAAAGCAATTGCTAATTTAATTTCTAGTAAAAATACTTTAATAATAATAATATTAAGATTAAATTATTTATATAATAAAGGAGCAACAATAATAGTAAATAAAATAAAAGATTTAGCTAATTTAAAAATGTTAGATTTATCTTGGAATAATATTGGAGATGAATTAACAAAAGAACCTTTATTTGAAGAAATAGTTACTTCATATCCAAATAATGCAATAAGAAAATTTCCAAATTTTGAATTAAATAAAAGTTATTCAGCAATGAAATTAATATTTAAAAAAAACCCATACTCTATTGTTGATAATAGAAAACCATTAATAGTAATAAAAAAAAAAGATAAAAATGAATTACCCAAACCAAAAAAAATTCATGTTAAAATTCCTCAAAGAGAACCTACTCCTTTTTCAAAAGAATTATCGTCATATTTGTCAATGAAAAACAATCCTTTAGTTCACTTAGATATATCTAATAATAATTTATCATATGAAGATTGTAATTTATTATCAAAAGAATTGAAATTAAATCATTCATTATTAGGAATTCATATAGAAGGAAATGATATGATAATAGATTCATTAGGTTTTATAACTCCAATTAAAACTGAAAAAAAAGATACAAAATTTTTTACAAAAAGTCATTTATTTAATACTTTAGATTCAGATAAAAAATTAATAAAAACAAATATAGATAATGTAAGAAATATAAGAAGTATAAATAAATGTTGGATATGTGAAAATTGGAGAGAAATAGAATTTGTTTATAAACCTAAAGAACCTATAATTGATCCTCAATATCATTTAGTTAAAATTCATTTAAATATTGATAATTGGAAACCTTATGATATGATTGGAGATGGTAAAAAATATAATATTATTAGAATGTGTCCTCCAGGACATATTTATTATTTCTTTTCTATTGATGGTGTTCCTATTCAAAATATTAATCATCCTTTTGATATTGATGTATATAATCATTTTGAAGAGAGAAATATGGAAGAAATGATTAATTGTGGTAAACATCCTATTAGATTTACTTTTGATGATAATTTTTATGATGAATATAATAATATTCAATTAAGAAAAAGATACAATACAAAATCACTTTTATTAAACAATAAAGATATAGAAAATATAAGAAATGAAAATAACAATGATGAAAATAAAGAAAATGAAAGTAATGATAGTAATTATGATGGTAATGAAAGTACAAATAGAAATAAAAATAATATAATTAAAAAGGAAATTATAGTAAGATTTATACATAAAAAATCAATAAGAGAAAATTTTAAAGTTATAACTGATGATTTTGTAACAAATTTAAAATATTGTGAACCAAGACCAGAAAGAAAATTTGATAAATTTATTAAACCAAGACCACCTTGGACTTTTCCTCAATCAATATGGTATTATTATAATTATAATTATGAGGGAGAGACCGAAGATACTATTAATAAATGTTTTGAACATGATTTTCAAAGATGTCATTTTGAAAAAGATTTTAAAAAAGAATCAGATTTACAAAAATTAAAAACTTTATTAAGAAATAATTATAATGATATTATTAATTGTTATAAAACACTTTCATCTTTTTCAGGATTATCAATTTGGCAAATTTCCCAAAGTACTTTAACAGATTGGGTGAATAAATGTGAAAATTTAGTAGATAAAAAATATGATATAAATAATATATTTTTAGTAGAAACAGCAATTTGCGCAAGTTTAATAGATAAAGAAGAAAGAACTAAAAATAATAATAAAAATTTATGTGATAATTTAGTAAGACATCAATTTATGTCATTATTAGTTAAAGTACCAAAAGATAAATATATTAGAACATTAAAGACAATGACAGATACATTTGAAGCAGTAAAATATTCTTTTGAAAATCACTTTAAAAATGCAATTTCAGGATATGAACATCATAATTGGAGAAAAGAAAGATATTATAATGAAAAAGTAGATAATTTTTTAAAAGCATATTTACCTTTATTAGATGCAGTATATCATTCTTGGGCAAAGCAAAAAGGACCGAGAAAAAAAGAGTAAAATAAATTTATATAACAAAATATAAAAAATCAAAAAAAAATTATATTAAATTAGTGTATGGATGGTATTAGAAGAATATAATGCATTTGTAGCATCATTTGTAGATCAAAATGAATATCCAATAAGAGATAATCCGTTATATTTTAATGAAAGTATAAGATTACAAATAAGTGAAATTTCAAGTGACAAACATTTAAATATGTATTTCCCTGAATTTTTAGAAGGAATGTGTAGAGCTGTTGATAAAGCAAGTCCTATTCCTCCAGATGAAAAAATTGAAGAATGGAATTTAAAAAGAAGAATAGAACAACCTTTAATTAAGAAATTAGAAAATATTATTTTTGATATTTTAAAAGGAATTACTCATCCTGATTATAAATATATTAGAGATAAATTTCCACCTTTAGTTAAAGATCCTAATACTGATTTATATATTTTAGATTATGACAATAATCCTTTTTATCAAGGGTTTATTATTAGAAATGAAGATAAAAAAAGAAGAAGATCTTCGATTTTTTCTGGGTAATCAAAATATTTTTTTTATATTGTTTATTTTTACTTTTTACTTTTTGTTTTCGTAGTTTTCATTAATTTTTTTTGTTTATTTTATATATATGCTTGGCATTTGTTTACAAGTTGTTTTGTTGTTTTTTAGTTTTTTTTAAATATTAATTATAAATATAAATGCAAAAAGTAAATATTATAATTTTAATGTTATTCTTTAGTATTTCTTGATAGATCTTTTATTAAAATTGATTTGAATTAAAGAATCAATACAATTTAAATAAACTTAAATATATTATCTATATTTTCTTGAAGTGTACTTAGATTCCTTTTATTTAGAATTAGAGATAATTCTAGAATAATAGGAACAAAAATAAAATCAAATTTATCTAACTTATAAATAGATTCTTTTTAATTTATTTTTTCATTTTCTTGTATTTCTTTGCAAAAAAATCCTATAATTATATATCTAAAAATTCTTTTTTACATTTTGTTCAAATGACATTTTTTATTTTCAAATAATTTTATTTCAAAATATTAATTTGAATAAAATTCAAATATCTTATTTTTGTTTTTTAAAATTATTTAAATGAATAATATTTTTTGCTAATGATAAATTATATTATTATTTCTTTAACGATTTAAAAATAATAGTTATCATTAAAAATTGAGTTTTAAATTATTATTAATTATTAATATATCTCCTTAACTTATTTCTTCAATAATTTCTTTCTTCCCATTATCAAAATGAAATAAATTTATAATAACCTTCTTTTCATAATTTAATTTAAAATTTCAATAAATAATAAAAAATAAAATATAAATTTTAACAACATCCTTTTTTCTTTTTCCCATTATTATTATCAAAATGCTTATTTTCACTAATCTTAACACTTTTACCTCTAATTTCCTTAATTCTATCAATAGTATTACCATCGCCATTATCATCATCTCCAGAGCACTTAAAAATTTTATTAGCAATAATATCAAATAATTCATCAATTCCATCTTTATTTTTCGCAGAAGTCATCATAAAAATTGCTCCAATTTCATTTGCAAAATCTCTTGCAATTTTTTCTTCAACTTCTTCATTTTCAAATAAATCTATTTTATTTGCTGCTAAAGCAATAATTACATTATTAGGTGATTTTTCTTTTACTTGATTAAACCAATATTCTTTAATTTGTTCAAATGAATCTTTTCTTGTTATATCATATACTAATATTGCAGCTGAGGATTCTTTATAAAATAATTGAGTCAATGCTCGAAATTTTTCTTGTCCTGCTGTATCCCATATTTCTAATGTTACTAAATTACCATTTTTTAATTCTAATTTTTTTGTTGAAAATGATGCTCCTGCTGAGGTTTCTTGATCTTCTTTAAATGTTTCTTCTACATATTGACTTATTATACTTGTTTTACCAACTCCTGATTCACCTATTAATAATATTTTACATGTGTCGTTTGAATTTTCTCCCATTTTTCTTTTTTTAATTTTTTTATTTTTTATTTTTTTTATAAGGTTTTTTTTCTAATAAATTTAATTTATGAAAAATGTGTTTGTTAGATATAAGAAAGTTAATATTTTTGGCGGAGAAAATTCAGGGAAAAAATGTTTTATTGAATATTTAAAAGCTAATAATAATGATAAAGACAAAAATAACAATAATAATTATATCAACGATAGTGAATTAATTATCCAAAAAATTCAAAGTGATTGTCCTCCATATAGAATGTTTATAAATATTTGTTCAAAAAAATTTCCAAATTATGAATTAAAAAAACCTGAAATAGAAACTTTAATATATGAAAGTGAGTTAATATTATTGATAATTGATGTTTCAAAAATAGAAACTTTAAAACATGAAAGAAATTTATTAAGTCATCTTTTGAATTTTGATGAAGAAAAAATTTTTATAATATTTAATAAAACTGATTTAGATTATGAGGAAAATAATTATTGTTTGGAATTTAAAAAAAATTTCTCAAAACACAATCAATATTCAATATCTTTAAAAACAAAAGAAAATTTAGAAGAATTGAAAAATTCAATATTTAATAAATTATACAACAATAAAATATTAAACATAAATCAATTAATAACATTTGAAGAGCCAAATGATTCAAAAACAAATTTGAATATACAATCATATTTAAAAATATTAGTAATGGGAAATTCATCAGTAGGAAAAAGCTCATTCATAAATAGGTTTTTTTCAAATGTATTTATTGGAAATTCAATGATGACAACAGGAACTGATATAGAATCAATAAATGTAAAAATATCAAATAGATTATTTAAATTAACAGTTTGGGATACTGCAGGAAATGAAAAGATAAAAACTTTACCTATTCAATATTTTACTAACACTAATGCTTATATTATATTATATGATGTTAATGAAGAAAATTCATTAAAAAATATTGAATCTTTAATTAATGAAATTAAAGAAAATTCAAATAATAGTATTATTTATATTGTTGGAAATAAAATTGATTTAAATGAGAGAATTATTAGTAAAAAAGAAGGTGAAGATTTTGCTCATCAATATCAAATTAAATATGCTGAAATTTCTTGTAAAAGTGGATTAAATGTTTATGAATGTATGAGTAATGTTGTTTTAGATGCTTCTGAATTTTCTAGTGATATATCTAATACTTTTAAAATTTCTATGAAAAAATATAAAATTAAAAGTAAAAATAAGAAAAATAATAATGGATGTTGTCAGTAAATTTTTTATTTTTTATTATATTTATTTTTTTTAATTTAAATATATTTAATAGGTTTTTAAAATAGATTTATTTTTTTATTGTTTTAATTTTATTCATTTATTTCTCAAAAATTTTTTCATTTAAAAAAATGAGTTCTGAAAATAATGAAAATGAGGAGAACTCAAATCAAAATTCGAATACTATCCTTTTAAGCATTGATTCAATAGTTAAATTAGAAGAATTTTTAAATCAAGAAGAAATAAAAAATGATTATTTAGATATTGATATATTATTTCGTCATTATATAAATTCAAAATCAACAGAAGATTATCAAAAAATTTTCTCCTTATTTATCCCTCATTTAGATATTAATTACCAAAATAAATATTATGAAAATACTACTATTTTAATGTTTCTTGTTTTTGAAGGTTTATTAAATTTAGTACAAAAACTTTTAGAAAATTTTTCAGATGATGTTGATTTAACGGTGTTAGACGATAAAAAAGAAAATTTATTTTTTAAAATAATAAATTGTTCAAATGAACAAGGAAAATTAAATTTATTTAAAAATACATTTGAATTATTAGAAGATGATAAAAAAAAAGAAATAATATCAAATAGAAATATTCAAGGACAATCATTATTAGAATTAACATTATTTATTGGAAATTCAGATATAACAAATTTACTGATTAATGAAGGAGAAAAATTAGATTATAAAAATAATATAACAAATGAAAATTCATTACATTTTGCAATTAAAGGAAAAAATCCTTATTGTTTAAGATTAATATTAAGATCAATGTCAAATGATTTAATAAATATATGTTTAAATGAAAAAAATAAAAATGGTGAAACTCCTATTCAATTAGCTACAAAAATGAATTTATCTCCTATGATAAAATTATTAACTGAAGCTGGAAAAAATAAAATTAAAGAAGATAAAAATGATAATAGTAATTTAGAAATTCATCAAGTAACTGATTTATTATGTGATTTAAATTCTAATAATTGTAATGATATTATTCAATTAATTAAAAATAATTTTTATTTAAATGATTGGAATTCTATTTTTATTGAAAAATTATCTGATGAACAAGAAGGGAATAAATTAAATTTCGATATTTTAAAAAAAATTGTTGATTTTTTTGATGAAGATGTTAAATATAATAAAGATAAAGAAATTTATTTTTTAAATTATATGACTGAAGCTTATAGTTTATCTGATTTTCCTGAAATGTTATCTATATTTAAAAATTATTTAGATAATAAAACTCAAAGTGATTATATTTTTTTCGTTAATTCAATTTTAATGCTAATTGATAAAGGTTTATTATATCAGTTAAATAATTTTAGTCAATCTCTTATTCAATCTCTAATAAATTTTTTAAATAATTTTTCTAATAATGAAAAAAGCAAAAAATATGAAAATTCTTTTATTAAATATTTAAATAATAAAGAAATATTAACTCCATCTGAAAATATCAAAGAAATAACATCTTTATATCAATGTTATTTAAATATAAATCAAAATAATTATGATAAAGCCCAAGAATATTTATCAGAATTTAAATTATCATTTTCAAAAAATAAACAAAATACAAAAATTCCAATCTATAATACTTTAAATACATTTTATCATATTCTTAAAGTTAGAATAGATTATTTTAATAATATTCAATTTAAATTTTTTCAACATTTAACAAATTTATCATCAAACAAAGAATTAAACTCAATAATCTTTTATTATAATTCAATGGGAATTCATCAATTAAAACAAAAAAGATATTCTTATGCAGAATATTGTTTTAAATTTTGTGAAAATTTAATAAGGAAAAATGAATCAGTAACATATTTTTATTTAAATAATGTTTTATATAACATTGCCTTATGTTATTTTTATTCAAAAAAATATGAGAAATGCTATAAAATATTATCATCATTAAAAGGATTAGATTTAATGTCAACAAATCCATATTTTTTTTATAGACTTGGTTTATGTTGTTTAGAAAGAGAATTACAAGATAAAAAAATAAGTTCAAATGAAGATAATTTAAATGATGTTGTTCATGAAACTTTATTTTCTTCTGAAAATGAAAATCAAGGTTTTAAAAAAAGATTTATCTTAGTTAATAGAACTCCATCTTCTTTTTCTGAATATGAAAATACTAATGAAAAATTAATTGAAGCTATTTATTCTTTTAAACAAGCTCTTCTTATTATTAAAGGTAATACTTTTTATAATAAAGAAATTTATAATACTTTTATTAATTGTAAAGAAATTGAAATTAATTTAAATAAAAATAATAATGATTTTAATGACAATAAATATTTTCAATATTCTCAAATTTTTCCTTCAATTTATTTAAATTTAATATTTTGCTTAATTAGAATTGAAAATTATTCAGAAGCAATTGAAACTTGTTTTGAATTTAGAAAATATGATACAAATAATAATTATAAATATGCAATTGATAATTTCTTAATTGAAGCTTATATAAGAATTAATGAATATGTTAAAGCATTAGAAATTTTATCAAAGCAAAACTTTTCATATGATAATATTGATTCAAAAGGTTCTTTTTTTACATCATCTAATCAATTAGTTTATAATGAAGTTAATTATAGATTAGCATTATGTATAAATTTAATTAAAATTCAATTATTAAATAATAATTTTCAAGAAGTTGAAAAAAATATTAATTCTATGATAAGTTTACTTAATTATCCAAGTGATTCTGAATTACCTCCTTATGCAATTAATATTATTTTATATTATTTACTTGTTACAAATAAAAATGATTTAGCTATTGAAACTTTAAAACATAGAAGAATACCTAAATTCATTAATAAGTAAATTTTTGGGATAGTAATTTTATTATGTGTTATTATTAAATTGATTTTTTTTAATTTTACATATTAAATTTTTATATTATATTTTAAAAAATATTTATAAAAAATAAGAAATAAAAATCAAAAAAAAGCAAAAATAATTTTAATGATATTGAAATAAAAATATAATTTCTAAAGAATTCTATAAAATATTTATTTAATTAAATTTAACTTTTTAAATAAAAAATATATTTAATAAAAATAATTTAAATATCTGAATTAAAATTTAAAAAAAAATAAATAAATAAAAAATAAACTTAAATGGAAGAAGAATCAAAAAGTGAAAATAAAATATATACTGCAACTTGGAATCATGATTCTCACGGTTTATTTGATTATGAAAGTAATAATATAACAAAAATATCATTTAAACCAGTTTTTGGATTTTTTTACAGAGATATAAGTCATAAAATAACATTTACACCAATATTTGAAAAAGATAACGAAAAAAAAAAATATTTAGTAACATTAGATGACAAAGAAGGAAAGTTAATATTATATAAAAGAATTTTAAAAGATTTACCAATAAATAATGAATCATTAGAAAGTTTACAAGAGCAAATATGGTATGTAATAAATCAAAAAACATATAAAAATCAAAAATATAGATCAAATTATATTTATGAATTAAAAAAAAATGATATAATAAAATTAGGTAGAATAAAATTTATAATAAAAGATATGAATATAGTAGGAAAAGATATATTAAAATCAAATGAAACTTTTATACCATTTGAAATAAATAAATTATCAAGAATAATAGAAGAAGAAAATTGTAGAATATGTTATTCAAATGACAATTCAAATGAAAATAATCCAATGATTTCAATATGTAAATGTAAAGGATCAATGAATCTTCATTTAGAATGTTTAAAATTATGGTTAAAATCTAAATTAGAAATAAAAGAAATAAGTAATAAAGCAGGAGTATCATATATAATAAATAAATTTAATTGTGAATTATGTCATGAACC
>JAEEGK010008855.1_pt1 | contig 23671 bp, 17 predicted proteins | sample 8958771 | NCBI WGS metagenome assembly JAEEGK01 (sample SAMN16246547, study PRJNA631951) | gut metagenome | biome: gut microbiome; feature: rumen; material: SC-attached | host: Bos | place: Iran: Karaj | collected 2018-10
ATCTGCAAGCCGGGCACCTGCGACGAGGTCCCCTACGGCGAAGATGGCGAGATCTGCCTCACCGGCCCGTCCATGATGATCGGCTACATCGGCCACGAGGAGGAGAACGCCGACACGCTCCGCACGCACGCCGACGGCCACGTGTGGCTGCACACCGGCGACCTCGGCCTGATGGACGAGTAGGGCTTCATCTATTTCCGCCAGCGGATCAAGCGTATGATCGTGACCAGCGGCTACAACGTCTATCCTTCCCAGGTGGAGAACGTCCTCGAGGGGCATCCGGCGGTGCAGCGCAGCTGCGTGATCGGCATCCCCGATCCGCTCAAGATGCAGGTGGTCAAGGCCTTCATCGTGCTCAAGGACGGCTACGAGCCCGGGGATGCGATGAAGGAGGAGCTCCTAGCCCATTGCAAGAAGCACATCGCCCGCTACGCCCTTCCGAAGGAAATCGAATTCCGCGACTCCCTGCCCACGACCCTCGTCGGCAAGGTCGCCTACACCCAGCTGCAGTAGGATCCTATCTCCTTTCCGTCGTCAGGTCCTGATTGTAGACGACGCGGCGGACGGCCTGGTTGACCCGGCCGTCCGCTTCCGTGTAGCGGAAGTCGGACTGGAGGCCCTTCTCGGCGTACTCGGGCAGTTTCTTGAACCACTGACGGCCATAGATCGTGCAGAGGGTGACGAAGTAGTGCATCGTGTCGTAGCCCTGGAAGGAGAAGGAGCCGGGATCGTTCTGGAAGAGGGCGCGGTAGGCGAGGATGAAGCGCTGCACGGCCGGATCGTCGTAGTCGATGAAATAGGACAGCGCCAGGTGGGCCTGCGTGTTGTGCAGGTCGGTCTGGGCCATATTGCCCGTGCGCGTGGCGGAAGTGCCGTAGAGGATCACGTTGCTGTTGCGGGCGCCTTCGATGCCCATACTGCGGACGGCGCTGGTGATGAAGTTGTCCCGGTCGGAGGCGATGATCACCCGGGTCGTCGCGCCTTTCTTGAACGGAATCTCCGGGACGGAGAGCACGGTGCGGTAACGCACGCCGCTGCCCGCCAGGCGCTCCATCAGGTAGTTGCTGTGTTCGGCGTTCACCGCCGTGGAGGTGTCCCGGACGACATAGACTTCATCCCCGATGGGCAGCTCTTCGCGGACCCACAGGAGCATCTCGTTGATCTGGGCGGTCCAGGGGGAAGGGGCCTGGACGACGGGATTCTCGGCGGTCAGCTCGCCGGCCTTCGGATCCAGCGGGGAGATGATGACCTTGCCCTTGCCCACGAGCGGGAGGGCGTTGCTGATATCCTGGACGGACACCGGGCCGAGGAGGACGTCGTTGTCGTCGATGAGCGACTGCGGCAGGGAGACCTTGCCGTCAGCGGTGTCATAGACTTCCAGGTCCACGCGGCGACCGCTGTTCCCGAGGTCGCGCAGCGCCAGCAGGGCGCCGCTGTAGAAGTCCAGGAAGTTGTCGCTGGGCCGCTGGGCCGAGGCCTGCAGCGGCAGCGCGAGCCCGATGTGGATCACGTCGGGCATATCCAGCTCATAGCGGTCGTCCCATTCATCGGGCGGCAGCACGGCGCTGCTGTCCTGCGGGGCGGCTGCAGGGTCCGCGACCGGCGCCACCTTGGCCGTGTCCGGCCGGGAATGCCTGGCGGTCGTGTCCGCCGTGGTCTTGGGCGGCTCGGTCTGTTTCTTCTTGCCGGGGAACAGATACCACTGCGCGCATGCATTGAGCGATACGGAGCAGACGAGGATGAGCAGGATGCTGGCTTTTTTCATAATTCTCTTATTGTAAACTTTCGGCAAAGTCGGTCAGGTCGCGCGCGAAGCGGCTCCAGCTGAGGCGCTGCTTCTCGGCTAAGATTCCCGCGTGGAGACGCTCCTGCAGGGCAGGATCGTCGAAATAGCGGGTGATGGCGGCGGCGACGCTCGTCGGCGTGCACGCGTCACAGACAAGTCCCGTGCCGCGCTCGCCGACGGTCTCCTTGAGGCCGCCCACGTCCGTGACCACCATCGGCACTTCGAAGTGGTTGGACACGGCGCTGATGCCGCTCTGCGTCGCGCTCCGGTAGGGGAGGACGGTCAGGTCCGCGGCGGAGAAGTAGTTCTTCACCTCGTCGTCCCGGATGTAGTCGGGGAAGAGGTGGATGCTGCCCGGATCGCGGCTGGCGTCGATCAGGCGCTGATACTTGTCAAAGGAGCCATAAGGCTCTCCGGCGATGACCAGCTGGTATCTGTCGTCCAGCAGGTCGAAGGCCTGCAGCAGGATGTCGAGCCCCTTGTATTCCCGGATGAGTCCGAAGAAGAGGAGGGTCCGGCGGCCGGCCGGCAGGCCGAGAAGGCGCTCCGCGCCGGTGCGGGGCAGCTTCGGCCCGAAATGGGTGTAGATGGGGTGCGGCAGGACCACGTGGGGGACGTCCGCCCGCAGGCTCTTCAGGTCGCGGCCGACCTCTTCGCAGAGGGTCACCGCGCCGTCGAGCGTGCCCAGGAAAAGGCGCGTGAGCGGCTTGTCGAACCAGTGGCGCTCGTGGGGGATGACGTTGTCCAGGATGCCGATTACTTTGCAGTTGCGGCCGCAGTGGGCGGCCACGTGCCCCAGCGAGAGGGCGAACCAGGACATCCAGTAGCGGACGATCAGCACGTCGGGGCCCCAGCGGCGGATGGCGCGGGCCGTCCGGCCCCAGGAGAAAGGATCAGCCGTATCCAGCAAGGCTTCCGCCTCGACGGGTACGGCTGTATCTTGTGGCGTCACGTATTGGGTCTTGCCCGGGAAGAGCAGATCCGGATACTGGCGGCTGAAGTTGAACGCACGTACGTCGTGTTCTTTGCCCAGCTCTTCAAAAAGGTTGGCGTTGAACTGGGCGATCCCTCCGCGAAAAGGGTAGAAGCAGGACAGTATGGCGATCTTCAATCCTTATTCCTTTTTGCCCTTCTCCTTGACGTAGGCGGCGTTGAGGCCCTCGATCAAGGCATCGGTGATGTCGCGCTCGGCGACGGCGGAGACGACCGGCATCGGCAGGATGGCGCCCTGGGTGGCGAGGACCATCGCGTAGCCCATCTCGGCGGTGTAGCCGTCGACGAAGTTCTTGATGGCGTCGGAAATCTGGTTCAGCATGACGTTCTGCTCCTCGAGGATCTCCTGCTGCTTCTGCTGTGCGTAGTTGTTGAAGCTGGCTTCCTGCTCCTGGAGCTTCTGGTACTGGACCTGGGCGGAGGACTGGGTGATCAGACCCTTGTTCATCTTGTCGGAGAAGGCGTTGGCGTCCTTCTGGAGCTTGTTCTGACGACGGGTGACTTCCTGGTTGATGCTGTTGACCTTGGTCTCGACGACGCTGCGGAGGTCGTTGGCGAGGTCATACTCCTGCAGGACGCGGTCCATGTTGAAGTAGACGATCTCCCCTTGCAGGACGGATGCGTCAGCGGTCTCGACGGCGGCGGGCTTCTTGCTGCCGCGGGTAAGGTCTGCGATGGCGAAGGCGATCACGCCGGCAAGGGCGATGATGCTGAAAATAAGCGGTAATTTCTTCATTTTTATCAGTTATAGTTTAATTTCCGTGCATGAATTGCAAAAGTAGTTAAAAATTCTGAATCTGCGACAAATATTCCTTGATAGTTGTCTCCAGTCCCAGGTAAAGGGCGTCGCAGATCAGCGCGTGCCCGATGCTGACTTCGTCCGTCCACGGGATCGTGCGGATGAAGTAGGCCAGATTCTCCAGCGAGAGGTCGTGTCCGGCGTTGAGGCCGAGGCCCAGGTCGCGGGCCGCCTGTGCGGTGGCGAGGTAGGGCGCGATGGCCGCTTCGCGGTCCTGCGCGTAGCCGGCGGCATAGGCGGCGGTATAGAGCTCGACGCGGTCGGCGCCGCACTTGAAGGCGCCTTCCGCCATCTTGGGATCGGGGTCGATGAAGATGGAGGTGCGGATGCCGCGCTCCTTGAACGAAGTGCACATCCGCTTGAGGAAGGAATGGTTCCGGACGGTGTCCCAGCCGGCGTTGGACGTCAGGGCGTCCGGGGCGTCCGGCACCAGGGTGACCTGGTCGGGGACGACCTCGCAGACCAGGGCGGAAAAGCTGCCGGTCGGGTTGCCTTCGATGTTGAATTCCGTGGCCACGGCGGGGCGGAGCGTGCGGACGTCGCTGTAGCGGATGTGCCGCTCGTCCGGCCGGGGGTGGACGGTGATGCCCTGGGCGCCGAAGCGCTCGCAGTCCAGTGCGCATTTCAGCACGTCGGGCATATTGCCGCCGCGCGCGTTGCGGATCAGGGCGACCTTGTTGATATTAACACTCAATCGCGTCATTTTGCTGCCTTTTTTATAATACAAAAGTAAGCATTTCTATATAATTATTGTAAACAATTTGTTAAATTTGGCGTTCAAAATGAGACTGGCCTATTACATCAAAAAAGACCGGCTCAGGGGGGACGCCCGCGTGGAGGCCCTCCTGGTCCGTTTGCGCACCGCCGGGCATACGCTGTATGCCGTGGCGCAGCCGTCCGATATCCTTCCGGACACGGACGCGCTGCTGAGCCTGGGCGGCGACGGCACCTTCCTGATGGCCGCCCGGCTCGCCGTGCCCGCCGGCGTCCCGGTGCTCGGGGTCAATTTCGGCCGGCTCGGTTTCCTGTCGGAAAACGACCCGGACATGGTCGTCGAGGCGCTTTCCTCCGGCGATTTCCGCGTCGAGGAGCGCGAATTGCTGCAGCTCTCCTGCCCGGACCTGCCGGCGGAGGAGTCGTGGCCTTTCGCCCTCAACGAGATCAGCGTCTCGCGCGTGAGCCCTTCGATGCTCGGCGTGGACGTGAGCGTGGACGGCGAGGCCCTGCCGACCTACTGGGCGGACGGCCTGCTCGTCGCCACGAGCTCCGGCTCCACGGCCTACAGCCTCAGCGTGGGCGGCCCGATCTGCCTGCCCGAGACCAAGGTCTTCATCGTGGCCCCGATCTCGCCGCACAACCTCAACGTCCGCCCGCTGATCGTGCCGGAGACGTCCCGGCTCTCGATCACGCTGCGCTCGCGCGACTCCCGCGCGGTCCTGTCGATGGACAACCGCAACTACACGGTCCCGGCCGGCGCCCGGATCGAGGTGAGCGCCGCGCCGACGCGCCTGCGCCGCCTGCGCCTGGGCGGGTCCAATTTCATCAATGCGCTCCGTTCCCGCCTGCTCTGGGGCGAGGACGTCCGGAACGGAGGCGCCCAAGACTGATTCCGATCTATGCAGATACCTAGCAAACTTCCGGGACACGTGTCCTTCATCATGGACGGCAACGGCCGCTGGGCGCAGGCCCGCGGCAAAGAACGTGTCTATGGACATTTCGAGGGCGTGGAGAGCGTCCGCGCCGTGATGGAAGCCGCCACCGAGTGGGGGATTCCGTATGTCTCCTTCTTCGCCTTCTCCGAAGAGAACTGGGGCCGCCCGGACGACGAAGTAAATACCCTGATGGAGCTGATGGGCCGCGCGATGCTCGCCGAGCTCGACAACTTCAACGAGCACGGCGTGCGTTTCATGGTCCTGGGCAACCGCGCCCGCCTGTCGGCGGCGCTCAATGCCGACATCGACAAGGTGATGGAGGCGACGGCCGCCAATACCAAGCTCACGATGATCCTTTTCCTGAGCTACAGCGGCCGCTGGGATATTCTGCAGGCCGCCGAGAAAATGGCACACGATTTGATTGACCATCCGGGGCAACCGGTGCGTCCTGAAGATCTGGAGCGCCACCTGGTCACCGCGGACATCCCGGATCCGGACCTGCTGATCCGTACCTCGGGCGAAAAGAGAATCAGCAATTATTTACTATGGCAGACAGCATACACCGAATTTGTATTTACTGACACGCTCTGGCCCGACTTCCGCAAGGAAGCCTTCCGGGAAGCCCTGGAAGAGTACGCCTCGCGGGACCGGCGTTTCGGAAAAATCAAATAATTGGGTATATTTGTATATTTATTGAATGGAAATGAGAATTGGACGGATTCTGACCCTTCTGGCTTTGCTTTTTGCGCCGGCGCTGGTCCGGGCGCAGGATGGCGGGGTCGAAGTGGACTACAACCATCCGCAGAAATATATCGTCGCGGGGATTTCGGTCGAGGGCAACACGGTCTTCGGAGAGCAGCAGATCATCAATCAGACAGGCTTGCACAAGGGAATGGAAGTGACCGTTCCCGGTGAGGACATCTCCAATGTGGTCCGCCGCCTGTATCTGCAGCGCTACTTCGAGGACGTCGCCATCGAGGTCGACCACCTCAGCCCGCAGCGGGATTCCGCCTGGCTCGTCATCCGCATCAAGGAGCGTCCGCGCGTGTCGCGCTGGAGCTTCAGCGGCGTCAAGACCTCCGAGCGCAAGGACATCGAGGAGCGCCTCAACCTCCGCCGCGGCGGCGAGTTCTCCGAATATGTGGAGAAGACCTCCTCCGACATCATCAAGCGCTACTTCGCCGAGAAGGGCTTCCTGCTCTGCGAAGTCAAGGCCGAGGTGCAGCGCGACACCGTCGTCAAGAACGCCATCCGCGTCAATTTCGCCATCGACAAGGGCCAGAAGGTCCGCATCAAGGAGATCCACTTCATCGGCAACGACCACGTCAAGGAGTACAAGCTCGCTCGCTCGATGAAGAAGACCAAGTCCAACAAATTCTACAACTTCTTCCACAGCAAGAAGTTCAACGAAAAGGAATACCTCGCCGACAAGAAGGGGGCCCTGAGCGCCTTCAACGAAGCCGGCTACCGTGACGCCCGCATCGTCCGCGACTCCATCTACTACGTGGAGCCGGGCCGCCTGGGCATCGACCTCGTGTTCGAAGAAGGCGAGAAATACTACTTCCGCGACATCACCTGGACCGGCAACTCCGTCTACACCTCCGACGCCCTCAACCAGGTCCTGGGCATCAAGAAGGGCGACACCTACGACGTCGTCACGATGGAGAAGCGCCTCTTCGGCGGCGGCAAGCAGGGCGACCTCGACATCACCAAGCTCTACCGCGACAACGGCTACCTCTTCTTCGGCATCAGCCCCGTCGAGACCAACATCCAGAACGACTCCGTGGACGTGGAGCTCCGCATCGTCGAAGGCAAGCCCGCCACGCTCAACAATATCGTCATCAACGGCAACGACCTGACCAACGAGAAGGTCGTCCGCCGCCAGATCTTCACCCGTCCGGGCTATCTCTTCAGCCAGACCGACTTCGAGCGCTCCATCCGTGAGATCGCCTCGCTGGGCCAGTTCGATCCGGAAGCCATCATGGCGCCGGGCGAAGGCTGGTCGGTCCTCCCGAACGCCCTCGACAACACGGTGGACATCGTCTACAACGTCACCGAGAAGCCTTCCTCCACGCTGGAGCTGTCCGGTGGCTGGGGCGGCCGCACCTTCGTCGCGACCGTGGGCGTGGCGTTCAACAACTTCTCCACGCACCGCCTGTTCGACAAGGGCGCGTGGCGTCCGGTGCCGCTCGGCGACGCGCAGAACCTCTCGTTCCGCTTCCAGACCAACGGCGCCTACTACACCGTGCTCAACGCCAGCTTCACGGAGCCCTGGCTCTTCGGCAAGAAGCCGACCTCGCTCAACCTGGGCGTCTACTACAGCCGCCAGACCAGCGCCTTCGCGAGCGCCAGCATGATGGACATGGCCGCCTACAACTTCTTCACGAGCGACCGCTCGATGGAAGTCTACGGCTTCTCCGCCTCGCTCGGTACGCGCCTGAAGTGGCCGGACAACTATTTCGTGCTCTACAACGGCCTCAACTGGCAGACCTACCGGCTCAACAACTGGTATTCGAGCTACTTCCTCTTCGACGACGGCATCACGCACAACCTCAACTATACGCTCAACCTGGTGCGCAACTCCACCGACCAGCAGATCTATCCGCGTATGGGTTCGGAGTTCTCCTTCTCGCTGCAGCTGACCCCGCCGTTCTCGCTGCTGCGCAAACGCGACATCGATGCCGACGGCAACAGAGTGCCGGTGGCAAGCTATAAAGACATCAACTACGACAACTGGAGCGCCAAGGACCGCTACAAGTGGATCGAATACCACAAGTGGAAGTTCTCCGCCGCCACCTACAGCCGCATCGTCGGCGACCTCGTGTTGATGACGCGCGCACAGTTCGGCTATCTGGGCTACTACAACCGCAACTGGGGCTATTCCCCGTTCGAGGGCTTCCTCGTGGGCGGCGACGGCATGTCGGGTTATATGTCCTACGGCTCGGAGGTCATCTCGCTGCGAGGCTACGAAAACTACTCCCTGACCCCGCGCACGGCGTCCAAATACAGTACGGACGGAAGCGCCGTGTACTCGGGCAACGTCTATGACAAATTCACGGTCGAACTCCGCTACCCGGTGATCCTGCAGCCGCAGTCCACCATCTACGCCCTGGCGTTCCTGGAGGCTGGTAACTGCTGGGCTGACATCAAGGACTTCAATCCTTTCCAGGTCAAACGCAGCGCTGGCGTCGGTGTTCGCATCTTCTTACCGATGGTTGGTCTGCTCGGTGTGGACTGGGGCTACGGATTCGACGGCCCCGCCGGCTCCAAGAGCCAGGTCCACTTCGTGATCGGCCAGCAATTCTAGATTTGAAAACTGAAAACACTTAAATTTATTGCAGAAATGAGAAAGATTATCTTGATTGTCGCAACTGCCTTTGCCGCAGTGACCGCGTTCGCTCAGCCGAAGTTCGCGCACGTGAATTCCACTGAGCTTGTTCAGCTGTGCCCTGACATGGACAAGGTCCGCGAGACGCTCAACGAACTGAGCAAGGACGCCCAGGACACGTTCAACGACATGCAGGCCGACTTCAATAACAAGTATCAGGAATACCAGTCCAAGGGTAGCACCTGGTCGCAGGCCATCCGCGAGAGCAAGGAGAAAGAACTGACCCAGATGCAGCAGCGCATCCAGGAGTTCTCCCAGACCGCTCCGCAGGAGCTTCAGCAGAAGCAGGAAGAGCTTGTCGCTCCGATCTACCAGAAGGTCAACGAGACCATCCAGGATCTTGCCAAGAAGGGCGGCTTCGTGTACGTGTTCGACGTGCAGTCCCTGCTGTATGTCGACGCGACCCAGAGCACGGACCTGACCGGCGAGGCCCGCAAGGCCCTCGGGATCCCGGACGACCGGACGCTCGAGTCCCTCGCCGCGGAGCTTCAGGCCCAGCAGGCAGCAGCCCAGCAGTAGGCGAAAATGCGATCCCATCCCCCAGGCGGGGATGGGATTTTTTCTTCCAACCTGAACCACAACAACCACACAATTATCTACACTAAACATACGCGATGCAACACAAAGTCATTGACGCCAAAGATGTTGTAATCAGATTCGCTGGAGATTCGGGTGACGGCATGCAGCTCACCGGGTCTCTTTTTGCGGATATGTCAGCCATCTATGGCAATGGCCTCTCTACCTTTCCGGACTATCCGGCTGAGATCCGGGCCCCGCACGGGACGGTCTCGGGCGTGTCCGGTTTCCAAGTTCACATCGGCAGCGAAAAAGTATCTACGCCGGGCGATTTCTGCGACCTGCTGGTCGTGATGAACCCTGCGGCCCTCAAGGCGAACGCCAAATGGTGCAAGCGCCACGCGATGATCCTCGTGGACGAGGATGCGTTCGACGAGGCGGGCATGAAGAAGGCGGGTTTCACGACGGACAATCCGTTTGTCGAACTCGGCGTGGAGGACAGGACCCTCATCGTGGCCCCGATCACGACGCTGACCCGCGAAAGCCTCAAGGACAGCGGGATGGATCCCAAGTCCATCCTCAAGTGCAAGAACATGTTCACCCTCGGCATGGCCTGCTACATCTACAGCCGGCCGCTGGAGTACATCTACGCCTATCTTGAGAAGAAATTCGCCAAGAAGCACCCCGAGGTGATCGCCCCCAACAAGAAGGTGCTCAACGACGGCTTCAACTACGCCGCCAACATCCAGGCGATCCCCAACACCTATACCGTCGCTCCGGCGGAGCAGCTCGAGAAGGGCACCTACCGCAACATCACGGGCAACCAGGCCACGGCCTGGGGCCTGCTCGCCGCCGCCGAGAAGTCGGGCCTGTCGCTCTTCTGCGGCTCCTATCCGATCACGCCGGCCACGGCCATCCTGGAGGAGCTCGCGCTCCACAAGAGCCTGGGCGCCAAGACGCTCCAGGCCGAAGACGAGATCGCGGGCATCTGCACCGCCATCGGCGCCGCCTATGCCGGCAGCCTGGCGGTGACCACGACCTCCGGCCCGGGCCTCTCCCTGAAGTCCGAGGCGATGGGCCTCGCCGTGATGGCCGAGCTGCCGCTGGTCGTCGTGGACGTCCAGCGCGGCGGCCCGTCCACCGGCCTGCCCACCAAGACGGAGCAGTCCGACCTCAACCAGGCCCTCTACGGGCGCAACGGCGAATGCCCGATGGCCGTCGTGGCCGCCCATTCGCCCGCGCACTGCTTCGACGCCGCCTTCCAGGCCGCCAAGATTGCCCTGGAGCACATGACCCCGGTCCTGCTGCTCTCCGAGGGCTTCCTGGGCAACGGCTCGGAGCCCTGGCGCATTCCCGCGATGGCGGATTATCCCGAGATCAAGCCCCCCTTCGTGCGCGGCGTGCTGCCGGAAGGGGAGAAGTTCAAGCCTTTCGAGCGCGACCCCGAGACGCTCGTGCGCCAGTGGGCCCTGCCGGGCCAGAAGGGCTTCGAGCACCGCGTCGGCGGCCTGGAGAAGAACCACGCCGGCGTGCTCTCCACCGATCCCGCCAACCACGCCCTGATGGTCGCGGAGCGCGCCGAGAAAGTGGCGCGCATCGCCCGCGACATCCCGGCGCTGGAGCTGCTCAACGGCCCCGCCTCCGGCAAATTGCTGGTGGTCGGCTGGGGCGGCACCTACGGCCACATCCTCTCCGCCGTGCGCGAGATCGGGGACGTGTCCTACGTCCATTTCGACTACATCAACCCGCTTCCGGCCAACACGGAGGAGGTCTTCTCGCATTTCGAGGAGATCCTCGTGTGCGAGCTCAACAGCGGGCAGTTCGCCGACTACCTGCGGGCGCAGTTCCCGGGCCGTCGGATCGAGAAGTTCAACAAGGTCCAGGGCCAGCCGTTCCTCGTGAGCGAGCTCGTCGCGGCCATCCAGAAGGAGATGTAGATTATGGCAACACTGACATTCAAGGATTTCAAGAGCGACCAGGAAGTCCGCTGGTGCCCGGGCTGCGGCGACCACGCCGTGCTGGCGGCGCTGCAGCGGGCCCTCCCGAAGGTAAGCCAGGCGCTCAACTATGACAAGGAACGCTACGTGGTGGTGTCCGGCATCGGCTGCTCCTCCCGGCTTCCTTACTATATGGACACCTACGGGTTCCACAGCATCCACGGCCGCGCCACGGCGGTCTCCACCGGCATCAAGGTGGCGAACCCCTGGCTGACGGTGTGGCAGGCCTGCGGCGACGGCGACGCCCTCGCCATCGGCGGCAACCACTTCATCCACGCCATCCGGCGCAACATCGACATCAACATCATCCTCTTCAACAACCGCATCTACGGCCTGACCAAGGGGCAGTATTCCCCGACCTCCAAGTTCGGTGCGATTACGAAGACCTCGCCTTACGGCACGGTCGAGCACCCGTTCAACCCGGGTTCGCTCGTGCTGGGCGCCAAGGGTACCTTCTTCGCCCGCAGCCTGGACGTCGAGCTCAAGCTCAACGAGGAGATCATGACGGCGGCCGCCCTGCACGACGGCTGCTCGGTGATGGAGATGCTGACCAACTGCGTGATCTTCAACGACGGGGCCCACAAGGACCTGTCCGACCCGGCGGTCAAGGCCGACCACACGATCATCCTGCGCCACGGCGAGAAGATGATCTTCGGCAAGAACCGCGACCGGGGCCTGATCTACGACGGCCGGAAGATCCGTGCCGTGCGCATCGGCGAAGGCGGATTCACCGAGGATGACATCCTCGTGCATGACGCCCACACCGACAACATCGGCATCCACATGGCCCTCGCCGACATGAAGGGCCCGGACTATCCGGTGGCCCTCGGCGTGATCCGCGACGTCAAGGACATCACCTACGACGACGGCGTGCGCGACCAGGTCAAGGACGTGATGGCCAAATCCAAGATCCACTGCGTGGACGACCTGCTGCGCAGCGGCTCCACCTGGGAAGTCGAATAACCCAATGACACACAACTAATAACTGATCTTTCGTAATGAAGACACAAGACATCATGGCCCGTCTCCAGGCCAAGTACCCCGGCGAAAACGAATATCTCCAGGCGGTACAGGAGGTCCTTGAGTCCATCGAGGAAGTATACAACCAGCATCCCGAATTCGAGCGGGCGAAGATCGTCGAGCGGATGGTCGAGCCGGACCGCATCTTCACCTTCCGCGTGACCTGGGTGGACGACAAGGGCGAGGTCCAGACCAATACCGGCTACCGCGTGCAGTTCAACAGCGCCATCGGCCCCTACAAGGGCGGCCTGCGCTTCCACCGCGCCGTGACCCCCTCGATGCTGAAATTCCTCGGCTTCGAGCAAACCTTCAAGAACGCCCTCACGACCCTCCCGATGGGCGGCGCCAAGGGCGGCAGCGACTTCGACCCGAAGGGCAAGACCGACGAGGAGATCATGCGCTTCTGCCAGGCCTTCATGTGGGAGCTCTGGCAGTGCATCGGTCCCGACCAGGACATCCCGGCCGGCGACGTGGGCGTGGGCGGCCGCGAGATCGGCTTCCTCTACGGCATGTACAAGAAGCTCGCCCGCCAGTACAATACCGGCGTGCTGACCGGCAAGGGCGCCACCTGGGGCGGCTCCATCCTGCGCCCGGAGGCCACGGGCTTCGGCGCGCTCTATTTCACCCAGAACCTGCTGCACCATGCCGGCAAGGACATCAAGGGCTGCCGCGTGGCCCTGTCCGGCTTCGGCAACGTGGCCTGGGGCGCTGCCATCAAGGCCCTCGAACTCGGCGCCAAGGTCGTCGCGATCTCCGGCCCGGACGGCGTCTGCGAGATTCCGGAGGGCATCACCCGGGAGATGATCGACTACATGCTCGTGATGCGCGCTTCCAACCGCGACCGCGTGGAGGACATGGCCACCCGGTTCCCGGGCAAGGCCCTCTTCACCCCCGGCAAGAAGGCCTGGAGCGTCAAGTGCGACATCGCCCTGCCGTGCGCCTTCCAGAACGAGCTCGCCGAGGCTGATGCGAAGGAGCTGAAAGCCAATGGCTGCTGGTGCTGCTGCGAGGTGTCCAACATGGGCTGCCAGCCGGCCGCCATCCACTTCTTCCAGCACAACGGCATCCTCTTCGCTCCGGGCAAGGCCGTCAACGCCGGCGGCGTGGCCACCTCCGGCCTGGAGATGACCCAGAACGCCGAGCACATCAGCTGGAGCGGCGCCGAGGTCGACGAGAAGCTGCATTTCATCATGAAGTCCATCCACGAGCAGTGCGTCAAGTTCGGCACCCAGCCGGACGGCAGCGTGGACTACGTCAAGGGCGCCAACATCGCCGGCTTCATGAAGGTCGCGCAGGCGATGCTGGAGCAGGGGATAGTGTAATCTTGAGATGCCCGGTCGCGGCCGGGCATGACAACTGGTCATCCCCGACCTGAACAACCCGTCATCCCCGACCTGATCGGGGATCTGCAAAGGAGGCCGGCTGATGCCGGCCTCCTTTGCGATTCCGTTATTCCTCCCAGATGTCGGGGAAGTCGCCGCCGGGACGCTCGGGGGTGCGGGCGTAGGGCGGCTGTTTGCCGTCATGGACGGGGAAGCAGTTGTCCGAGACCGCGCGGATGGCCTTCGCCATCCAGTCGTACGGGCGGTCCGTGACGTCGATGATGCCGATGTTGTAGTTCTCACCGTCACCGCGGCCGAAGAAGGGCTGGTCGGTCCAGGTGAACCAGGCCGTGCCGATGAGTGCCGGGTGGGAGAAGGCGGTCTCGCAGTAATGCCGGTAGGCGGCGGCACGCTCCTCCTGGGAGACGGTCCGCACGAGCGACTCGCCGAGGCCCCGGTCCGTGGCGCCGAAGTGGAACTCGCCGATGATCATCGGCTTGCCGACGGCCTTGTAGATGCGGTCCATCTCCTCCAGACCGGGCTCCACGCCGTAGCGGTTGAAGCTGTAGACGTCGAAGTATTTCTTCGAGAGGGCGAGGACTTCTGCGGCGGGGACTTCCGAGCCGTAGCGGATGCCGAGGTTGAGGTGGTTGGGGTCATGGCGCTTGAGGGCGGCCTGGACCGTGGAGAGGAAGGTCTCGTAGGTCTCGTAGAGGAAGTCCCGGCGGCTCGCCCGGGTGTCGCCATGCTGCTGCAGGTAGCGCTCCATGGCCACGCGCAGCGGCTTGTCGGGAGCCGCCTGCAGGATCAGGTCGCACAGGCGCATCTCGGCGTTGCTCCAGGTCGGCTCGTTGCCGATGAAGTAGCCGATCAGCATCTTGTTGTCCAGATACGGCTGGGTCGAGCGGGCCACGGCTTCGTCGATGCGCTCCGCGAATCCTTCCGCGTAGACGTCGGGCATCCCGAGGATGCCGTCCTGGATGCCCAGGCCGCCGAGCATGGTCATGAACGGCTTGCGCCCGAGGGCGATCAGGTCCCGTCCGGACCAGTTGCCAATGGTGTTCATCCCCCAGGCGTCCATCCGGTCGGCCGTGAGTTCATTGGCGCGCGTGCGGGCATCCTCGCCGGTGAAGCGCTCCGGCAGCCGGGACGGGGTGTTGTCGGGGTAGAGGCCCTTCAGGGGAGCACCGCCCCGGCCGAAGCCGCCGCCACCGCCCATCACGGGGCTGATGCCGTTGGACCCGATGGACAGGAAGAGATATCCGTCCGGATCCACGAACCACCAGCGGCCGCGGATCTTCTTGACATAGAAGAAGCCCGTGGCCTTGGTGCGGCGCGACAGGTCTCCGCCGTAGCGGGAGAAGCGGCTGCCGGATCCGCCGGCGTAGGCGGCTTCTTCCTGCGCCCATTCGCTGCGCAGCTGTGCCTCGCCGTGGACCTTGCCCTCGAACTCGCCGAGGTTCCACTGGCCGAAGGCGTCGACGGCGGGCCAGTCGTCCAGGTATTTGTCGCCGGGGTCGCCGACGGTCAGGTAGGCGTCGTAGATGACCACCTGCTCATCCTTGACGGGCTTGTGCATCCGGACACCGAGCGAGTCTACTCCCCGGAGCGGATGGCGCGTGCCGTGCTCGATGTTGATGAAGGAGAGCGGGCGCTTGTGGTTGTAGGTGGCGGCCATGTCGAAGGCGCCGGCCGGCAGGTCCCGGAAATAGGTGAGGGGGATGGCCGTGCGGATGCGTCCGCCCGGGGCGTAGAAGATGAAACGCAGCTCGTTGTAGCCTTCGTCCGTGTTGACGCCCAGGTAGACACGCTGGCCGCTGGAGGCGCTCATGTCGAGCACGAGGTATTCGTAGCCGGTCCAGTCGGTGGGGAAGTCCTTGCGGAAGAGCGAGAGGGGGACCTTGTGGCCGGCCATGGTCTTGTCCTTGGACAGCTTGAAGACCACGGGCTCCAGCTCCGGCAGCAGCCGCAGCTTGTCGCCGGAGTCGTCCACGTCGCGGATGACGGGACGGCGGCCCGGCCGCTCGTCGCGCTGGTCGGTCCAGTGCATGCAGAGCTTCAGCTCACCGTCGAAGGTGCGGAAGAGCATGCCGTGGCCGCCGTTGTCCTCGAAGAGGGGGCGCGGCTCCTGGACCCAGGGTCCCTTGACGGAACCGCTCTCGGAGTAGGCCACGCCGATGGCGTAGCGTTCCTTTCCCCAGGAGGACCAGAGCATACCGAGACGTCCGGTCTGTGTGCGGAAGACCCACGGACCGTCCGTCACCTGGCCGCCGATGTCCATCCCGTTGGTCTTCTCGCCCAGTTCCAGCATCTCGCCGGACCAGGGGGCGTCGGAGGCCTTGAAGAGGGTCACGGGCGCCTCCGTCGGGACACCCAGGTCGTCCGGGAGCCGGACAAGCTCCATCGTGCCGTCCACGGTCTGCAGCCACTCGTGGCAGAAGACCATGTAGGGGACACCGTCCTCGATCCAGAGCGTGCCGTCCAGGGCCGCCCAGTCCCAGGGGGTGTGTGGCTTGTTGCCGGTGAAATCGCGGAAAGGCCCGCGGGGCGAATCCGCCACGTAGATCTGCGTGGCGCGGTGCGGGATGTCCCCGCGTCCGGGCAGGCTCACCATCGTCTCCCGGGTGTGGGAGGTGGTGAACAGGTAATACTTGCCCTTGTACGGGTGGACCTCCGCGGCCCAGCTGGCGGCGCGGTTGCCGGCCCAGTGGGTCTCGGGGAACTCCATCACCACGAAGGGCTCGGTCCAGTTGAGCAGGTCCTTGCTGGCGCGCCCCATGACGCGGCCGCCCCCGCCCGTGGAGTACATGTAGTAGGTGTGGTCGGAGGCGTCCGGCAGGATGAACGGGTCGCTGCAGCGGATGCTGGTGATGGGCACATTGTAGACTTCCTGTGCGAGGGAAGCAGGCAGCAGGCAGGCGGCTGCCAGGAGGGAGATCAGGATGCGTCTCATCGGAATAGTGGGATTTGGTTATTCGGGTTTGCTCAGCAGGGAGGCGAGGTAGGCGCACTTGGTCGGATTGCCCAGGGTCTTGGAGAGGTTGCAGGACAGTTTGACGCAGTCGTGCCACTCGCGCAGTTCGGTGATGCGTCCGCGGGTGAGCTTCACCACGATGTTCATCGGCTCGGCGCCGTCCACGTCGCAGGTCAGGAAGGTGCCCACGCCGTAGGAGTCTTGCACGCGGCCGTCGACATACTTGTGGATCTCGATGGCCTTGTCGACGTTGAGGCCGTTGGAGTAGCAGACCTGCTTGGTGGCGGGGTCGATCCCCAGCGACTTGTACTTGGCGATGATCTTCTCCGTCTGCTCGAACTCGTCGCCGCTGTCCACGCGCAGGCCCTTGTACATCATGGCCATGCGCTTGGAAAGGTTGGAGAAGAAGACCTCGTCGCCGAAGCAATCATAGAGGTAGATGCCGTTGTCGCCGTCGTAGACGTCGCTGAACTTCTTCATCACGTTGAAGTTGCACTCGAACACGCCGCTGACGTTCTCCTCGAAGCTGATCAGCTGGTGGGACATGGTGCCGAGCGGCACGCAGTCGTACTTCATCGCCAGCCAGACGTTGGAGGTGCCGGTGAACTTGCCGGGCCAGTCGCTGCGCGAGTCGGCCACCTCCTTCATCACGCGCACCACCATGTCGTGGTGGTCGAAGCTGAAGCGGCGGCGCGTACCCATGTCGCCGAGCACGAGCCCCGAGCCGAAGATGCGCTCGGTCTTGGCGCGCGCCTTGGCTTCCTCGCGCGCGGCGTCGTAGTGTTCGAAGTCGCCGCGCAGGCCGTGCATCAGCTCGGAGATACAGGAGAGGATGGGCATCTCCCACATGATGGTGGAGAACCATTTGCCGCGGACCTTGATATCGAGGTAGCCTTCCCCGTCCTGGTGGATGGTGACCTCGCCCGGGCGGAAGCGGTAGCCGCGCAGGTAGGTGAAATACCACAGGGGGAGGAAGACGCAGCGGGTCTTCATGAACTCGATCTCCTCGTCGGTGATCTTCACCTCGGCCATGTGGTCGAGCTGCTCGCGCAGGAGCTTGTCGAAGCCCTGGGGGTACTTCTGGTGGTTGCGGTCGAAGAAGGTGTATTCGACCTCGGCGCGCGGGTAGGTCTTCAGGATGTAGTACTGGCAGGTGAAGGTGTAGAGGTCGTTGTCGGTGAAATGGTTGATGATGGGTTTCATATCTATTTGATTTCTAATTTCCTGAGCAATGCGTCCGGGTCGGGGTCGTGGCCGCGGAAGCGGCGGTACAGCAGGGCTTCGTCCTCGCTGCCGCCCCGGGAGAGGATGTTCTCGCGGAAGGAGGCGGCTACCGCCGGGTTGAAGATGCCTTCCTCGCGGAAACGCGAGAATGCGTCCGCCTCGAGGACCTCGGCCCATTTGTAGGAGTAGTATCCGGCGCTGTATCCGCCGGAGAAGATGTGCCCGAAGGCGGTGGAGATGCAGGTGCCGGGGATGTCGGGCAGGACCGTGCAGTCCTTCAGCGCCTCCTCCTCGATGTCATTCCCGACCTGATCGGGAATCTCCCCCTGCAGGGTATGCCACGCGAGGTCCAGCAGGCCGAAGCGGAGCTGGCGCACCTGGAAATAGGCGGCGTGGTAGTTTCGGGCGGCGACCAGCCGCTCCACGAGCTCATCCGGGATGGGCTCGCCGGTCTGCCAGTGCCGGGCGAAGGGGCGCAGGTACTCCGGCTCGAAGGCCCAGTTCTCCATCAGCTGGGAGGGGAGCTCGACGAAGTCGCGGGCTACGTTGGTACCCGTCAGGGATGGGTAGCGCCCCTCGGCGAGCATCCCGTGCAGGGCGTGGCCGAACTCGTGCAGGAAGGTGGTCAGTTCGTCGTGCGTCAGCAGTGAGGGAGCGTCGGGACCGGGCTTGCTGAAGTTGGTCACGATGCTCACCAGCGGCCGCTGCTCCACGCCGCCCGGAGCCGCGAGCTCCCGGAAATTGGTCATCCAGGCTCCGCCGCGCTTTCCGGGACGCGGGAAGAAGTCGGCGTAGAAGAGCGCAAGATGCCGCCCGCCGGCATCCCGGACGTCGTAGACGCGCACGTCCGGGTGGTAGACCGGCAGGTCGGTCCGCATCTCGAAGCGGATGCCGTATAGCCGTATGGCGAGGCCGAACACGGCCCCGATGCAGTCTTCCAGCCGGAAATAGGGCTTGAGCTGCTCCTCGCTCAGTGCGAAATGTTCAGCGCGGTAGCGCTCGGACCAATACGCGAAGTCCCAGGGCTGCATCTGCGTCTCGGCATAGCCGTGCTCCCGGGCCCAGGCCAGCAACTCCGCCACCTCCCGCCGGGCTGCCGGCAGCGAGGGCGCCATCAGGCGGTCCAGCAGGGCGCGGACGGTCGGGATGTCCTTCGCCATCCGCTCCTCGAGGACGTAGTCCGCCCAGGTCGGGTAGCCCAGCAGTTGTGCGATGCGCCGCCGCAGGTCCGCAATCTGCCTGCAGATCCCGGTATTGTCCTGCGGCCCGCCCAGGGCACGGGCGTTATAGGCGCGCCACATGCGTTCCCGCAGGTCGGCGCGGGCGCTGAACTGAAGGAACGGGACATAGCTGGGGTGCGTGAGGTCGAAGAGCCAGCCGTCCAGGCCCTTTTCGCGGGCGGCCTGTGCGGCGGCGTCGCGGACATACTGCGGAAGTCCCTTGAGTTCCGCTTCGTCCGTCAGGCGGAGCGTGAACGCGTTGGTGGCGTCGAGCACGTTCTTGCCGTATTTCAGCTCCAGCAGCGAGAGCTCCTCTTCCATCCGGGCATAGGTCTCCTTGTCTTCGGGGGAGAGCAGCGCACCGCTGCGGACGAAGCCCTTGTAGCTCTCCTCCAGCAGCTTGCGCTGGTCGGGCGCCAGGTCCAGCGCGCCGCGGCCGTCCCAGACGGCCTTGACCCGCGCGAACAGCTTCTCGTTGAGCGAGATATACATCTCGTACTCCGTCAGCAGGGGGGAGACCTCCTCCGCGACCTGCTGCATGGCGTCGTCGCTCTCCGCTTCCAGCAGGTTGAAGAAGATGCCGCTGATGCGCTCCAGCTCCGCTCCGGCGAATTCCAGGGCCTCGACGGTGTTCGCGAAGGTCGGGGCGTCCGGGTTGCCGGCGATGGCGTCCGCCTCGGCCTTGCCTGCGGCGATGGCGGCCCGGAAGGCCGGCAGGTAGTGCCCGCAGCGGATGCGGTCGAAGGGCGGGGCGCCGAAAGGAAGGGGAGATGTGGTCAGCAACGGATTGTCCATATTGCAAAAATAACCATAAATGGGGATTTTTATTCTATCCGGAATGCCCTAATTTTGCAATCGGATAAAAGTTAGTGTGTTTTAGGGTGCGGCCTTGGTGAGAACCGGGGTCGCAGCTTTTTTATCCGGTTCATTCCTTTGCTTTTATCTTGAATAATGCCTAAATTTGCGCCGCATTTCCAGAATAGGTAAGATAGTATAAGATATATCATGTCCAACAGCACTTTTTCTGTCAAGTATTGTGTGCTTCTGCCCTTGGTGCTGATCGTCACGATCCTCCTGTGGGCACTCCCGACCGGCTCTTTCGGTATCGACGGCCTGACCGTCATCCAGCAGCGGATGATCGCCATCTTCGTGTTTGCCGCCCTGATGTGGATGTTCGAGATCATCCCGAACTGGACCACCTCCCTGGTGGTGATCGTGGTGATGCTCCTGACCGTATCCAACAAGGGGCTCGGTTTCCTGTGCAAGCCCGAATTCGGCACCCTCGTAGACTACAAGAGCATCATGGCTTCCTTCGCGGATCCCGTGGTCATGCTCTTCCTCGGCGGCTTCGTGCTGGCCATCATCGCCTCCAAATACGGCATGGACGCCGCCATTGCCAAGGTCCTGCTCGGCCTGTTCGGCAAGAAGCCGAAGATGGTCCTGCTGGGGTTCCTTATCGTGATCGCCATCTTCTCCATGTTCATGAGCAACACGGCCACGGCCGCGATGATGCTGGCCTTCCTGGCCCCGGTGCTCAAGTCCCTGCCTGAGGATGAGACCGGCAAGGTGGGGCTTGCGCTCGCCATCCCTGTGTCTGCCAACCTCGGCGGCATCGGCACCCCGATCGGCACCCCGCCCAACGCCATTGCCCTCGGCGCCCTGGAGAACGCCGGCTACCAGATCAGCTTTGTGACCTGGATGACCCGCATGGTCCCGTACGTGATCATCATGATCGCCATCGCCTGGTTCCTGCTGCAGGCTTTCTTCCCCTTCAAGAGCAAGAAGATCGAACTCAAGATCGAGGTCAAGCAGCGCAAGAAGACCTGGAAGGACTACGTGGCCTGGGCGACGTTCTTCGTCACCATCCTCCTGTGGGTCACCGAGTCCCTCACCGGTATCAACTCCAACGTCGTGGCCCTGATCCCGCTGGCCGTCTACACCGCCACGGGCGTCTTCGAGAAGTCCGACATCAAGGAGATCAACTGGAGCGTCCTCTGGCTCGTCGCGGGCGGTTTCGCCCTCGGCACGGGCCTCAACAGCACCGGCCTGGCCGCCACGCTGATCAACGCCATCCCGTTCAGCACCATGAACGTCGTGATCGTGCTGATCATCGCCGGCCTGATCTGCTACCTGCTCTCCAACTTCATCAGCAACTCCGCCACGGCCGCCCTGCTGGTCCCGATCCTCGTGGTCGTGGGCACGGCCATGTCCGACCCGACGGCTGCCAACAACGCGCAGTTCGTCTCCCTGGGCGGCATGAACGCGATGATCCCGTTCATCGCGGTCTGCGCCTCCATCGCCATGCTGCTTCCGATCTCCACGCCGCCGAATGCCATCGCCGCCTCCACCGGCCTGGTCCAGACCAAGGACATGGCGAAGGTCGGCATCATCATCGGCGCGATCGGTTTCGTGCTCGGCTTCTTCCTCCTGACCAAGCTTTTCCCGTTCCCAATGGCATAAACCACAATCATCTGACCATGAAAAAGAACCTTTTTGCGACCCTGGTCGCCGTGCTGGCCCTCGGTGGCAGCGCCCTGGCCCAGGACAATACCACCATCCAGTTCAAGCCCTACGGCTTCATCCGCAACTATTTCGCCGCTGATTCGCGCGAGAGCGTGTATGGCGTCGACGACCTCTTCTACTATGTCCCGAAGGACCGCAACATCGTCGGTGGCGAGGATCTCAACGCGCAGTCCACTTTCGTGTACGGGAGCCTTACTTCCCGCCTGGGACTCGACATCACGGGTTACCAGGTGAACGGGTGGAACGTCAGCGCCCGCTTCGAGGCGGACTTCGCTGCGGGCCTGAGCGGCGTGACGGGCACGGCGACGTTCCGTCTGCGCCAGGCCTTCATGACCCTGGCGAAGGACGCCGTCAGCATCAAGGCCGGCCAGTCCTGGCACCCGATGGCCGCGGACATGCCGCATGTTTTCTCGCTCAATACCGGCGCTCCGTTCGGCCCCTTCAGCCGCACGCCGGAGATTGTGGCCGATTTCGGCCTGGGCAGCGGCTTCACCCTCACCACGGCAGCCATCTGGCAGATGCAGTACACTTCTGCCGGCCCCAACGGCGCCTCGGCTGAATACATCAAGTACGGCGGCATCCCCGAGCTCTACCTGGGCCTGAGCCTCAAGGACGGCGGTTTCACCGCCCGCGCGGGCGTGGACATGCTTTCCATCAAGCCCCGTCACCTGGACGCCTCCGGTACCCGCAAGGTCAGGGACCGCATCACCACCGTGAGTCCGTTCCTGTATGCCGAGTACGTTGACGGCCTGTTCGCCGTCAAGGCCAAGACCATCTTCGCGCAGGCCGGCGAGCACGTGAACCTCAACGGCGGCTACGGCGTCAGCTCCGTCGACACCGACGGGACCTGGCACTACGCCCCGACCCGCAACTCCTCCAGCTGGATCAGCTTCACCTACGGCAAGAAGGTCCAGGCTGTCCTCTTCGGCGGCTATGTCCGCAACTTCGGCACGGCGCAGGAGCTGGTCGGTCCGATCTTTTTCAGCAAGAACAGCTTCTCCAACATGAACCGGATGTTCCGCGTCACGCCGGAGATCCTTTTCAACTGGGGCAAGGTGACCCTCGGATTCGAGTACGAGCTCACCGGCGTCCAGTACGGTACTTTCGGGGCGACCGACAGATTCGGCCTCGCCACGCAGGACCTCCACTGGATCTGCAACAACCGCCTTCAGACGATGCTCCGTTACAGCTTCTAAGCTTCTGCCCCCATGGCACTCCTGCTGTTCTTCCTGCTGGGCGCGCTGGCCATCTCGTTCCTCTGCTCCATCCTGGAGTCGACGCTGATGTCCACCCCGATCTCCTACATCACTATGCGGGAGGAGGAGGGCTACAAGCCCGCCGTCCGGTTCAAGGAATACAAGCAGGATCCTTCCCGGCCGATCGCCGCGATCCTGTCGCTCAATACGATAGCGAACACCATCGGCGCGGCCGGGGTGGGCCGGCAGGCCACCATCATCTTCGGCTCGCAGTGGTTCGGACTGGTCAGCGCCCTGATGACCATCCTGATCCTCATCTTCGCCGAGATCATCCCCAAGACCATCGGCACGACCCGGTGGAAGTCCCTGATGGGCTTCGCCACGCTGGCGATCCGGGGCCTGATCTTCATCATGTACCCCCTGGTCATCCTGGTAGAACTCATCACGAAGTGGGTCGCCCCGGAGGACGCCCAGGAGACGGCCGTTTCGCGCGACGAAGTGAGCGCGATGGCCAACGTCGCCGAGGAGGAGGGCGACCTCGAGGAGGACGAGAATACCATTATCCAGAACCTCATCTCGATGGATGAGGTGCCGGCCTACGAGGTGATGACCCCGCGCGTGGTCTGCGAGATCGCCCCGGAGTCGATGACCCTCAAGGCCTTCTACAAGAACAAGCGCTTCCGCCACCACAGCCGCATCCCCGTCTATGCCAATGACGACGAGTACATCACTGGCTACATCCTTCGCATGGAGGCGCTGCAGCTGATGGCGGAGGACAAGTTCGACACCACCCTCGGCGAGATCCGGCGCGACGTCGCGACCTTCGACGAGGACACGCCGCTCGACAAGATCTGGGACGAGATGCTCTCCAAGGACGAGCAGATCGCCATCATCATCAACGAGTACGGCAGTTTCCAGGGGATCCTCACCCTGGAGGATGTCATCGAGACCCTGCTCGGCAGTGAGATCGTGGACGAGAACGACACCGTCCGCGACATGCAGCAGCTGGCCCGCGACCGCTGGAAGAAGCGCGTCCGGACCGTCAAGGAGCCTGTTTCCGA
>JAEEGK010008857.1_pt1 | contig 23670 bp, 24 predicted proteins | sample 8958771 | NCBI WGS metagenome assembly JAEEGK01 (sample SAMN16246547, study PRJNA631951) | gut metagenome | biome: gut microbiome; feature: rumen; material: SC-attached | host: Bos | place: Iran: Karaj | collected 2018-10
CTTGCAGCCTCTATACTTGCATTGAGAGCAAGAAGGTTGGTCTGCGATGCAATATCAAGAATAACTTTAGTAAGCTCTCCAATCTGATTTACCTGCTCACTGTCTTTTACAGACTCATCAAGTGTCTTGCTGAGGGCTTTGACTTTTGTTCCGGTATTCTCTTTCTTCTGCATTGCTTCATTCTTTATAGCATCCGCTTCCTTCTGGATATCGCTAGCGCGCTCTTTTCCTGATGCAACTTCCTGATTCATGCTTTCAACCGCATCCCTGACATCATTTAACTGATCCTTAATGCGAGAAGCTGTAGTTGAAACATTGTCCATACTGGCTGATAGTTCCTGAAGTGCCGCTGATGTATTTGTTATATTGTCATTGGCCAGTGCAATCTGGGATGTCATCTTATCTGCAGAATCAGTCAATATCAGTGTCCCATTCTTTACATCCTTCATTACGCCCTGCAACGTTTCAATAAACTCATTTATACCATCTCTTATAAATACAAGTTCATTGCCGGTCTTTACCTTGATTCTGGACGTAAGATCTCCCCTGCCCGCATTGATATCTCCGATAATACCCTGAACCTCATTGGATATCTTTATTATTACTTTGGTAATAAGGACAAATGATACATAAAGATTCAGCAAAAGACATATGATAAAGATAACCATTCCTACAACATTCATCATTGTTATCTTATTTCGCTGCTGATTAATATATGTGGATACATTTCCCTGAAGGGCTGTGATTGATGTATCCAATTGATCAAATCCCTTTTTTACGCCCTCCATATTTGTAACATACTCACCGGTAAGGATAGCTGCTGCAGCCTGTCCGTCACCTGATGTCATCAATATGTTCATTACTTCTTTAACATTGGCGATCATCGCCTGGGATGACGACTGAAGCTGTGTTGTTGCAGTAGAATCTCCATATTGGACAAATTCGTCTCCAATACTCTTCTCCAAAGAAGTTATCTCATCGACGTAGGCACTCACATTACTTGCAACTTTCTGTTTCTCCTCATCACCATAATATGCCCAAAGGCCAAGGGCACTCTGTACAGTTCCATCTATTTTGGCGATGTCTTCTTTTACCTGACCCTCTCTCTGAATAAGAGAAGTCACACCAGACATGATATTCTGAACACTCTCAGTCATAGACGAAATTCCATCGTTTACAACATAACTGACAACGTTGAAAACCAACAGCATAAGAATGTTAAAGAACAAAATCTGTACAGGAATAGATTGAAAAAGCTTCACCTTCTTGCGATTGTTTGCATTAACTCCAGACATAGCCAGCTCCTTTCTGCACAAAATGCTTGCATATACATTATATCGCGCCCTAAACATTCGTGTTACCGTTTAATATTATTTTAATAATTAGTACAGTTCAAAAGAAATAAAATCAAATCGACCTTTCCAAAATGACACGATAATATTCAGATAATACTCCATCGCATTACCCGAACAAACTTGATTTTCTTAAAATGCCAATGGTATATATGCTGCAATTACCGCGAGAATCACAGCCGGAAGCATATTAGCCACTCGTATAGTCTTACCCCAAACAAGATTTACACCTACACAGAATATCAAAATAGAACCGATTAACGAAAGATAAGCTATTGCCATATCTGTCATGACGGGAGAAACAAGTCTGGCGAATAACGTTATAATTCCTTCAAATACAAGAACCGGTATCGCTGAAAAAACGCATCCCTTTCCAAGCGAAGAGGTCATCACCGCTATTATTATGAGATCGAGTACCGCTTTTACAGCAAGTGTCGAGTAATCACCTGTTATTCCATCCTGAATTGCTCCCACAATAGCCATAGCTCCTATGCATACTGTCAGAGAAGCCGTGACGAATGCATTCACAAACTGCTTATCTCCACTGTTCCCCGTCTTTTTTTTCAGCCATTCTCCAAATCTTTCAAATCCCTTTTCTATTCCGATCAATTCTCCTATGATCGTACCAATTGCAAGACAAAGTACAACCAGCATGGATTTTCCGCTGACTACGGCATCGGCATCAATATGCAGCATTCCCTGCATTGCTCCGGCTATGGCAATAAACAGCACACTTATTCCACATGCCTTATTAAGTGCTGCCTGCTGTTCCTGCTTAAACAGTTTTCCGGTAAAATGACCAATTATTCCTCCGACAATAATTGCTACCGTATTAATTATTGTTCCTAAACCTGTCATAAAATAAGTCTTCTCTCCTCGATTATCCTGAAATATAATTCTACATTATAATTATTCTCATAAAGAAAAGCTATCACTTCTTTAGCCCAAGTGATAGCTTATTTACTTTTTTCCACCTATACAACTCTAAACATCTTCTGCTCTATTGGCTTAATCTTCCCTTCCTTCATAAGCTCTTTTCTTGCTTTGTTGAGCTCTTCCATCTTGATCATCTCTTCTTTTGCATCATTAAGTCCCAGATGAGTATATACGTTCATGGTAATACTTATGTCCGAATGTCCCATCAGATACTGTAGTGTTTTAGGATTCATTCCTGCTCTGGCCATATTGGTACAATATGTATACCTGCATATGTGAGGTGTAAGTGCCGGAATTTGAAGCTTAAATAGCTTATTGTATCTTTCTTTCATATTTTTAATTCTATGTTCCCAATGCATTGCTACCAACGGGAGACCCTTGTCATCGTAAAACAAAAATCCAGTATATCCCTCAATTCCTTTATCAAACCTTGGCATTTCTCGATCCTGCAAGATTGCTCTAAACATATCGGCTACGTCATCAGTTATAGGAATCACCCTTGTTCCAGCATTTGTTTTTGTAGGATTAATTGAATAAGTCATGTCTGAATGCCTGTGAAGCTGTTTATTTACATCTACTATTTTGTTTTCAAGATCTATGTCCTTATCCGTCAAGCCGCAGAACTCTGAAATTCTCAGGCCGGTGTGAAAAAGTATATACAAAACCTCATAGTACTTACAGTAAATATAATCGTCATGTACAAACCTTAAAAAGCTCTCCATCTGCTTCTCACTTAAGGCTTCTCTTGCCTCTGCGTCGTTTACTATGATGCCATTGAACTGAAAAGCAAATGGATTCTTGATGAGCAAATCATCATCAACTGCCATCTGAAATGCTGGTCTTAACACGCCCCTTACACACTTTATTGTGCTACATCCTTTTCCATCCTCCTGCAGCTTTATTAAAAACAACTTTGCATCAGATGTTTTAACATCACAAATTATCTTGTTAGAAAAATCTTCTTTTTCTAAAAGGCCCAGTACAAAATTATAATTCTGTTTCGTGTTAGGCCTAACCGCCACTTTTGTCTTTACATATCTCTGGGCCAGCTCAAAAACCGTCATTTTCTTTGCCAAAGGTGAAAGCGGTGAGTCTATTTCCTTTTCAACCTGCTTTTCTAATTCTCTTAATGAAAGGCATGGCTTCTTTCCTGCCGGTAAAGGATCGGTGGGCTCAAGCTTCCAGCTATAAACAAATTTTGGTTTTCCGTCGACCAGGTATTTGTATTGATACTTACCATTTGCTCTGATGGATTCACCACTCTTAAGAATTCTGTGCTTCTTGTCTCGCCTCAACCCGGTATTTTTTCCAGCCATGTTTCTCTCTCCTTAGTGATGCAGAAAAAGAAAAGCTGCTTAAGACAATTAAAATCTGGAAATAACTCTTCCCGAGAAACGTCCAATCCAAAGAATTTATGCAGCAATCCAAAGTTTTCGTCACCCAATCCAAAGAGTTTATGCGCCAATCCAAAGAAAAAGCACCCTGCATTACGCAAAGTGCTCACACTTCTACTTAAGATATGCTCAATTTGTCCATATTCCTATCAATCCATTCAGTCATAGTCTTGTTTATCCGATAGAGTTCCTCGTACTTATCTTTTCCCTCAAAGAAAGCTGTAGACACAAACTGATTTGCCAATATCATATACGGAATAGCCTTCTTTTCCGCATCCGTCAATTTTACAACACTGTCATATCCGTACATGATTTCTTTCATGACTTCTACCCAGGTAAGTAACTTATCTTCGTTTCCTTCTTCAAAAGTCTCTGACAGTATGGCTGTTGCCGCATAACATGGATCAAATATTCGGGCGTTCTCCTCGCTTAGTTCAAAATCAATAAAACCCCACTTGTCCTTCGCTAGGATAATATTGCTAGGATTAGGATCCCTATGAATCACCTGGCGCGGCAAATCCCTATAGAGATCACGAAACTGCGCTGCATATTTCTCCATAGCTTCCGGATTCATATCGATTTTACCCTTCAAGGCCGGGACCGCCCATTCCCTGACAGTCTTTCCTAAGTCCGCTTCATCCGCAATTGTATCTATCTTAGAAAGTGCAAGATCAAGCTGTCCTACTATTTCACCAATAAAACGTGCTTTATCTTTATAGTCATCAAGATAAAGCCTGCTCGCCATAACTCTCTCTCCTTCTACTTTTTGGGTGAGGGTGAAGTATAGTTCTCCGACTGTAGCATATTCTTTACCATCAGTAGTCGGAATAACTTCAGGTGCGGTAAGACCAACATTGTTAAGTGCCCTGGAAATCTCTATTGCCTTATTCACCGAGCCAAAATTGGCCGTATACTTTATCACCATATTGCTTCCGACATACTTCGCAGAATCACTGATCTCTCCAGTTTCCGGAAAGACGATATCCGATACTTTCTCATCCTGAAGTTCCCAATTTACCAGCACTTCAGAAATCAACTTATTACTGACCATGATGTGTTCCTCCTGAAAAATATTAATCTTATAAGGTCTTTTTGCCTTATATTCCCGGAGGTACTGCGCCGGTGTATATCCGATCTCGCGGATAAAAGCTCTGTAGAAGCCCGAATATGTTTCAAAACCGTAATCATATACAACGTCGTTTTTCTTTCTCTCCAAGCCTATCTCATAGATAACATACAAGAGCTTTCTCCTTAAAACGTACTGCATAACCGGTATTCCAACAGCTGATTGGAACAATCTGTAAAAGTGAAAAACAGAATATCCCGCAATCTCCGCCAGTTCTTCTGCAGTAATATCTTCTTTTACATTGTTATCTACATAATCCAACGTTTTCTGGATTGCTTCCCTGACCATACGCATTTCCCTCCTTTCTTTGATATTTCGTAGCTACACATCAATCATAATCTTCTATCGCCTGAATAGTATTTCCGTTTTTGCTATTTATAAAAACCGCGATCATCCACGCATAGCAGATAACCCGCGGTATCATTATTTTCATCGGGTAGCTCACCTTCAAAAGATGTAAACGAGGTGTAAATCCATTTGAAAAATCATCAGAATGTCCTATTTTCAAGGCTTTTCATTCTACTGAAATCGCTTGCCCCACCGAACAAAGAGTGCCTTTGGCATCAAAGACCCAGCATCTTTTTTAAGACTTCCCCTGTCTGATTATAATCATCTATCCAAATCAATCGCCCCCCTAAATGAGCAACGCTTTCTTCTACCCACTTTTTTTCTATATCAGTCCCAGGTCTTTTCCTAATCCAAAAATGTTCGGTAGATTCTTTACAATGTATTTCATTTTCGGCAAATTCTTCCATTTTATTACCATGAATCCAACCAAGCCATCTCCGCATGTTTGCATCCGTAAGTGATACTCCCACAAAAACCATTTTACTATTCATACAATTTTCAATAAACTGAAGCGCTTGCCATGATATGGGTGAATTAGCAATTTTCAAGTACCGTTCCTCAGTAAAAACCAACTTTGTATCTGCTTTATACCCTTTTTTTGTCTTTGCCCCATTTATTGGCAATATTCCATGGCAATGAACATAGGGAATCCTAGAAGAATGAGTTCTGCGCATACCATTAACTATTCTATCGAATTTCAATTTTCCTGCCCCATTGCAACTTTCCTTATAATAATAGTATTTTAACAGTGCTAAAAAGATAGCCTCTCCATTGAAGGACAAAACTGATTTCGGACCTATTTCTTTGTTAATAGCCATGATAATGGGTTCCGCGAGCAAATTCGCAGATGTATTATTAAATAATCTATCTTTTATTTTTTCAAATGTATTCCACTCTGTTTTCGTAAAAAATTTTGGTTCGAAATTTTCGTGAATTTTTACAAATGTTTTCCATTCCTCTTTAGTCAATTCAGTCTTTATAGGAGCATAAACCTCTTCCGACAACTTCTGCGCAAAACACTCGTCTGTTCCTCCTATGCGATTTCTAACAGCCTGCATCATTGCGTCCGCAGAAAACCCCATTTTTTTATACGTATCAATGGATATTTTATCCTTTGAATCACAGTACTTATCTATCATTCTTTCAACAAGAGTATACCAATCAGGAAGAAGTGGTGCGCTTGTTCCTGCTCCTATACACAAAGACCAACTATCTTCATTCAATAGCACTGGGTTAATCGAACCAAATTCCAATCCTCGTTTTGCCATTTTTACCCCCCCAAAAAAAATATAATTATTAATTCTTATTAGAAAAAAGAAGCACTATTAATATTGCTAAAATACTACAAACAAAACGTCATATAAGCCGGAATGTGCACTATATTATCTTTTATAATCAAATTTCTCGGGTGAATAATATAACTCTCGCCGATTCTTGTTTTGTATTTTTCCATAAATCTGTTTAATGAAGTTGTAGTATATTTTTTCCCCGATTTAACTTCAATCGGATACATCTTATATTTTAACTTGCTGTTATTGGAAATAATAAAATCAATTTCTATATCATTCCGATGCTTTTCTGTTGAGTAATGAGTATAAAAATACAGTTTATGTCCATTCGCCACAAGCATCTGTGCTATTACATTCTCATATAGCATTCCCTCATTAACAGAAAGCTTGTCATTAAGTATCTGCGCATATACCTCACTCTCAAGCAATTCATTCTCATCAAAAGCATGGCTGAGCAACAGTCCGGTATCCCCCAGATAGCATTTTACGTAAGTACGCTCTTCGTTTATTGAAAGTCCGACATTAGGATCATTGCAAAGGAAGCATTCGTTTGAGATCATGGAATCTGATAGCCAAAAGAAAGTATCGCTGTATTGATCCGCATAACTGCCTTCTTGTATATCTTTGAACACCACACGTTTCTCATGTTGTGACAACAAACCGGGAATCTGATCAAAAATAGCCAAAACTTTACTACGGTACTGAGCCTTGATCTTCATAATGTCATTACGATACAATTTCAAGATATCTCGCTTTTCAGCATCCACTAAGCTAAAGTTTTTCTCATTTTCGATGTAAAGAATAACTGGTTTTGGCATACCCCCTACCAGCATATACTGCTTAAAAAGCATCATTGCCTTATTATGCATCCCTCTTTCCAAAGGCTCTTTCCTTTCAAAGCAGTTCTTTATATAGTTTACTAATTGTTCTTCTCCAAGTGCCCAGGCGAACTCCTCAAAATCGAGCGGATACATCGTAATACTCCTCTCCTCTGAAGGAATTACGATATCCTTTACATTTTCCTTGATTGATATCAACGATCCTGTTTCTATATAATCGTATCTTCCATCTGCAACAAGATACTTTATTGCAGCTCTGGCCTGCGGAAACATCTGCACTTCATCAAAAATCAGCACAGACTTTCTCGGAACAAGATTGACTCCATAATAAGTGCTAAGTAGCATAAATAAGTCATCCAGCTTATTTATGTATTGATTAAAGTATTCTTCTACAACCTTATCCTTTTTTGCAAAATCTATTAGGATATATGATTCATATTCCTGCTTGGCGAATTCCTCCACGATTGTGGATTTACCAATACGTCTTGCACCTTCCACCATTATCGCTTTTGTTCCCTGACATTCATTTTTCCAATTCAGCAATTTACTATAGATTTTTCTTTTTAAAATCATGATAATTCTCCCTGATAGTCATAACTCCGCTTTCATTCATGCCGTTATGACTATGCGCACATTCTAAAACTACGTATTCTTTGATTATGCGCATATTTTATCACTTGTTTTGATTATACGCAATATAAATCGTCTTCTTTTTTTGATTATGCGCATATATCCATATTTTAAACCGACATTTGCGCTGAATTGGGATTTTTACTTCCGACATTTGCACCGACATTTATACCGACATTCTTGTGCTGTGCTCTTTCTGTTTACTACTTTATTTGCTACTTATTTGCTACTAATCCAAAGTTTTTTCTACATCAAACCAAAGAAAAAGCACCCTTTATCTCGCAGAGTGCTCTCATCATTCATCGGGTAGTTCACCTTCAAAAGGTGTAAACGGGGTGTAAATCCGTTTGAAAAATCATCAGAATTCCCTATTTTCAGGCTTTCCGTTCTACTGAAATCTTTTGCCCCAGCAGACGAACAGTATTTTTATCATATCTTTGGTTCTCTCTTTCAGAGGTGTGTTCCTTACCAAATCAAAAGGTGTAAACAAGGTGTAAATCTGATACTATTCTGCACACAAATGGATTATTTCCGCCATTCTTTGCTTTGGCATTAAATCCTACCGTGGCAGACGAATAGTATTCTTATCATCCCGTTAAATCCCTCTGTTTCTGCGGATTCCCGCGTTTTTTGTCCCTGTGGTCGGAGTCAAGGAACCATTGTTCATATATAATCCGCACTGTTACGGCCTATTTTGAAACGGCGTATGTAATGCTTGAAATTTTGAAGCTAATTCCGGACAGCTATTTGACTTCATTTGACGTTTTAACAATTGAAGTCATAATAATACACGCTTGCTACTGACTCAATATTCAATTATGCAATTAGCGGTCATATCTAATCAAGCTTCTATATGACTCATTTTCTTCAAAACGTCACTTGCGGTCAATACTTTCCGCCCAGATGATTGACCCATTTTGTGTCATTTGCAATTTGCAGTCAAATAGAATTCATCAATGCATTGACTCAAATAGCGAATAACCTGATATGAGTCATTCCGTGATGTCCATTTTAAACTTTCCCTTTGGACATTCATAAAAGACATTTTTTAATCCCGAACTGTCACTAAACATCTTCTCTGCTTTTTTCGTATTTTCTGTCTTTCTCCCCAATCAATACTATATACGTAATAAGGTTGAGGGGAATAATCCCCTCAACCCATATAAGTTGTTTAGAAAATCTGTCCGGGAAGTCTCAGCTTCTCCTTGGGTGGAAAGTCCTTATCGAACTCCTCCACATCTTCATCCTTCACATAATATCCCTGCGGAGTCTGATACACTCCTGTAATACCATCAAGATATCCCGGAATCAGCTCCTTACAAAGAAAGAATGATGAATCTGCATCCTCGGGGAGGTCGTGATAGCGAATCCCAAATTTGCTCGCATAATCAAAACCACTCTTGCCATAGAAATTTATATTTCCTTCAAACAAAACAGCTCCAAATCCCATTGTTCCAGCCTTTTCCAGTGAATAGTCCAAAAGAGCCTTTCCATAGCCATTTCTTTTTAGCTCCGGAATTATCCCAATAGGTCCCATGGTCAGAACATCAATTACTCTGCCGTCATCTGCTTCGATGATCGTCTTCATGAACATATTCTGTCCGATCAATCTGCCATCTTTTTCCATGACAAAATCAAGCTCGGGAATGAATGCCGGATCGTCTCTTAGCACGTGAATCACGTAGTGTTCAGCACATCCGGGCTTATATACATTCCAGAACGACTCCCTTACAAGTTCCTCGACAGCTCTGAAATCTTTCTTTTCTTCTAAACGAATCATATAGTCATTTTTATTCATTGTTTTTTTCCTCCTGAAAACTTGTGACCAAAAGTTGCTTCTCAGCGGGAGGCTTGTCAGATTGTCAGCAAACCTCCCGATCAGCTCACAATCTCCGGTGTGTTATACTTTTTCAAACAGCACTCTCCTTAGTTTTTTATTACTTCAATTTTACCATTTATTTGGGGATTTTTTTTAAAGAATCCCGTTCATCTTGCCCATAGCATGAATCACATCAATGTTTGCTCGTTGATGATCAGATGAAATTCCAGGTTTAAATAGCTTGCAGCCTTGCGGCACAAAAGCATACGCTCCATAAAAATCTCAAAATATTCACCAATTTCTCCGTATCTGGTGTCTATCTCAAGCTTTAATTTTATTGCTGTATGTTCCTGATTGATCTTAAGCACGGAGCTTTTAACAGAATAGTTGACTCTGTCATGAATATCATAATTTAACTTGTCATCATCCTGAACGCGGCTTCTCCTAACGTCAGATTTATCAGCCAAAATAAGCGCCGCAGCTATGTTGCTAACAGGAAGGCCATTACCTTCATCATGATTGCCAATTGCTCTGACAATAGGAGCTATATCTTCCGCAGGTATTCCCATCTTGTCCAGCAGATAAAAAGTCATAAGCGCGCCGGACTGGCTGTGATCCACGCGGTTGATCACATTCCCCAGATCATGCATCCAGGCTGCAGTTAAAGCCAAATCAATAGTATGATCATCCATACCCAACGTATCCAGTATATAAGCTGCCCTATCTGCAACAACTCCTATATGTGCAAAGCTATGTTCTGTAAATCCCATAGCATGTAATGATTTATTCTGTTCCTCTATATAGACTTTTATATCGTGCTCTTTTTTTACTCTGTTAAATAATGGAAATCTGTTTCTGTCATCTAGTATTGTGCCTGTCATTTTATGTTTCCTTTCTGAGCTTATGCCTACCGTTCCTTCGACGTAATCTATATATTTTAGATCATACCACCTGTTAATTAAGCTCCCAGAACATATACACAATAAGAGATCCGCAAAGTGTCAGAGCAATAGAAAGCGACGTAACAACAGAAAGTATCTTCCCTCTAATATCACTCTTACCGTTCTTAACAGCATAAATAAATCCAACAGATGTAAACACCAGGCAAGCCGCCATATATCTAAAGTCGCTGCTGCAGGTATATGGATACTTAAAGACAAACAGTCCAAAGCTTATCAGCATAAATGCATAAGTGGTCAAAAGAAAAAGCGTCTTAAGATTCAGATTTCCTTTATCCGAGATTATCTTCCTTATAAAGCTTACAAAGAAGACTATAGTTGTAACTATAGCTGCTATGATTGATGAAACGTACGCAACTCTTGCAACCATAAGAAGCGGCTCAGAGATTGTCGTAGGATAAGCCTCCGCAAAAAGTCCGGTCTGAAACATGATTGCCCAGGTGTTGTGCATTGCGGCTGCACTTATCGGGTGGAAAGGGAACTCAATGTGAAGGTCCGAAATAGTCGGTATTCCTATGATCGACCAAACTGAATAGTCACCTGTAAACATGACTGACTGCTCAGGAATAAGCGCCGGAGAAGGGATTCCCGGCTTTTCGCCAAACAATACAATGTTTCTGACTATATATGAAAGACCAAGAGGAATAACAACAACTCCAAAAAGCACGTATTCAAGCACAATCTCCCTTATAGCCTTCATATCTTTTGACATGATCCTTGTAATAAAAACAACGAGGAAAATAACAGCGATAGAAAACGCGCAGATTGCTGTATTTAACTTACTTAGCATTCCAAAACCAAGGGAAAGCGCGATAAGCAAAATATTTTTAAAACTCTTTTCCCTGATCCAGACAAGGATTCTCCATATCGTACATAACAGGAGCAAAAGAGCTAATATATCATTATTAACAGAGCCCGCAAGCACCATCATCCTTGGATAAAAAGCAAATAGCGCCATGCCGGGGACATAGGTTCGAAGATCAAGCTCTTTTTCCTCAAATATCTCTTTGAGAATAAGGTACATAACAACCATGCAAAGCGATGAATAAACAAATGTCAGAACCTGCATGTTCTCAAAGCGCACGGCCTCCGGGATTCCCAGAAGTCTCTGAATTGTAAGCCAGATTGCTTCGATGATATGATGAAGCGGCGGATGATAATATCCAAAATGATCGTAAGGATCCATATCCGGAATATGAAAAAACTTGTAGATATACTCCGCATAACCAATGTGGCCGTTGTTAATATCAGGAGTTCCAAAGCCTGTATAGGTTCCGCCATCATTCTGAAGAGTATAGATGTCATTGAAAAGCACAAAACCCATGCGCATCAAGGCGCCAAAAAAGACCATCCACAAAATGATCTTGTCTGCGCTTCGTTCGGGATTATCCTTACGTACAATATATACAAGGACAAAGAAACTGATAATACCCACAGCAAATATCGAAGGTCTAACAATATTGGTTGCAGGAAGTGCCTGAACAACGGCTATTATCAGAGCCATTATCAGGATCATTACTATTGATTTCTGGGGGATCGTATCCTTTTTCACTATATTTTTCCCTCTTTATTCTTTAATCACTGCATTATTTACGGATAAACCCTTCATCCTCCGAAGGCAGCTCCTCAGAGACAAACCTCTCCACTTTCATGTGGAGGTCATATTTATCCCTAAGGGTACTTATGGTCTTCATCATAGGAGAAGCATGGTGGACATCTATAGCCTCCTGATTCTCCCATGAATCTATCAAAAGAACTGTCTCTGAATCATTCATTGGATAAAAATATTCGTAACGTACATTACCTTTTTCAGCACGGATCAGATCTGCCGTTCCGCTCTCTTCCATCTCTTTGGCAAACTTACGTGCATCACCGTTTTTACCGGTATAGTACAAATTTACAGTAATCATATTTACCCCCCTATTCTTTTGATTCCAGACCTAAAATAGTTATATTAATAATTTATGAGATTATATCGATTGATTCAAGATATCCGCCCTTAAGCTTAATGGTAAGACCAAGTCCACCGCCAAGCTGGCTTTGAAGATATGGTGCAAATTCATCTCTACTCATTTGAATAGAATCCTGTTCACCGCCGCTTGAAAGATACTTTGTACTTGCATTGGTTTTAAATGTGTATTTATTAAAGCCAAATTCAACAGGATTCCAATTAGCATCATAACGATAAAAATTACCCTCTATGATGATCGCATCATCAGTAAATGATATGCTCTTTACATAACCGGGAGAATAAGTCTTCTCAGTAACAAGGTCAGTAGTATAACTTCCGTCCTCAAGACCTGCAGATGCAGAAGCTTCCTTCTTTTCTGCAGACTCTGCTGCTTCGTTCTTAGCAGCTTCTTCCTTCGCAGCTTCATCCTTAGCTGCTGCTACTGCTGAAGCTTCTGATGCAGCGGCGTCCTTGTTTGCGTCTTTACTTGCTTCAACTGATGCTCCGTCACTTGCACCCTTACTTGCTTCTGCGGATGCATCCTCTGATGCCTCATTAGATGCCTCATCTGAAGCTCCATCAGTCACTTCCTCAGTTGACTCTTCCACTGCCTCTTCAGATACAGCTTCCGTAGACTGTACTGCGGCTGATGACTGCTCATTTACCTCATCAGCTCCTGTGCCTGATGCACAACCTGTTACCATTGCGGCTACTATCGCCATTGCTACAATTCTTTTTTTCATTAGTCAAAACCCTTTCCAATTATTATTTATTATTCAGCCCCCAAATAGGCGACACCTACTAATTATAAATACTTCAGGCACAATGTCAAAATTGTTAAATCCAGTCAATTCAAATAACGCCTTTTTTATACGCTTTTTGGGTGATATGATAAAAGAGAATGATCAAAGAATTTACTTAGCAGGGAGGCCGATTATGTACTACCTTATCAAGAATACCCTTGAAGAATGCAGCGCTGAACAGTGTCATGATGCAGGTTCACCGTATGTTGCCGTGCTTACTCCTGAGCAGTGGCTTGCACAGAGTGAGAATTTCGACATGGGAATTGATCTGGATATGGAAAATGAGAACATCCTCACTACCAAAGCAGAAGTCAACTTTGACTCCCTTACCGGTACTTTCTGCATTCCCGTACAGTCAGCCTGCACAGATGAGCCCGAATGCTTTTCTTTTGCCCTGGATGAAACAGGAATCATATTTATAGACAAAACCGACAGCGCTCTTAATCTGGTTAAACGCATACAACGAAACAAAAAATGGCGCAAGCCTTCACTGGAGCGTTTTCTATACGACTTTCTTGAACAGATAATCCACAATGATCTGCGTATCATGCAGCGATATGAACTTGAACTTGACGGAATAGAAAAAGAAATCATGACTGATGCCGAGGATGCGCATATCCAGCGCAACAACGAGATCCGCGGCGACATCAGAGACCTTCGCATACACTATGAACAGCTTCAGGATCTCGGACAAGAACTGGAAGAAAATGAAAACGGCTTTTTTGAAGAGGACAACTTAAGATATTTTCACATGTTCTCAAGCCGAGTAGACAGACTCTATGACGCCGCTACACACCTAAGGGACTATACCATCCAGCTTAACGACCTCTACCAGTCACAGCTTGATGTTAAGCAGAACCGTATCATGACAGTCCTTACAGTGGTAACTACAATCTTCATGCCTCTTACTCTTATAGCAGGCTGGTATGGCATGAACTTTAAGTACATGCCGGAGCTCAACTCCAAAATTGGATATCCTGTTGTTATCGGTCTTAGCCTTCTCATCGTCATCGGAAGTCTGACGTTCTTTAAGATAAAAAAGATATTATGATGTACAAAAAAAGAAATCAGAAACATACTATGCTTCTGATTTCTTCAACATGTTCATTCCGACACTTTCTCAGCATTTGAGTTTTCTACTCCAAGAGCTCTTTTTCTCTTATTATACAATGTAATAGTCTGGAAAATCACAAGTCCTGCAATAGCCGCTTCGCACAGATTTCTTAACGCGTAGCCAATCATAAATCCTGAATTCGAAGCTGCGACTATTGTCATATCTTTTTTCATATTTGAAAAATAAATAATTGTCGCTGCTATATTCGTGATTGCTAAATATGCAAATCTTATTGTGATGATAACAATCCAGATCATTTTATTGACCTTTTTGAAATAGAACATAGATAATGCTACAAGCGCTATTGCACACACAATCACTCCTAACACAGATTGGATATAAATAATTCTTGAAATAGATCTGTAGACGACATTATGAATAGACAATATAAGTGGTTTTATATTCGAATAAAAACCCATAGCACAATATGATACAAAAACCGCACCAAGACGTTTGGGAGAAAGTGTATCTCTTACAGCCTGTACCATTCCATACGTAAAAATAGCACCTATGATTATCATCGGAACTATTGCGTTAATAAACATAAGAGGATTCCCGCTCTCAAAGCCGTTAATATCTATATTGTAGACATAACGGTATTCTCCGTCTCCCATGGTAAATCGCACCACTTCACTAACTATCCGATACAGATAGCCGGCTACAATCAGCGTAAATAATGCAATAATAACATTATTTGCAGCTTTGTTTTCTACAACAGGATTTCTTTCAACTACTTTAGTCATATCTTTTCCTGATAACAGATCATCGAGGCTCACATCCAGAATCCGGCTTATATTCTTGGTAGTAATAAGATCCGGGTACCTGTCACCGCATTCCCATCTGGAAACCGCCTGCCTTGTTACATATAACTGTTCAGCAAGCGTTTGCTGTGTCATTCCTTTTTCTTCTCTTGCTCTTCTGAGCTGCTCGCCAAATTCGATCATATTACCTTTTCCTTTCCTTTTGTCATGCTCTTGCATGTATGACCCAAGTATCAGTTATGACGAAAGTAACTTCAAGCACCACCTTAAAAAATCATGTCACCAATACGGTGACACGGCTAAAATACGCCTTTTTCACAAAGTTTGCCAGATGATATCAGTTGAACCTTCAGTTGTTGAATCAATCTGTTCCTCTGTAGCTATTCCGGACTGTACTTCCGCCAAGTATACACAGATATCAGAAAAAAAACAAATTTAAACCAATTTATTTTCTTTGGTATTTATACTTGATTCTACCGTATATCGGCCACATGCCACATAGAACAGTGTGGCAGCCGGAATCCCAATTGGAGAACTAATATACGAAAAGCATCTTATAACGATTGAATGTGCAGTAACAGTTTTCGCACCCATCAAGGCATAAAAATAATTAAACGCCATATTTCCAAATATGGATAGTAAGGATATTAAAGCCGCTAATATAACAAGAATAATGACCTCAACTTTTTTTCCTTCTTTTTGAGATAAGCTGAGAAAAATAATAAAGATAAACAAATGTATAATTGCAACGAACATTTCAAAGGGGATCACCAATTGTACATCGGAAAGGATATCATCCATAAACAGGAAAAAAAGCTTTTTCTGTATTGCCACTATTATAAATCCCAAAAAAACATACACCGCTTGAAGTATCAAAGCTATTAAAGCCAATATATTTGTAGTTTTATTATTCATCAACAATAATCTCCTTCCGGCATTTCATAGTGATAGAGGCATTATATCTTTTCTGTAATACCTTGTCTAGGACATAAAAAACCTCTATCCCGCTTTGTAACCGGGATAGAGGTAAAAAACAAATTTGAAACTATCGCTACATCAACCTGACAGACCACTGGATATCTGGTTGATTGTCTCAGACATAGCACTAAGTTCCTCAATATTGGCATTGATTTCTTCCATTGCAGCGCCTTGTGAAGAGATGTTCTCGTTAATGCCCACAGTCTTATCTACCATGATCTTGATAGTTTCTGACATATGATTAAGCGTCTCAGCGATCTCTTTACTTGTATTAGTGGAAGTAACAGCAAGTCTTCCAACTTCTTCGGCTACTACCGCAAAGCCTTTGCCGGCTTCTCCTGCTCTTGCCGCTTCTATGGAAGCGTTAAGTGAAAGGAGGTTAGTCTGTGAAGCGATATCCTGGATAATATCAATTATCCTAAGTGATGCCTCAACTGATTCGTTAATTACGTCGGTGGACTTTACAATTTCAGCCTGTTTGTCGGCTACACCCGTCATGTCTTTTGTTGCCTGATCTACAGTCTTAGTCATTTCAGAAAGAGCCTGCGTGAGATTATTAACACTCGTTCTCATCTCGCTCTCAATCTGCTTATTCTTCTTGGAGTCCGTAATGTCCAAAATAGAGCCCGCAACAACTATCGGCGTTCCATCGCTCTCTCTCACTGTCGTACCAACAGCTTTAAACCATCTGTAAGTGCCGTCTTTGCGCCTTAATCTGTATTCAATGTCAAAAGGCGTAGCACCGGAATAATCGTTCACATGCTTACTAAAGGCATCCAAAGCTGCCTGTTTATCTTCAGGATGAAGACTGTCACTCCATGAATTAAGTACATTAGGAAAATCGCTCTCATCCTTATATCCAAGAAGATGCCTAAATTGCTGGCTCCACCAGAAAGGATTTTCCGGATTGGATGGATTTCTGCCTATCACATTCATGCTCCAGCTACCCTCTGAAAGAGTACTGTCTATGGCATCGTGACGCTGAGTTTCAACCTCTAGCTTTCTCGATTGCTCCATCTGCTCCGTTATATCTATGAAAATTCCAATGAATATCTCAGGCAAACCTCTTTCATTCCTTGAAAGATTACCCGCCGCGCGATACCACCTGTATTCTCCCGACTTTGTCTTTAAACGATAGTTAACATCATACTTCTTGGTATTGGTCTTATCTTCCAAAGTTGCATTGAACTCCGAAAGAACCATATCTTTATCCTCAGGATGAAGTTTACTTGTCCATGCTTCCAGAGTATCAGGAAAATCCGACCTGTCATTAAAGCCAATCATCCTGCGAAATTCATCGCTCCAATTAACTCTGTTAATCTCGCCGCTGGTAGAGTCAAAATACATCTCCCACATACCTGAATGTATTATTTCATTGACCATACTAAGCTTTTCAGCTTCACCACTGGCGTATTCCATTATCTTGGAAAACTTCTCGTTTATCCTCTGTATTGCCTCTTTATCATTGTCGGAAATGATACCATGATTGCTTATCAGGTTCCCGCCCTTTAGGACATTATCTACGCTGCCGTTTTCTATAGCCTCAAGCAGGGCATCATTGTTTTTTTCCTTCTTGAAAAGCATAGCGAACCTCCTTTAAATGGTTTTTCACGCAATTATTCACTATAAAACAATACTATATGTTTCATCTTACTATATAAATGCATGATAAATCAAATCAGTTTTGGGTTCCGGCGCTATATTTAGAAATAAAATTTCATTTATCGCTAATCGTAGTTGTCCTTACTGATTCTCCGCTATTGCCATTCTCATTGAGGCTATTCCATCTTCATTAGAAATCTCTTCAAATCCCATTCTCTTGTATAACTCATATCCTATCTGCATTACAGAAGGCTTAGTGGTGAATGTCACCTCTTTAAAACCTATTTTTCTTGCCTTATCGAGCATGGTATTTAACATGATCCTCGCATAACCTTTACCACGATATTCAGGCTTAATAAATAGTCTTTTTGCCTCACAAACACTATCATCAAGCTTTTTTATTGCTATACACGCAATGGGCTTTTTGCTTTCATATCCCACAAGAAGCGCCCCTCCTTTATAAAAGCCCTCAAGATCTGCAAGTTCCTTATCAAAAGAAACAAAGCAGCTTTCCGCACCTTTAATCTGCGAATACTCCATAAAAAGATTTTTTATTATTTCTGCATCAGTGCAGTCCTTTACCTCAAATGCTCCCATTGCTTCTTCCTCCATAAACTTCTGTATATATGCATCGCCGCATTTACACCCTCCGCCAAACAACTTGAAATTCATATTATTATCCTCCTTCAAATAAAAAGATTTTGAAAAATATTAAAACCATAGCCGACTATCATAATTCCTATCGTGCAAATGGCTATAAATGTACCAAGCAGCTTTGCTTTAATTACCTTCTTCAGCATGATAAGTGATGGAAGGCTAAGCGTAGTTACTGCCATCATAAAGCTTAGGATTGTACCAAGCATAGCTCCCTTTGACAGGAGTACCTCTGCTATTGCGATTATCCCAAAAATATCTGCATACATTGGAATACCTATGAGTGATGCAAGGATAACCCCAAAAGGATTTCTCCCTCCAAGTAATGCCCTGATCCAGCTTTCCGGTATCCAGTTATGGATAAATGCACCAACGCCTACTCCCATCAAAATATATGGGAATACCTTTTTAAATGTAGATATTACCTGATCCCCGGCGCAGGCCATACGCTCTTTAACATTGAGCCTCGGAGTCTCTTTATCAGCTCTGGTATTTGCGTTCCTCAGAAACTCAGCGATCTGATCTTCCATGTGAAGTTTCTCGATCAATGTTCCACCGAAAACAGCAATTACAAGTCCCATCACAACATAAATGATGGCTATCCTCACCCCAAAGATACTCATAAGAAGTACAAGGCTTCCAAGATCCACCATAGGTGATGAGATCAGAAAAGAAAAAGTTACACCAAGTGGTAATCCTGCCCTCGTAAATCCCATAAATATCGGTATTGATGAGCATGAGCAGAACGGTGTCACTGTTCCAAGCAGCGCCCCTACTATATTAGCCCCGATACCATGAAACCTTCCAATTATCTTCCTGCTGCGCTCCGGAGGAAAAAAACTCTGAATATATGAGATCAGATAAATCAGCAAGCAAAGAAGGCTTGTGATCTTTATCACGTCATAGATAAAAAAATGTATGCTGCTTCCAATCTTACTTTCTATGTCCAGCCCTAAGCCCGAGAGAAGTTTGCCTGTTAGGATGTTTAGCCATTTCATCCCAAAAATCTGAATCTGTATAAAATTCCACATCACACTTCTCTCCTGCAGCATTTTCCGATAGTGTCATTACAAAGTGTTTTTATGAAACTGCAGAACTGCTTCATGACGTCTGTATTTATTGAATAATAGTGCCATTTGCCTTCTTTTCTATCATTAACAAGTCCTGAATCCACCAGTATCTTCATATGATGAGAAAGAGTGGGCTGTGTAATATCAAATCTTTCAAGAAGTTTACAGCCGCATTTTTCTTGATCAGAAAGCATCTTGACGATTTCCAGTCTGTTAGGATCCCCAAGAGCCTTACAAATTAGCACTTCATCTAATTTATCCATAGCATTTACCTCACATTGATATTTATCTATGTGTTGATATTAGCACATACATAGATAAATATCAATGTATTTTTTTAAAAAAAAGACAGAGTGAGAAAAACTCTGTCTTAGTCTCCCAATCTTTGAAGATACTGTTCTATCAGATGACTGATATCTGATGGATCATCTGTCATTCCCCTCTCTACCCACAGCGAGATTATATTCCATATCGCGCCTATATTAAATGCTATCAGATAGTCAGGCTCCAGTCCTGACATAAGTTTGATAAAAGGATTATTAGGATCAGCGTTCTTACTTATCAGAGGTATTTTCTCGTTGAGCTTCAAAAGAAGAAGATACAACATATTATTTTTCTGAAGTACGAAGAACAAGTCCTTGTTAAGCTTGCAAAATCTGAATATGACCGTCAGCGGATCATCCGAAGTGCTGACCAGTGCATCTATATATTCTTCGATTGCCTTATTGATTATAGAATCCAAAACGTCATCTTTTGATTTAAAATTACGATAGAAAGTCTTCCTTACAAGATCAGCTTCCAGAATAATTCTTTTAACTGTAATCTCCTCATATGGAAGTTCGTGCATCAGCTTTAATAAAGACTGCGTTATCAGCGCTTTTGATCTGATCGCTGAAGGATTTCTGGAATCGTTCATCAAGTTCTCCTTTGAAGTGACACATTTTCATGAGTTTGTGTAACTTTGCCCCAAAGCATATACATCTTCTTAAGTATAGGGTATGATCTGTCAAAAGTACACACGTGTGTCACTAAAGGAGAATGTATGAAAATAATCATTATAAATGGTAGTCCAAGAACTAACGGCTCTACGGCAACCATACTTCATCAGATAGAAAATGAATTGATCTCAAATGGCGTAGAAACTGCATATTACGATCTCAAAGAGCTTTATATAGATCCCTGCAGCGGTTGCTGCTCATGCTATAAAACCGGACATTGTTATAAAAATGATGATGCGGAAATCTTATCAGAACAAATCAGAAAGTCAGACGGTTTGGTGATCGGATCACCAACATATGCATGTAATGTATCAGGAACAATGAAGCTATTCATCGACAGGGGACATTTTGTAATTGAGCAGTTACTTTATAATAAATTCTGTATCACTGTAAGCACCGGAGAAAACTACGGATATAGGAAAACACTTAGGATACTAAATGAACTTGTTTTATATTCAGGCGGATATATATGCGGCAGCATTGCTGTCAAAACGCCTTTTGCAGAGTCGTTTCCAATTAATGATAAGACCAAAAGATCGTGCTGTAGAACTTCGAGGAACCTGATCCTGTGCCGCAAATCGCTATTACAATCAATCGCTCATAATATAATATTCCGGTTTGGAATCAGACCTTTTGTATATAAAAAAGGCCCGGCTTATCAGGGAGTGATAGACAGATGGGAAGAAATATAAATATACTCTTATTGATCTAATTGTATTTTTTGTACTTCTATAATCAGCGCAAAAAGAAAACATAGTTCACAGATGCACACCATAAAAGCAACTATTGTAGAATTAAACAAAACACCTAGTACTAATGATAATATCGGAATTATTATCGAAAAAATTTTATATGCATTGGAAATATATAGCCATGAATATGGTAGCAAATGCGCTCCAAAAACCATCGCAAATACCATAACCATTTTTTCAGGTACTGCACTAAATACCCACATGACAATCAAAATATATAGCATCTGATTCATAGTGAATAAAAAACCCGCTTTACTTAATGGATTAGTTTTTGAAAACAAATCTACTTTGATTATTTTTCCTATTAACATTGCAAGTGGCATCAACGGACAAGAACAGCAGAAAACTAAAATGTTTTGCTGTTTAATTGGAATATCCAGTAATGTTACTATTGTAATCATTCCCCACAACACAACAGATGTAGCTATAAAAGGAATTCCCTTCTTTTGCTCTTTGGCTATATCAAGTCTTAATTCATCAAGCGACATAACTTTTTCTCCTTTAATCACCCACCTGCTCAATCACAACTGACTCGCCTGATGAGCAATCTCCATTAAACCACTGCCATTTTTCATGTAATTCTATTATTCCGTTATCCTTAATAACCGGTATGCTATGACACTTACCGACCCGAATATCATCATCGATATTTAAATGCACATAAAAGAAATCCAACTCTCCGGCTTTGTTGACTTTCCCAACCATGTAGCCTGTCTTTATTTCTCCGCCGGAGTAATCAGCAGTAAAATCAAAGCCACTTTGGTGATAATGAAAAACCGTATTTCCATCTACTTCACCATTTTCAGAATTCGTAAGAGGTACAAATATCTTTCCATTGTAGTCAATGTCAGTCACATTCTGAGTCAAGTTTTTTTCCATTACTTCATACACAAGAATCACATTGTTTTCTACCTGGTACTTGCAATGTTCAACTGTTTTATACCCTCTGGAAAAATATAAATGGCTTGCCGGCAAAGATGCATCTAATACAGCTGTAGAAGCTTTCTTAGCTATATATTCCTCCAAGCGATCCATGATATATGTGCCATATCCTTTTCCTTGATATTCAGGTTCCACATATACTCTTGTAATATGATTGTCCTTATGGCAACCAGTTCCAACACATTTTCCATTTATTACAAGGATACCCACCAAATTGTCCTCTATATCTCTTAGTATGTTTTCCTTGCTATGCAAGCAGCAAAAGAAATCAACAACTTCGTTAGGATAATATTTGGGGTATGTGCTTTTTATCGAATTTTGAACTATTTCATATACTGTGTCTAAATCCGCGGTTGTCGCAGATATATATTCTTTCATGCAACTATTCTCCTATAAACAGCCTAATCATCCTCTTCGACTATCCATGATCTTCTGATAATCACAATGGAAAGTACGATAGTCACAATAGTCATAGGGTCTCCCATTATAAATACCAGCCAGTATAGCATATTGAAATTTAAATAAATAAGACCGGCAATCTTGGCTATAATTTTCAGAGAAAAGAAAGCAAGCCATAAGTAATTTACATTCATCATCCGATGTTCCGGAATTTTATGCAAGGATTCAATTTCAAAATCCTTAGCAATGTAATGGAGCACACTTTTTTGCCGATAGCACAAGTAGATCATAAATCCAAGAAAGAAAAAGTTTTCTATCAAAGAAGGTATATAGTAATACTTTTCCTGACCAGTGAAATGGATTGCGATCGCAGAAGTCAAAAGTCCCATCAATCCTAATATATGTGTGTTCTTTACTCTTCTTTTGACTGCTGATATCAAGATATTACCAACACAAATTGCCCCCGACATTACAACTGCCGGGATTATTCCCCATCGCCTATAAACAATATAAAAGATAAGCGAAGGGATAATCATATTTATTATAGCCTTAAGCACGGCTGTTCGCTTCTTCATCTAAATCTCTCCATAGCATATATAAATCGCGCAGTCATGTCGATGACATACAACTGTTATTTTTTGAATCATCAAGATTATTTAGCCCCATACCTGCACAGGACATCCATAATTCATATACTTTTTCATAATCATCAATCGTCATTAATCGTATTCCCATATTTACCTCGAAAAACGTGAAGTTATACTACTGTCGTCTCACCTCGAAATATTACCGATACATGAGTTATCTTGTTTTCGGAATCAGGGTATTCCTTCTCAAAATGCATACCTATCGATTCCGCTGTCTTATAGGAACCGACATTTGTATATTTGCAATATGAATAGAGCGCTGGGTAATCTGTGTTAACAAATGCCCAGTCTCGTACAGCACTTGCTG
>JAEEGK010008861.1_pt1 | contig 23662 bp, 19 predicted proteins | sample 8958771 | NCBI WGS metagenome assembly JAEEGK01 (sample SAMN16246547, study PRJNA631951) | gut metagenome | biome: gut microbiome; feature: rumen; material: SC-attached | host: Bos | place: Iran: Karaj | collected 2018-10
ATGAAAATGCAAGTCTTCTGACTCGCGTTAGGGAGGCAAATCCTGCCTCCTGCGGAAGCTTTCCTACCTTCTCAGGGACGATCCAAAACCGTCCAAAATGGAAGCCTTTCGGCTCACATCGGATTAATCCGATGCTTCGGAAGTTCCTCACGCTCACAGCGCCGGTTACGCCAGGCATCGCCGCGCAGCACATAGTCCATGCGGCTCACCTTAGTTCCATATACGCGCCCGTCTGACCCCGCGCGGGGCCTTTACAACAAGGCACGGCAAATTCATTATTAAGTTTTTTAATAGCAACACAGCGTTGCCTTAACAGATTATTGCACTGTCAGGCATAGTTCATGAACTATCAGTTCAGGTTTTTGCACTGGCAGGCCAAGTCGCCCAATCATGCAAACGACGCCAAACTAGGCGTCTGTTATGAGAATATCAGATTGTCTTATCTTTGTCAATAAGGAAATGCAGATTTTGTAAGCTTGAGGCAATTTGCGCCGTTTTTGCCGCTTTAAGTCAAATTTGCTGATGATAAGATGTTGTTATACAACACGGGGCCGCCTGATTGCGGCCCCGCATTTTTTATTGGAGTTTTGCGCCGCTGCGCTTCGCTCTTACATCTGCATGAATCTCATGAGCATTGTCACCGCTTCGCCTCTGGTGGCGCACCCTGTTCCATTTACGCGCCCGTCTGACCCCGCGGAGAGATCTTAACAGCAAGGCACGATATATTCATGTATTTCCTTTGCAGTTAATTAGACAATTATAGTCATGTGTATTATTTCTCGCAATTTTATGACAGCAAATGTATTATATTTACTTAATTACAATTTTCTTGAAGTACAATCTTCTATATTTATGCAAAACTCATTGTATAAGCCCGTTGATAGGGATTGCATAAGAGCCGCCCCCCGGTAATGCGCTTAATTCCATGAGCATGTTGAGCAGCTCATACAAACAAAACGTATAAACGGCTAAAACAACATACGTTTTCAATTAAGGCCACATTTATGCTTATATTTCTGTGCCTTTTGCACTGTAGTACTGCAGAGGTTTAATTGTTTTTGAACAATTTTGATATGAGGTATAAGAATTTCGATTGGCTGTTTTGAAGACTAAATATGCTATAGTCCACACTCACTTATTGTAAATTATAACAACATATTGTGTCATGCTTCTATTATCGTCATTTTTCGACCTTTTTTGCTGAAAAGTTATTCTTGCCAAACTTTGTAATTTATGCTAATATCCATCGCAAAGGAGGTCAGAAAATGAAAACAATATTAAAACTTTTCTCAAACTTCCTAACTTTAAATGATTTTGCTGCTTGCACAGCATACGGCATTATTGCCGAGACCGAGGGCGGCAGCAAAGCCGTCGTCGAGGACGTCTCTGCAGATAAGGAGACTGTCGAGCGTCTGGTTCAGCTTTTCGAGTCCGAAAGACTCAAAGAAGTATCTTCATCTAATCTCCGTGCACATTGGCTAATCTATATAGTAGTTTATTCTTGCTCTTATTTTGCCTGTAAGGATATAACTCCCCGGCAAAACGGAAGCTATGTTCTATAAAGAAGTTTTGCAAATATGTGAGATGTTTCCCCGCATCTGTTTTATGACAATTGCGCCAAACAGTTCAACTTGATTTTTTGGGGCATGTTAATACAAATAAGGAGACCAGGAAATGAAAACATTATTTACAATTTTCTCAAGCTTTCTAACTTCAAATGATTTAGCTGCCTGTATAACCTACGGCATTATTGCCGAGGCTGAGGACGGCAGCAAAGCCGTTGTTGAGGACATCTCTACAGAAAAGAAGGCTGTCGAACGCCTGGTTCGGCTTTTCGAGTCTGAAGGACTCGAACCGGTACATCTCTTTGACGCGGTCTATGACGCGATCGCCGACGGCAAGCTTTAGTCAATTTGAAGCACCCACACGCGGGACGGGTCCCCGCAATAAATTCTCTGAGTTCGGCGACGGCCCGCCCTTCGTCCGTGGGTGTATGAAGAAATTTATGCCAGCATCATCTCTATCGCCTACTCTACCGCCTGCAAACCGGCAATAACGGCGGTTTACAAAACAAAGACGCAGGACCGCATGATTGCAGTCCTGCGTTTTGTTATATATGTTCCTTGTTCCGCGATTTTTCGAGTTATGCGCTTACATCTGCATGAAGATTGCGAACGCCGCGAACCGCTCGCGCGTAATGCTGTACATTTCCCATTGAGGGCATTCAGTTTTTCAGAGGTTCAATGCCCTTTTTCACTGAGATAATTCTCCCAATCGAGGGATATGCTTCCATCCTCATGCACTAGTGCAGGGATGCCTATGCTGCCGTTCTCCTTGCAGGGAGCAAACGCGGGATCAGTATCCCTGTGTTTCAGGAATTCTTTAAGAACGGGTATGCTTTTGTTTATTTCGAGCAGTTCATACTCTATGCCATTCGCGTCGAAATTCGCCTTGCATGCTATACAGTCGGGGCATAGCTCGCTCCAGTATATTTTCAACATACGTTCAACCCTTCCCGATAATATTCAAAACCTCGCCGATATACATATCATGCGCCGCCTGACCGTCATACAGAGCTTTAGCTATGTTTTCCGGCAGCTTGGCCGGGTCCAGCGTCTGCATGAAGATTTTCCTGCAAACAAGCGTAATCTCCGCTTCCTCAAAGGAAACAGAGTCCCCCGCCTTTATCGGAGTAAGGCCGGAGTTTTTCATCTTATCCATGTCTCTGCCGGATTTGGAACCGAGGACGCCGAGTACAGGCTTATACTGCTCAGGATAAAAGCTTACTGTAAACAGATCGTTTGCGTCCATGAAATCGTGGGTATATCTTGATGATCTGACGTAAACCGTCGCCGCAGGCTTGCCCCAAACGGTTCCGAGAGCGCCCCAGCTTATGGTCATCATATTGAAGCGGCTCTCGTTTCCTGCCGTAAGCAGAGCCCATTTCTTATCAAACAGTGAAAATATATCAGAGGTAAATTCCATGTTCATTTCTCCTATTAAAACTTTATCATGAGTTTAACCTTAACGGGAGGCTTTACGAGGCCGGCGAAGGTCTCTCCGTCCTTTGCTTCCCCGACTATGCTTCCGTAATGCACTGGAATTGCAAGCTCCGGGCGGATAGTGTTCACTAGCTCGGCCGCCTTCTTCGCGTCCATGGTGTAGGTCCCGCCGACAGGGACAAGCGCAACATCGCACTTGACGCTCTTGGCTTCCTTCGTCGCGTCCGTATCTCCGGCAATATAAATGCGTTTGCCGCCCGTTTTCAGAATATAGCCCACCCACTCGGCGCTCTTTGGATGGAAGGGCTTGAGCAGGTTATATGACGGCACGGTCTCAAATTCAAGCCCGTCAAGCTCCACGGAGGTGCTCGGCTTAACCGTTACCGTTTTGCCGACAAAACCGGAGGCTTCCGTGGCCTTCTTCTCCATTTTTTCCGGCACAACAAGCACGGTATCCGCGCGGGAAACCTTCTCGATTGAGTCCGGCGAAAAATGGTCGTAATGGTCATGCGTTACGAGTATGAAAGCCGCGTCGTGCGGTGCAGTTTCCATCTCAAAGGGGTCGATGTAAACCATTCCGATATCGGTTTTGACTCTTATGCTGTTATGCTTAAAAACCTCGATATTCTCCATTGTCACAGCCTCCTTGTTTAATCTATATTTTCCGTAGTCACCGGCCAAACAGCATACGGCGCAGGATATATTTTCTTATTCCCATGGTTTTGCGGAGTTTACGCTCCATAAAGATGTAATAATCGCACATTTTACGCACATCCTCATCCGTCGGAGGACGGTTTGCAAAGCGGGACAGTATAACGGGCCTGCAGACATTTTGTATTTGTTCGCCATCTTCTTCGCAGCTCAAAGCTTCGTCCGCGCGGCGGCAGAAGCTGAGGATGGTGTCCGAGGGCTCCATTTCGAGCCCGAGGAAGCCGAGTTGCTTCAATATCTGCCTGTAGCACTCATCTGCCCTCGCAGCGCTGTCCCGATGCTTTCGGTTCAGGCGGCGGTAGAAGTTCTCGACGCGGAAAAACAGCAGGACAAAGCGCATGATCATGAACAACAGGAACGCTGCCGCGTCGCAAACAAGGACGATAATCAGGATTTTCCCTATATTACCGTTGCGCCGCGCTGCGCTTACTGTATTTTGCGGCAGTTCCGGCAGCTCCGGCTCAGGCAGCTCCGGCTTCGGCAGCTCAAGGATTGGCGGCGGCGAAAGGTCTGGCTTAGCATCGGGTTTCGGCGGATCCTTCTCCACAAGCTCGTGGAAATTCCATTTCACGGGGTCAAAGTCCATCCAGCCAAGACCGTAAAAGTAAATCTGCGTCCAGGCATGGGCCGTAGCGTTAGTCGCTATATAGGAAACCGTATTCGGCTGAATGTCAGCCTGCTTCATACCGTAGCCTGTCGCGTACCGGGCGGGAAGCCCCGCCAGACGCGCAAGCACGGTCATTGCGCTGGCGTAATAGGTGCAGTAGCCCTCGCGGTTTTCCAAAAACGAGGAAACAAAGTCTCTGCCCATCGGCACTTCGCCCGGCGTTTGAGTATATGTACAGTTATCCGCAAGCCATTTTTCAATGGCGCACGCCTTCTGATAATCATCCTCACAGCCCTCGGTTATCTCTGCCGCGAGTTCACGAACGAAGGGCTCCACGGAGTCCGGCACGCGCGTACAAAGCGCCGCAAGTTCCTCATACCGTTCATCTTCATCCGCGGCGGCATAACTCAGCAGGCGGCTCATATTCTCGTCAAAGCCCGGAGCTTTCTTATCGAACACCCGCGTGGTCAGCGTATAATTGGCCCCGAAGCCCGGAAGCTCGGAAAAAAACAGCTCGCCCTGCGTATTGAAGTAAACGTCGGCGTCGTCCCCGTTTCGCAGGTTCAGCCCCGTCACCTTGCCCTCCGCGAAGATGGCGCGGAAACGCACGTTCATGGAAACCTCCAGCGTTGCTTCCTTTGTGATATTATTATAAAGCACGGCAGCGTCACGGGAAACCGGCCTATCAATGTCGTAGACCTCGCGCCGTCTGCCCCGCCACAAGGGGCTATTGAAGCGAAAACGGTTCAGTGCGCCGGAATCGTACCAGCTCCCGCCGTCATAGCTGTCATACACAGTACCCGCAAGCAGAATCGGCATATCCGTCTTAACATGCATTACGGGCTTATTATCCGGTTTCACGTCGCCGCCCAGTCTGGTGCCGTTGGGTGCAAGGCCGGAATAGCCAAGGCTGAACGCGCCGCTGCCGGTACCTCCGCCTCCGTACGCCGCCATAACGTCCTCAAGGTCCTCAACGAAGTTCACAAGAGCCTTGGATTGCCATTCGCCATCCTCCTTCGGGCCCATCGCAAAGGCAAAGAGCACCATAAACGGCGTGAGCACAAGCGCTGTAACCTGCATGGATGCGGCGGGAATTATGCCTCCAAGTTTGCGGTTTATGCTGCGGGCATTTGTGCGGGCAATCAGGACGAAGGCAACTATCAGCAGTATTGCCGCCGAGGCGAGCATCCCCTCATAGCCGGTAACATACATCCAGACGAGCAGTCCCCCGCTGAGCAACAGCCATACGGGCAGGAATGAAAAACGCCGGAAAAACAAATATAAAACCAAGGTCACAGGGAAGCAAAGCGCCAGATGTATAAGAAATATACTCCCGTTTTCCGAATACGGGAGAGTGTAGGGACAGGCTGCGCTGTACCATTCTATAAAACCGCGGACATAGTCGATAACTGCGTCCTTAAGCTTGAATACCCAAACGGCTCCCGCTCCCAAAGCACCCAAAGCCACAATCAGCACAGGAGCGATCCACCAGCGGCGGGACATCAGGAAGATAATCGAAAGATCCACCGCAATAAACAGCGCGCAGTCCGCCATACCCGCCTCATGCCCCATCGCTGGCAGGAGGGCGGCGCAAATCACGCAGCTTCCAAGGAGGGCGCAAATGAGCTCAACGATAAGGGAGACTACGGATTTTCCGTTTTCCTTCTTCACGTCGGCACCCCCTTAATCCAGAGCCGTCAGCTCCGCCGCCACGTCGCAGCCCACAGGCAGACGGACAGCCGGCAGAAGCCCGGGATCGTGATGCTCATTCCCAACGAGCACCAGCGTCACAGCGCTGAAAAATGGCTCCGCCGCCAAAACAGCGCTTTCCATCGTTTCGTCAAAAGCATCGGTAACAAGGATAAGAGAACTGCTTCCGGAAACGGTTTCGCGCGGAAGCTCCCCGCTGAACGAGCCCTCCCCGAAGGGCAGCATAGCAAGCCAGCGGAGCATTTTGTCAAAGTCCCGAGTGCTGCCGACTTCTTCAGTCTCGTGTATGCCGCGGGTATCTCCGAGAGCGCGGAGAGAGGCGTTACGGTTGCGGGAAAGGCAGTGAAGAGTAATGCATGCAGCCGCCTCGCATACCGTATCAGCGCGTGCGAGGGCGTCCTCCCCGGAGTGACCGTGGAGGCAGTTATCTATGAGCACGGTGATATTCTCACGGACGGGCTGTTCATACTGTTTTACGAAAAGCTCGCCGTGCGCCGCGCTCTTTTTCCAGTGTATTTGCTTGAGCGGGTCTCCGGGGCGATAGGCTCTCGCGCCGGATATGCTGCTCCCGCTCTCGGAGCTGATAAGATAGCGCTCGCCGAACAGCTTTTCGTCGGCGACCTCGGCGTGCACGGAGGACGGCGTCTCAGAGCGGGGAAGCACTGTCAGCTCCGGCTGTCGGTAATAATGGAGCTTTCGCATATCAAAGCGCATGGGCAGCAGCCCGAAAACGTCGGTTATCCGCATCGTGGTGATACCCACGGGGTATACGCCGCGGTAGGGCATGGCTACGCGAAAATCAAAATCCTTCCATTCAAACGGCAGCAGACTGAATGTAATCCGCTCTTTATCGCTTGGGGAGGCCAGTTCCACGTCTACCTCCATCATGGAAAGCGGAAGAGGCTTTTCATTCCTGATAGAAATATGCAGAGCGGTCTCGCTTCCTTTCATGGCAGCATCCTCTTCCAGCGTCTGCGTATAGGAAAACGTGCGCACCGTCCACTGGTTCAGAACCGCTATTACAAGCAGCATAAGTATCTGGACTATAAGGAAAATAAACCACATTCTCAGCCCGGTATACAGTCCCGCAATCAGGAACACCGGCATAAGGAGATAAAAAAGAAAGCGCAGTACTTTCATGACACCGCCGGGACCTTTATTTCACGTATGATGGAGCGAAGAATACTTATCCGGTTCTCACCGCGGATTCCGCTGCGCCTGTCAAGCACCAAACGGTGGGCCAAAACAGGTATAGCAAGCTTCTGAACGTCGTCCGGCATGGTGTAATCCCGCCCTGCGAACATCGCGTGGGCCATCGCCGCCTCCGTGAGCGCGATGCAGCCGCGTGGACTTATGCCGAGGCTTATGCGCTCATCCCCGCGCGTCGCCTCCGCGATGTGGATAATATAGTCAAGCACCGCATCGGCGCAGATTATATTTTTACGTTCCTCTCGAAGCGTCAGTATATCCTCCGCCGAGGCGACGGGTTCGATGCTCTCGATGGGACGGGCGTTCATATTGCGGCGAAGAATATCGATTTCCTCGATGTGGCTTGGATAGCCAAGAGAAAGCTTCATGAAAAAACGGTCCAGCTGTGCCTCCGGCAGCGGATATGTACCCGTGTGTTCAACGGGGTTTTGCGTCGCGAGTACGATGAAGGGCTCCGGCAGCGGATAGGTTTTCCCGTCTATGGTCAGCTGCGTTTCCTGCATGGCTTCGAGCAGGCTCGACTGAGTTTTGGGGCTCGTGCGGTTAATTTCGTCGGCAAGAACTATCTGTGCCATGAGGCCGCCGAAGCAAACCTCGCGCTCCCCCGTCTTGGGGTTGAACGCCGTATAGCCCGTAACGTCTGAGGGTAAAAGATCAGACGTGAACTGAATACGCGAATATGAGCAGTTCAGCGAGCGTGCAAGCGCTGTAACGAGAGTGGTTTTCCCCAGCCCGGGAACATCCTCAATGAGGACGTGGCCTCCGCACACCAGAGAAAGAAGCAGGTTTTCCGTCTGTTCCTCCTTGCCCACGATCACCTTCGCGATATTTTCCTTTACGTTTTCTACCAGTTTTATGGCAGACATGCGACCACCGCCTTATCATTTTGGGTTTTGGCTATGCAGTAAGGATAGCATTTTTAAAAGGGAAATTCAAGAAAAACCGTCTGAATCGGCCTGAACCGGCCTGAACGGAGAATCATAGAGGAAATCATGCACCGGCACTACGGAAGCATAAATTTATGCGGGGTGCAAAAGTTATGCACCCCGCGATATAGTATACCATTTTATCTGTCAGTCTTCATCCTGCCTAACAGCCTCATTTTAAACTCTCTGATTTTAAGCGCGCAGCTGCTCGTGAAAATAACGCCGAGAATCAGCATGCCGAACGCTATGCCGAGGCCGAAACTGCTTATCGCTTCGTATGGTGCGATACTGCTCAGGCCAAGCATCTGGATAACAAGGAAGGCGGCAAAGCCAATCAGCCCCACAATAAAAAGCCCGTGCATCTTCCGCAGAAGTCTCGTTTTTTCTTCGCTTGAATAATCGGCGACCTGCAATACGGTTTCTTTCAATTCTTCATTCATACGCTCACTTTTCCTTTCACCTGTCAAAATTTCACGAAGCTCAACGGAATATAAATCGGATAACTCAACAAGAATGTCAACGTCGGGCATATTGCTTCCGGTTTCCCATCGCGAAACAGTCCTTCTCGCGACGCCCATCCTTTCAGCAAGCTGCTCCTGCGTAATACCCTTTTCCTTGCGAAGCTCCTGAAGAAATTTTCCGATTTTTACGATGTCCATATTCCGTCGGCCTCCCTTACGCGCCAAGCATAGCGCAATTTCTCCCATATAAACAGGACATAAAGCGAGCAAACGCCGCGTTTTTGCAAATGAGACACGCCGTGTCCCGACCTTATATTGCCATTTTAAGCGGTTTCTCCCCCGCCGCGCCGTCATTTCTATAATACACACGGCAGCGGAACTTGGCAACGTCTATTTTACAATCATACCCAATCATAACTAAATTATAATTTTTAGTTAAACGGTTGACGAATTATTTTAACAATTATATAATGGTAAAAAGCACATCTTACGGATAGATAACAAAAGGGAGGATAAAAATGGCAGACAAGCTCATTCTTCAAATCAATGTCGAAATAAACGGCGCCGAGGTTTCGGCTCTGAAGGCCGGGGGCCTCGAAGTCGTCATGATCCCCTTCTCCGGCACGGCCGAGGGCGAAATATTCAACGGTGTCGTCTGCAAAGGCGGCGTTGACACGCAGCGCGTGAATCTCTCCGGCGTGCGCCATATGTCGGCGCGGTATATGCTCGACGGCGAGGACAAGGCAGGCAATAAGTGCAAGATTTTCATAGAAAACAACGGCTGGTTCGACTCTATGTCCATGCCCTTTAAAACGGTCCCGACCTTTATCACCGACAGCCCGGTGCTCGCTCCCTATCTTCACCAAAACAAATTCCGCGGTGAGGGACATCCCGCGCAAAACGGCGTATGCATAAAGCTTTTTGAAGTAGACGCCGAATAATCAATAACCGGAGGTATTTAATAAATGCAGGTCCATACTATTAAGCTCAATGAGGACGGCTCCTCGCGCCTCATAGTCACCGTCGCCAACGAAATGGGCGGCTTCTTCGGCCCCATGCGTACCCCTGCGCTCATCCACGCCTCCGCCGGCGGCTTCATGGTCTGCACAGAGACCGACACGAACAACATCGGCGGACGCCTAATCGGAAAGGGCTTCGGCGTAATATGCTCATATATGTACCCCGTCGGGGATAATTACCGCTTCCCGGACGTTGTGGTAAACCTCATGAAGGCGATAAAGCTTCTGCGTGACCGCGCGGACGAATGGGGCATAGACCCGGATAAAATCGTAATCTCCGGGCAGTCCGCGGGCGCGTTTATCTGCATGACGACGGGCAACCTATGGAACCGCCCCGACCTTATGGAAAAGGCCGGCTGCAAGGGCGAGGAAGCGAAGCCCAACGCCATGATACTCGGTTTCGGCCCCATGTACTGCGGGCAAAAGACCGATGACGGCATAGTATATGTCCCGAACGGCGACCTGGTCGGCGATCAGACGCCGCCCGCATTTTTCCATCATGCGCGGCTCGACCCGCTCGTTTCCGTATATCAGACGATAGCCATGATAGACTCCTTTGAGAAGAAAAAGCGCCCCTTCGGCTGCTTCATTTCCTCGACGGGCGGCCACGGTGAAACCGGCGGCAGCAGCCGTATGCTCGGCATGGATGGGACGCTCGGCCCCTGTATCGACGACTGGTTCGGCGCCTGCTGGAACTTCCTTCAAAACCATCTCGATCTCCCCAAAATCCCGCAGACAATGCCTCTCATGATGGCGCCGCCCCCTGACGCTTCCATGGCGCCTCCCGAGGGTGCTCCCCCGATGATGCCTATGATGACGCCGCCTCCCGGAAGCGTCCCCGTCACCCCGGCGGACATGCCACTCGGCGGAGCGAACAACATCCACATGCCGTTCAATGCGGGGTTCCACGACAAGGATTTCACGACGTATAAATAAAGATTTGTTTAAAAATCTGTGGCTCACAGGGTTTCCTGCAAGCCACTGACTATTTTATTTAATGTATTCGACTTCAATACGCTGTTCTTCGGCTTTCAGCTTCGGAAAGGCCTTTGTCTCATAGCCGAGCGCCATCGTTCCCACGCAGGTAAAGCCTTCGGGAAAGCCGAGGCGCTTCATGAGCTCGGGTTCCTCGTTAATGCCGTACATAGACATCCAAAGATAAATGCTGTCGATTCCGAGGTCAGCCGCCGCGACCATCATGTTTTGTATAACGCAGCCCGCGTTTGTAAACTCGATGCTCGGCAAAATGCTTTCCTTGGAGGCAAGAACTACAAGTGTCGGCGCTCCATACAAGGGATGAGAACCCGGGCGTTTCTTCGCGGAGGCTTCGTCTATCGCTTTCAAAAGCTCCGGGTCCTGAACGGCGTAAAGCTTCATGCTTTTGAAATCCGCTCCGCCCACGGCAGCCTGACCACCTGCGAAGAGAATGGCTTTCAGATCGTCGTCGCTTATCTGCTTGTCTGTGAAACCGCGCGAAGAATGTCTTGCTTTGATGGCGTCTAAGGTGTTCATATAATGTCCCTCCTGAGCTTTTGTTAATGGTATACATTAACAGTTTAACATGATAATAGCATTATATTCCTATTAACCCACTATGTCAATACCTCCGAATCACGCTTATGCTTCGGCGCGGCAATGCGGCGCAAGGTGCCCGGCATTCCGCCGCGCCCAAGGTGTAACGGGCGGTCTCTCAGACGGCTTCGTCATCAGTTTCCCTTATTCAAGGGGTGGAGCGAACGGCGGTAAGCAAAATAAAAAACCAGCCGGAATGAAAGGAGTCTGGCTTTCATTCCGGCTGTAGAGAATTGTTAGGAGATTATCTTATCTGTTATTTTCCTTCTTGCTTTCACGTCTCGCGATGCAAAGAAGCGCAACGAGAGCAATTGCGGAGATAAGCATGAGCATTGCAAAGAGTGAGATCATAGCGGTGTCGCCAGTCTGGGGAGCATCGCCGAGGGGAACAATGTCATCCTCGAGCTCTTCTTCAACTTCGGGAGCATCCGCGAGAGGGATGAGATCCTCGTCAAGCTCTTCCTCGATCTCGGGCATATCCGCGAGAGGAATGAGGTCTTCATCGAGTTCGGTCTCCTGAGGCGCAGAATTTACGTTGGAAGCAGGATAAAATGCGGGAACGTAATTCGGAGTGCTGGGCTGAGTGTTGTTGTTTACGGGCTCCTCAGAGGCAGGCTCTTCAGCAGCAGGCTCTTCAGCAGCAGGTTCTTCGGTAGCGGGCTCTTCAGAGGCGGGCTCTTCAGAGGCGGGCTCTTCAGAGGAGGGCTCTTCAGAGGCGGGCTCTTCAGAGGCGGGCTCTTCAGAGGCAGGCTCTTCAGCAGCAGGTTCTTCGGTAGCGGGCTCTTCAGAGGCGGGCTCTTCAGAGGCGGGCTCTTCAGCAGCAGGCTCTTCAGAGGCAGGCTCTTCAGCAGCAGGCTCTTCAGAGGCAGGCTCTTCAGCAGCAGGCTCTTCGGTAGCAGGCTGCTCATCAGTGGGCTGGGGCTTAGGATCATCGTCGTCTATAACAGGAATGTCGGGAATAATATCAGTGGGAGTGCCGGGAGTCTTGGTTACGGGAACTACAAAACCGTCAACGTGAACGGCATCGTTCTGAGTCTTCATAACGTACCAGTCAACATACCAATCAGTGCCGTAGTTGCTGGCATCAAACGTTTCGTCTTTATCTTCGCTCAACTTTGCGAGGAAAGCCGCAAAGTCGCCGTTCTGGTCGACATATTCCTTAACTGCAATCTCAGCGAGGCTGAGGAAGCTCATGTTGCCGTCCTCTAACTGGCCAAGAACGTCTTCTACGAGGTTGCGCTTGGTTCTGTTGTCGACGCTATCGATCTCAACCTTGGTTTCGTTCACATTGTTGGTGTTCTCGTCAATGGGATAAACGAAGCCGTTCAAAGAGTCCTTCATAAGGCCGCAAAGCTCATCATAGTTGGTGAAGAGCATATATCTGTTTGCGGGGTTCTGGGGATAAAGGCCTGCGCCGATCTGGAAATAGTTTTTAACGGTCTTGCCGTCAAACGTACCTGCAAAGCTTCCGTCATAAGTATCGGTAATATCAATCTTTGCAACGCTGAAGGTCATGCCCTTATTGGCGCCGTTATCGACTACCTCTTCTACCTCTTCTACCTCTTCTACCTCTTCTTCCTCTTCTTCCTCTTCCTCGGCATTCTCAAGCATTCTGATTACGCCGTCAACGTGTACGGCATCTTTCTGATTCTTCATTACGTACCAGTCAATGTCCCAAGTTTTTCCGAAGTCTTCAAGGCTGAGGCCAAGCTCGTTAACATAGGCCTTGACATTTTGGGTATCTATTACAACTGCATTCTCAGCAAGGGTCTTGAGGGTATTACCGTCATAATTAAATGATTCGAGAATAGTCTCGATCATATTGTTGTTCTCAACCGTCTGGTTAGATTCATCGAGGATGGTAATGTCGAATTTGCTTTCGGTCTTAATAGTATATTCGCCTGCTGTTCTCATAGCATTAAGAACATCATCAGTAACTACAGGAATAACGAATCTGTTTTCGGTTTTATTGGTCTTAAACTTAATCTTGGTATACTGATTAAAGCCAACCTTGGCATATCTGTCTTTAACGTCTTCGCCCTTATCGATGCTGAATACTATGTAACCGTCAGGCTGAACTTCGATTTCTTCCTGATTTTCCTGATCGTCGGTGGACTGAGACTCTTCTTCGGTTTCAGGCTCGGGATTCTTAATAGCCGAAGCGGTAAAAGTAACATCGCCGTTAACATAATCCATCTTAATGGTGCCTACGCCATCGGTTACGCTGTAATTGAAGGCCTTCCGATTGCCGGTGGTGGTGATATCGGAAATGCTCGCAGGAACGGAATAACCTTCATCAGCGGTCACAGTGATGATAACATTGCCGACAGTTCCCTTGCTGTTCTGAGAGCTTCTTGAGAAATTATCGGGTGTAATGCTGAGGTTGAGGTTTTCGTCGGTAATCGTTAAGGTGTACTTGTAAACATCAACGCGGAAGTCTGTCCACTTACCGTTAGACTGTCTGTCAGCAGTGATGTTGTAGGAAGCGGTTTCCGCTTCTGCAGCGCCGGCAACGAGGCTAAACTCGATCTTGCCATTGTTGAGGCTTGCTTCTACTACAGAGTTGTCATACTCGCGGATGTCTTCATACTGCATGGGGTTGTAGTGATAAGGTATTCCTTCCTTAACTACACCGGCGAAATTAGTTTTGCCGTCAAAAACTTCACCATAATAAATGTAAGCTACGTTGCTGCCGTTTTCCTCAGTGGCCAAAGCTACACTCGCCATGCCCATAGAGGAAAAACAAAAGATTGCTGCGAAAATAAGAGATAAGATTCTTCTAAATTTCTTTGCCATTACTTTGCTCTCCTAACAATTTTGGAAAGAGTAAAATATTGGCGGCTGAGCTGCCGTGGCGCTTCAAAACGCTTTAGGTCTCTGGCTTTGCGTGCCGCCCTTTCGGAACGGGTCGCCCTTTTCAATAATTTCCTTTCGTTTATTTTTCTTGAACACGCGTTTATAATAGCACGGAAAAGTTTCACTATGGTTACATTTCACAAGAAAACTAATCATTTTTTTGGGAATTCTGAAACCAATATATTCCTAATTCGACAATATATTACCAATTTCATTGTGAGGATTTACCAGCAAAAAACAGAGACACAAGCTCTGAAACGCCCTGTTTTAGGGCATTTCAGAGCTTATGTGGATTTCACGGCTTTGATGCATGACGAGATACATATATAAATATGTATTTTCACACGGTAAACGGGCAGAAAAAAATTGTATCTTATTGCTCCCCTTCTCTGTTGTTGCCGCATCCCTCGCCGCGGTTGCTTCTGCCCCCCTATCAGAGGAACCGGCAAGAAGGCGCAGACGACGAGTATGAGAGCTAAACCGCATTGGCAATTACGCCTGCCTCAGCGCCCCCACAGGCGCAAAACGTCCCCGTAACCTTGTCGGTTTACGGGGACGTTTGTTATTAACTTGTTCCGCCGAACGTTAAACTCAGTGCGGGGACTCCCGCCGCCGAATTACATCTGGAGGAAACGCATGAGCATGGTCGCAGCTTCGCCGCGGGTGGCATTGCCGGTGGGGGCGATAGTGGTCGCCGTGCGTCCGGTGATGATTCCGGCGGCGTTAGCCCAAGCAAGCGCATCCTGAGCGTAAGCGCTGATAGTTGCGCTGTCAGCAAATGCGGCAAGGTTTCCGGCTGCAGAGGTGTCTATGCCGGCAAACTTGCAATAGCGCATGAGCATGGTGGCGAACTGCTCGCGCGTGATGTTCTCCATCGGGGCGAAGCTCGTCTCGGTCTTGCCGGTAACGATGCCGTTGGCAGCGGCCCACGCAACTGCGTCGGTGTACCACTGACCCGCCGCAACGTCGGCAAACTTCGCGGCTTCCGCGACTGCGGGAGAACCCGCGAGACGGTAGAGAACGGTTACGAGCATGGCTCTGTTAAGAGTGGAATTGGGAGCGAAAGTGGTGTCGGAGGTGCCGTTCATGAGCTCGTTGGCAACAGCGTAGTCAACTGCGTCGGCTGCCCAGTGAGCCTCGGCATCGGCAAAGCTCTTGATCTCCTTGTCGAGGATGACAAAGGTGCTGAGGTGGCCGACCTTGACGCCGACGCTGAGCTTGCCGTTTGCGCCGCGAGCGCACTTGCCCGCGAAGATCTCGCGTCTGCCGTTCTCGCTGATGACGAGCGCATGATACTTTCTGCCTTCAACGAATCCGGGCTTACCCTCAACGGAAACCTTCGCGTTGATGGTCTTGCCGTCAAAGGAGGTGATCTTTTCGTTGCCGGAGGAAACGGTGATTTCCGCGACGGCGGCGTTTTCGGTGCTGATGTCGCCGAACTTGTCGGCGATGGCTTCCTTAACGCCCGCGTCCTCGACGGACTTTTCGGCGACGGAGATTTCGACGTCGGCACCCGCCTGCTCGGTGATGGCTTCGAGGGCGTCGTTCGGGACTTCGAGGGAGGCGGTATCGGTTTCAACGACGAGGGCTGCGTCGGTACCTGCGGCGATATCGTTTACCGCGGCCTTGGGCAGCTCGACCTTGACTTCCTTCGCGTCGCCGGAGACTTCGGGGGCGATTACGATGGAGTCTCCGCCGTTAGCCTTTACGTTGTCGATGGCCTTGTTGATGTCAGCAGCCGCAACGGGAGCCTTGGCTACGCCGGAAGCGTCAGCCTTTGCTTCGGGCTTTACGGCCTCGGAAGCAGCGGGAGTGGTATCGGCAGGAGGATTGTTGTCGCCACTGCCGGAGGAACCGCCGGAGGAGCTGCCGCCGCCACTGCTGCTACTGCCGGAATTCGTATCGTCAGTAATGGGACGCACGCGCTGTCTGACGTTTACTATGCAGGTAGCATCGGCAACAGCCTTGGGATTAGCATTGTCTTTGACGACTACATAATAGGTGCCGGCCTTGTCAAAGCTCAGAGTGAATTTGCCGTCAATACTCTTTACATCAGTCGAATCAACAATATCGGGAGAGGTTCCGATATATACATCTCCAGCAAAGTCAACCTGAGTATACTTATAGTTTCTGGGGTTGAAGCTGTAATACTTGGTGATGAAGTCAACTTCTTCATTTACATAAACATCGGATATATAGGGCGCGAGATAGCTTGTCGCTAAATAGTCGCCCTTCTCTGTAACTTCACCTGCATCGTTTGTGGTGTCGGTTTTATTATACAGAGCAATATAATAGCTTTCGCCGGGCTGAACCTTATCGGTAGCGGCGACATAGCCGTTAGAACTGCCTGCGCCGAATACCCATGCGCCGTTGTTGGGTTTAAAGCCCCATACCCAGCTAAGAGCACCGTGCTGGTCTGGATCGGCATAAACATTATTTGCGGATTCGCCGGGATTGTAAGCGTACTCAGCGTCGTGCAGGGCCTTTACGGCGTCAAGAGCCGTCATGTCCTTGGTATAAGGAATCTTATACATAAGAACGCTATTGCCGTTTTTGCCTTTTACTACCACGCCCTGCGCGTTTGTTACGGTGAAGTAAACATAGTTCTTATCGAGCTTGGAATCGTAGGTGTAATTTGCGGTAACGAGGCTGTGGCGGTTGATGGAGCTGAGGTCGGTATCCCATTTATCGAAGGTGTAATTTACTCTCGCGGGGGCCTCGGGAGGCGTTACGGACTTACCGGGCTCGACATAGACCTGCTTGAGCTTGTTGTAATATACGCCGTCACGGAAGCTGACGAGGTAGGGGCCGCCTTCTTCAATGGCTTTGCCGTCCATCGTATAATAAGTGAACTTCATGTTGGCGTTATGGTTCGTGCTGCTCCAGTTATCGTCGAAGGTGACGATAACGCCCTTGCCCTGAACCCATGCGCTGCCGCCGTCGGCTCCGGAATACTCAGAGTCAGAGATGCAGCCTGCAGAGAGGTAGGTGAAATTAACAGTCGTCGTTATGTCTTCTTTAGTCTTGCTGTCTTTGTCCAACACTATCTTATCGCCGGGACGGACAACAGCATCATAGTTCTCGTCAAAGTCAGAATGATTGTGGCCCCAAAGGACTACAATGTTCTTACCCTGATCAGCATACCTGTTCAGAACATTAACGACCTTATCGGAGTTTACGCAGAAGCGGTCGCCCCAAATGTGAAGCGGGAAGTGAACGAGAACGAATATAGGCTTATCGTCCGGAGCGGTAGCGAGATAATTATCGATAGAATCAATGTCTTCTTCGCTGTAGCCGGAATTAAGCTGAGCGGATATTCCGCCTGCGCCGAGGCAATAAATAATGTACTTATCGGTTTCCATTGCCTTGCCGACGCGGTAGAAGCGGTCAATAACTTCGTTAGTGCCCTTTTCGCCGGTGCTGTAATCGGTCTCGTTCACGCCGTAATTATGCATGAAGTCGCCGCCGGCCTGCGGATACCACTCATGGTTACCGAAGGTGTAGATAACAGTTCCGATTTTTCCGTTGACAGCGTCGCGGCTTCTGTCCTGATACTGATCCATATATGCAAGGACACTCTGAACATTACCGGGAGTCTTGGAGCCGACGTTTTGCCAATAAATCTCATTGGTGGAGGAATAGGCGCTGCCCATATCTCCGCAGAAGCCCATAGCGTCAATGTAATCTATGTCGTTTTCTTCTTCGACAGCTTCAAGCCACTTTTCAAGGTTGATCTGATCATAATCAATGGCGTGATGCGTATCGGAGACGAACGCGAGTGTGTATTTTCCATTTCCATTGCTCTTGACGGCGTCGCGAGATACGGGCTTGTTATTCGTGCCGTCGGGCAGGAACTCTACGCGGTCATAGTTGCCGGGAAGGTCGATAGCATAGAGTTCAACCTGGCACGCTTCGTCAGCGGTTTGGGTCTGTCCAAACTTCTCTCCGTCAAAGGTGAGGAAGAACTTGGTATGAAGCTTGATTATTCCATTCTGATATGCAAATACTCGTCCGGTCGAGAAGGTCATAAGGCCCTGAGAACCGGCATATACGAAAACGTCGGTAACATCTTCGCCATCAGAAAGGTAGGTCTGGAAGGTGTCGTTAGGTCTTGCATACCATTTTGTGGTATTGTCTTCCGTGGTGATCGTATTGCCGCTTATAGTTACCTCTTTGGCGCAAAGGCCGGAATCATAGGAGAAGGCATAAGCCTTGCCGCTGGTGTCCTTTGCGACGACTAAGTAAAGGTCGCCCTGCTTAATGGAATCGGTCTTAGTGAAGGTGTTATACGGCGCAGCGACAGGAGCTGCGTTCGCAACGACGGAGCAGATTGCGTCATGTACATTTCTGCTATTGTCCTTGTTTTTCACTATGACGTAGAATCTGCCTTCGTTCGGGAAATTCACGAAGAAAGATCCATTGGCGGCAGTGGTAGTTACCTTCGTTGCGGAAGCAATCGTCTCACCGACGTAAACGTCAGCGTTGTCGAAGGGCTGAATAATGCCCTCTTCAGTCCAATAATTAGCAGTCATTTCAAGGGATTGACCGGTAATTATGGAATAATCCATCGGAGCAATAGCGCTTGTTAGACCGCTGCCAATATTTATATAATAACTATTACTCCCGTATACGTCTGCAGTTGAAAGCTTCTTTCCACCAAATGTATATAAAAATGAAGTTACTTCTTTTCCCCATATCCAAGTAAAGGCACCGGCTCCATTGGTGTTAACATTAGAGCCTTTTCCATTTAAAATGTTATGAAATTCATTTTCATGAACGCGGCAAAGAAGATCGCTGGCAGTTAATGCTAAAGGATCGCCGTTTTCATCAAGTGCATAAATCGGATACTCGAGTATATCATTTCCGGAACGGCCTTTGGCAACGCCGTTGTCCGTATAGATGGTGATATACACATGATCTTTGTCGAGAAACTTAGGATTCGCAAGGTTAGTCGGCGTCGTGATATCCGTCGGCGTCGATGCCGATTCTTGCGTCTGCAAGTATTGCTCTTCGGGCGCAACCGCGAGGGCTGCGTTGCCCATCAGCGAGAACAGCAGAGCGAAAACGAGCAGAAATGCCAATAGCTTGTTTTGTTTCTTCATTTCATTCCATCCTTTTATTAATTTTCTTCGCAATTTATTTGCGATTAAATTAATAATATATTTATTTTGCCGGAATTTCAATTCATTTTTGGCTGATTCGCTAATATACGATAGATGTTTTAAGTTATTATTTATTTACTATATACAATCGAGATATTAGCATGTTTTGTATCTAATTGTAACCATTTATTTCTTGTCAGTGTGTTTTCATGATGCGGTTTTTCTAATGTTTATTATGATTCATAACATGCAATTGTGATGCCGGCTTGTGTAATAACTGTCAGTATTTATGAATGGAATACTAACATGGAAAAAAGAAGAAAAGCTATTTAGTTGTGAAAGGTTTTTTGCTGGCAAACCATAGTGGTGTATACTAATCGTTACCCTCGACCTCTCAGTCGCCTCCGGCGACAGCTCCCCTATCCAAGAGGAGCGAAATACGCTTCGCGTTGTGTTTCAAAAACTTGTAGCAGCTTGTAGATAAATACTTTGTCGGCAAACTGAAAACCGACTCTTTGTTTCCAAAGAGCCGGTTTATCATTATAATATTATACTGTCTATTCCCTGTCGGGTCCGAATTACTTGCTGTAATTAATTCTGGACTGCTTATAGAGTTCCTCGCGGAAGGCGGGAGTGAGCCAGTGAGCGGCATAGAAGTTATAGAAGCTGGGCTTGCCGGGCTGGCATACGCGGTCGGCATACTCGCGGGCGATGCGGCGCTGCTCCTCCTCAGGAAGCTTGGCGAAGGCTGCGCCGCGCTCCTCGGTGGTCTGGAGGGCCATGATGTCCTCGGGAATGTTCTGCGGGAAGGTAGCGATAAGGATCTTGTCGCCGAAATCGTCGTAGATCTTGTAGCTGTCGTTCATGAGCTGGGGAGCCCACGCATCCCAACCTGCCTTGATGTAGTTGGGAACCTGCTTGTAGTTGTTGCCGCAGGAATGGAGCTCGCAGAACTTGCCGCGAGAATGGAGATAATCGGTGACCTTGCGCATATAAGGAACGATCATCTTCTCGGCAAGAGCCGGAGAGAAGAAGGTCTCCTTCTGAGAACCCCAGTCGTCATGGATGAAGAAGGCGTCGACGTTCGGGTAAGTATCGCAGATGCGCTCGAAAATCTTGAGGTAGAGGTCAGTCAGCTTCTCGAAGAAGGCGTGAACATCCTCCTGGGAATCCTCGTCAAAGAGAGCCATTGCCGCGCCCTCGAACTCCATGAGAGCGATAAGACGCTCAAAGAAGCCGGTCTGGAACCACATCTGGTTGAAGTTTTCCTTCTTAAGGAAGGTATCGTTATTGAGCTTCGCGGAGCCTTCCCAGTCCCACTTGTCAATATCCGGCCAGACGATCTTCTCGCGCCACTCGGAAATATCGTCAAGGAAGGGCTGGCCCGGACGAACCATGGAGCCGCCGACGGTCTTGATGTACTCCCACTCTACGCCGAACATATCGGGGCCGCCGCCCTGAGTATTCGCGTCGAAGGGGGCAGCCTCGAAAACGAAGCCGCGGGCTACGTTATCGGGAATGATGCTCGGGGTGAAAATCTGGGCGTCGACTGCCTGCATCATCTGCCACCAGGGCTTCTTCTGGAAGGTGGCAACGCCGTGGTCATGCTTGTTGAGCGGATAGCTGAAGGACTTCATGGGCATTCCGCCGAAGCCGGGTACATCAACTAAATCAAGCTCTTTGGGGTCAAACTTAGGAATCATTCTGCATTTCCTCGCTTTCATATTGAAAAAATAGCGGCGGCAGAAGCCTTCGTGCTCCTTATACGTGCGGGACGGAATACAGCCCCGCCATTACGCGCTAATGCCTGCCGCGCATTAATTTTCAGTCTATCTTATTTTACACTTTGCCCCTGCCTATGTCAAGAAAATGCGCCAAGTTTCGTCATAGATACTTATAAAATTATGGTCATTTCAGTATTTCTAATTCTTTTTATGACGGAATCTTTGCGGATATTACGGGCAGATTAGGTAAATATAACAATCATAACATAATCGGCAGAGGGTTATTGACATATGCCAATAACCGTGCTATACTGTGCTTAGTAAATGGCATATGCCATAAATTCAAGTGGGCTTCGCCGGAAAGAGGGGTTGACAAATGCCTCGTCCATGCAAAAGGCGGCGCGTGTGCTCCATGCCCCGCTGCGATGGCTTCGCGCCAATAGGCGTGCGCGCCTCGGCGCACGACGCCACGGTTATGACGCTCGACGAATTTGAAACGATTCGACTCATCGACCTTGAAGGCCTGACGCAGGAGGAGTGCGCCGCGCAGATGAACGTCGCGCGGACGACGGCACAGGCCATTTATAACAGCGCGCGAAAAAAACTCGCTCAATGCCTCGTTATCGGGCGCGAGCTTCGAATAAGCGGAGGAGATTACATTCTCTGCGAAGAAAACAAACCGGGCCACAAGTGCCAGTGCTGCGGAGTATGCCGCAGGAATAACAACCATCAGGAGGACATTTTAAAATGAACATTGCAGTAACCTATGAAAACGGAGAAATATTTCAGCATTTCGGCCACACCGAGCAGTTTCGCGTTTACGAGACTGACGGCAAGAGCATTCTGAGCAAGAAGACCGTCGCAACTCTCGGCAGCGGGCACGGTGCGCTGGCGGGATTTCTCAAAAATCTCGGCGTTGAAACGCTTATCTGCGGCGGTATCGGCGGCGGCGCTCGTCAGGCGCTCGGGGAGGCCGGGATAAGGATTTTCGCAGGCTGCTCCGGCAGCGCTGACGACGCCGTTTCCGCGCTTTTGGCAGGCAAGCTCGTCTATAACCCCAACGAGCTTTGCAACCATCATGACGAGCATCACGGCGATTGCGGTGAGCACGGCTGCGGACATCATGACCATAGCTGCGGAGACCATTGCTGCTGACGCGCATTGCGGGCGATTAATAAAATTTCCGGCTTCCTCTGTAAAAATATTTACAGAGGAAGCTTTTTTCTTGCGCTCCCCGCTCAAGTTTTTACTATTTTGCACGATATAAATTATAAGTAAAAAGTACAGTTTTTTCCCATTTTATATCCAACAAGAAAGGAGCGCTGCAAAATGAAAGAAGAAAAAGTCCAAAAGAAAAAGTCAGGCGGCGCTGCGCTTTTCGTCGCGTTTTTGATTATTCTTATCATCTCCGCAGCCTTTGCGGGCGCGCTCTTTTGCTACATGGACAAGACGAAAGAGGCGGACGCATTCGTTGAAGCGGGCGAAATTTACATAGGCGCGCAATCGCATATTCACGCGCTTGGAGCGGACGGTGTCCGTTCCGGCACTTACAGCACTGAGGACAGGATAAGGTCCAATTATCCGCAGCTCGCAAAGTCCCTCGATGAACTCATCGGCGAGGAATCCACCGGCGAAATCACGTCCCTGACCGTCGATTCTTACGGGACGATTACCGCCATGGAGTACACCGCGCAAAACGGCAAGGCGCTGATTTTCGACGGCCTCGTGTGGGAAGTCGACAGGACGAAGAAGCCCGTTGAGCTGCCCGAAGAAGATGAAACGAACGTCTCAGCAGAGAAACGTTGAGGCATGCAGCCATATATAGCGAAGCCCACGGCAAGCGCGCAGCTTGCCATGGGCTTTTGTTTATTTGCTTTGTACGCTTATGACGCGGACAACGCCTTCCGTCACAGTGAATTTCACCTCAAGACCCGCGAACTCGAAGCCATACTCGCGGTCACCGTCGCTTTTATAGCGCGGGCGCGGGTCCTGTCTCAGAACACCGATGAGCCCTTCCCTGCTTTCTTCCGGCACAAGGCGAAGCAGGTTTTCCGGGAAATCCAGTTCCAGCTCAGGCATTTCAGTCGAGTCTGTGAAGCCGCCGCTCGCGTCGGCGTGGCAGTCAGTGTACGGCAGATAGGGCTTGATGTCGAATATTGGCGTGCCGTCCATGAGGTCGGCGCCGAGGACGTTCAAAACAGGGCCGAGCGCAGGGTCGAATTCGACGGACTCGAGCTTCACGCTCGACAGGCCGATCGGGTTCGGGCGAAAGGGCGAGCGCGTTGCAAAAACGCCGAGGCGCGCGTTTCCGCCCAGACGCGGCGGACGCACCGTGGGCGACCAGGTATCGCGCACTGCCTCGGAAAACTGCCACACTATCCAGATGTGGCTGAAATCCTCGATCCCGCGGACGGCCTCGCGGCTGCGGTATTCCTTTTCAAAAACTACCCGCGCGCGGAGCGATGCCACAAGGCCGCTCTGACGCGGAACGCCGAATTTGGTTTTAAAAGCGCTCTCAATGTGCGCGATTTGCTTTAAAACGAAGTCCAAAATATCACGCTCCGTCGATAATCTTTCCATGCTCTTGCTAAGTCTTGCTGTGAAGATTATAATAACATAGACTCAGGACATGAGCAAATGTTTTTAGGGCAACACCGCATAATTCCGGCGCATAGATTGCGCCGTCAGGATTTTCGTCAGATTGTTCAAAAAACGCAGGTAATACTTTGTGTATTGCCGAGTATTTTTGGACGATATGACGGA
>JAEEGK010008863.1_pt1 | contig 23660 bp, 15 predicted proteins | sample 8958771 | NCBI WGS metagenome assembly JAEEGK01 (sample SAMN16246547, study PRJNA631951) | gut metagenome | biome: gut microbiome; feature: rumen; material: SC-attached | host: Bos | place: Iran: Karaj | collected 2018-10
GCCCGGCTATTCAATCCAGAACAACCTGACCGTTACCGGCGGCACCAACGGCGGCCACTATTCATTCGGTCTCGGTTATTTCCGTGATGAGTCAAACGTCCCGACCGAGGGCTTCGACCGCGTTAACATCCGCGCCAGCCTCGACCAGGGCATCGGCAAATACTTCACCTTCGGATTCTCTACCAACCTTGGTCTCAACAAGAACTTCGGTAACGCCGGCGGTGCAGAGACCGACCTGACTCCTATGATCACCCCCTGGATCGATCCCGCTCTCGGAAACGTATCAGGCAACACCCGTCTCGAAGGTCTTCTTATGCCTAAGGACAGCCAGTATATCGCAAAGACCCGTTCTTTGATGTACGATGTTCAGGACAGAAACGTAAGCATCACCAAGAGGTATTCAGCATACAACAGCGCATACATTGAGGTCGAGGCTCCGTTCCTCAAGGGCCTGAAATACCGCTTGAACGCAGGTGCCAACATCCGTCTGACCGAAGGTGGATCATTCCGCGGCCAGGGTGTCCTCAGCAACATCCCGACCAACCCCGCAAGTGCGTCACGCTCACACAGCAACAACACCAGCTGGGACCTCGAGCACCTTCTCACCTTCAACCGCACCTTCAACGATGTTCACGCACTCAGCCTCACCGGTATGTTCTCTGTTGAAAGGACCGAGAACTACAGTGGCAACTATTCAATCAACCACACCGGTGCCGACTACATGCAGTTCTATGAGATGGACCTCTTCGAAGGAACTCCCAACCTGAGCAACCACTCTTACACCGACTATGGTCTGCTGTCAGTGATGGGCCGTGTCATGTATACCTATGCCAACAAGTATATGATTACCGCAATGGTACGTTCAGACGGTTCTTCACGTCTGGCAGAGGGCCACAAGTGGCACACCTATCCTGCCGTATCTGTTGGTTGGAACATCAGCAACGAGGACTTCATGGACAACGTAGGCTGGCTTGACATGCTGAAACTCCGTCTCGGTTACGGACAGACTTCAAACCAGGCCGTGAGCGCTTACTCTACCCTCGGACAGCTGAGTACTTCTTATGTGAACTTCGGCTCTGAATTCGTAGATGCATACAACGTATCTTCTCTCCCTAACACCAACCTCGGTTGGGAGTATTCAGAGACCTGGAACTTCGGTGTTGACTTCGCTATGTTCAACAACCGCCTGAACGGTACCGTCGAGTACTACCACGTGCTCACTACCGACCTGCTGCAGAACGTATCGCTTCCTCCTACCTCTGGTGTGGGCAGCTATACTGCAAACGTAGGTAAGACCATGAACAATGGTATCGAGTTCACCCTCAACGGAACTCTCGTTCAGCACCGCGGCGACGGCTTCAACTGGACCGCAGGTATCAACTTCGCACACAACCACAACGAAATCGTTGAACTTGCATCAGGTGCCAAGGAAAACCGTGGTAACAACTGGTACGTAGGTTATCCTGTTAACTCATTCCGCGACTTTGTATACGAAGGTATCTGGCAGCCGGATGAGGAAGACGCACGTAAGATCCTCGAAGGTGGTGGAAACGTAGGTATGATCAAGGTTAAATACCTCGGCGACTACGAGAACGGCCTTCCTACCCGTCCTACAGATGACTCCGACAGGGTTATCCAGACCAACGAGGCTATCCTCATGGGTGGTTTCAACACTACAATGACTTGGAAAGGCTTCGACTTCAACGTAGTCGGCGGTTTCCAGATCGGCGGTATCTACACCTCTAACACCCACTACTCTTACACCAACCAGCTGTCTGGCCGTCGCGGTAACCTCCTCGTAGATTACTGGACTCCCGAGAACACTGGCGCACACTGGCCCGCTCCCGGTGGAGTAGCTGAGAACGACGACTCACCCAAGTATCAGGGTCCTGCATCTCGTTACAGTGCAACCAACGTCATTATCAACACCATCACCCTCGGTTACAACTTCGCCAACCTGAAGGGCGTGAAGAACATCGGACTGCGCAACTGCCGTCTCTACGCAACTGTTCAGAACCCGTTCATTCTTTACTCTCCGTTCATGAAGGCTACCGGCCTGCGTCCTATGACCAATGGCGGTGCATATTCTGCAAATGCAACCGGTACTCCTAATACTATCAACTACCTCCTCGGTATCAACCTCTCATTCTAATTTCGATGAATATGAAAAAGATTAAAATATTTGCAGCATTAGCAGTACTCGTTTCTGTCTTTGCATCTTGCAGCCAGATTCTGGAAGAGCATCCCAAGACACTCTACGAGCCTGGTTACTTCAGCACTGACAAGGGTGTGGAAGGTGGTCTTGCATATATGTATGTTCACCTGAGGTATCTGTTCGGCCACGAAATGATGATCGACCATCAGGAAGCCGGTACAGACGAGTACACCTGGGCAGAGTCAGCCACTTCAGGCCACAAGATCTCTGATATGAACATCAATGACACACCGTGGTCAGCTTCAAACAACCCGACTTCAGGCCTTTGGACCTGGTGCTTCCGCAACATCAACACCGCCAGCGGTGTGATCGAGAACGGCGAAGCCAACGGTGTAGCAGCTTCACTGCTTGCCGAGGCCCGTTTCTTCCGTGCTTTCGACTATTTCTATCTCGTGCAGACTTTCGGTGGCGTTCCGCTGGACCTCGGTTCTGGTGACCTGAAATTCAACGCCGCCCCCAGCACTTATTCACACCGTACCCCCGTTGACTCTGTATATGAAGTCGGTATTTTCCCTGACCTCGAGTATGCAGTAGCCAACCTTCCTGAAACACCCCGTCTTCAGGGTGCCATCAGCAAGAATACCGCCCGCCTGTATCTTGCCAAGGCTTACCTGACCTATGCTTGGTGGAACGAGAATCCGAATGGTATTCCTACATATCCTGAGACTTCAGGCCGCAGCGCTTCTAAGGCTCCCGGATATTTCCAGAAAGCTTACGACACTGCAATGGCAGCCATCAACAACCCTGGCCCTTACGCTCTTGAGGATACTTACTATGACCTTTGGGTAGGTTCTAACCTCTACTCTAAAGAAGGATTGATCTTTGCCAACTACACTACTGCCAGTCAGAAGTACAACGGCCCCGGCGGACTTACCGGTTATCAGGGTGGTGACGGTCAGAACTCATCTTTCTGGATGATGAACCCGAACTACACCAATATGCAGCTTGCAACCGATGACAAGCCGACTGAGATCAAGGACGGTAAGGAAAGATTCACAGGAGGAACATCAGCAGCCATCACCCGTGCCGGTGAGCAGGGCTACGGACGTCCCTGGGCACGTATGGCTCCGGTACACGGTGTGTTCTACAACATCTTCAACGATGACCGCGACTCACGTCTCGACGTTACCTTCAACATGGCTTACAAGCAGAACCAGACCCGTTACTACAACAAGACCGTCTACGGTGCTATGCGTCAGCCGTTCGCTAAGGACGCTGTTGTCCTGAAGTTCATCCCCAACCAGCCTAAGGGTACTGTAAGCTATCCTTCAGACCGCGGTGCAGCTGCCAACGGTGCCAACTCATTCGGTGCAGGTACTATGCAGGGTGAGAACGCATACGTTATCGAGTACAACCACATCGGCCGTCGTAACTTCGTAGGTCCTTGGAAGCACTCAATCTGGTTGACAACCGGTTCTACCGACAAGGGTACCATCAAGACTGACACCGAACCCGGCCAGGTTAACATCGGTAATCCTACTCCTTACCTGATCGCACGTTTCGCAGAGTTCTACTTCGTAGCAGCCGAGGCTGCCATCAAGGGTGCTTCAGGCGGACAGGCAGCAGCTCACCAGCTGATGTCAGTCATCCGTGCACGCGCCGGCAAGTGGACTCACTCAGTTGCTGAGGGTACCGCTATCCAGGCAAAGGCCGTTAGCCGTGACTACAGTGCAGAACTGGTTGCAGCTATCCCTGCCACCATTACCATCGACTGGCTCCTCGACGAGTACAGCCGTGAGTTCTTCGGAGAGGCACGCCGCTGGTATGACCTCGTTCGTACCCAGACCTGGATCGAAAGGGCTTCTACCTACCTGATGGGTGAAGACTACAACAGGGGTGATACTATGGAGAAAGAATGGAAACGTGATATTGACAAACATCACTATCTCCGTCCCATCCCTGTAGGCCAGCTCAACGGCCTCGTTGAAATGGACAAGGATTGGCTCGACGCCAACTATCAGAATCCTGGTTACACAAGGTAATCCTGACACTATCCATATGTTAAAAAAGGTGACTCACACATAGAGTCACCTTTTTTTATGTCGTTTTGAACGGCTTGCTGAATTCTTGCTGAAAGAGAAGTGCGGGCATTTACCCGCACTTCTCTTTTGCAGCAAGGCAGACAGCATTATCTGTCTGCCTTCGTTTGCTTATTTTTTGCTGAAATGCCTGAACATTATCTTGCTCTCAGTTCAGTGGGAGGACGCTGGCCTTGAGGAGCCTGGCCCTGAGGCCTCTGACCTGCAGGGGCTTGTCCTGCTGCAGGAGCCTGACCGCCGCCCATAGGCCTACGGAACATTCCGAACGGTGAAGCCATAGGCACGGATGCCGGCTCGCCGTAATTCACCTTAAGTGTTTCTTCAGGTCCGAGAAGAGACTTCTTCAGGCCGCCGTCGGTGGCAATGACAATCTTCTGGAGGCACATCGCAGGGTCAAGGAATCTTATCCTGAGGGTGTGCTTGCCGGGATTCATCGCATTGAGAGTAGTTTCTTTCTCAATGACGTGATATGTCTGAAGGCCTGCCAGCTCGCCACGGTAGTCCTCATTGATGTTCACGACAGTCTCACGGCCACCGTCAAGGCTCACTGCGTAGCGCATTCCAGCGTAGTTGTTGAAGTTCAGGGTTGAACCGAAGATGGTCTTCACTATGAACGCTCCAGAACTTGTCGTTTCAAAATCATATTCCATAAACATTCCGTCACCGGGCGTGGCGGTGTTCGGCCAGGTGGTGACTGTAGAGAGAGTCCTTCCCATATTCGGAATGATAATCCACGAAGCTCCTTCTTCCGCACTGCGGGTGAAATGTTCAGCTTCAATCGATACATAGCCGTCCTTCTCCACGAATGTGTAAGGCATTGGCTTTTCCGGAGTTTCCACCTTGGCAGTCCTCGGCCTGATGTTCTGCTCGGGCTGCTGCCACATAAAGTATCCGATATGAGTCTGGTCCATCATATGATTCCATTTGCCGCCGCTCATCACGTGGTTGTAGTTCCAGGTGAGGACAGAGTCCTTGTCATATAGCTTCTGTGCCAGGTCACCCCAATAATTGGCCTCGGGGTCACCCGCTGCTGCAAGAGCCTTGTTCTTAGCGATGGCGTAGTACATGTCATAAAGATTGGCGGTTGACTGCACCATATAGAGCACCAGTTGGTCGAAAGCGTCCCGGCGGTCCTGCGGCAGCAGATAGTAGAGCTGCATGGCGTCGCGCGAAAGCTGGTCATAATCTTCCTTCACTCTTTCCCACTCGTTGTAGGCAGTGAGGCTGAAGGTCTTGTCATCCAGCAGCTCGGGAGTCATACGGCGGTTGTATTTAGTATAGGTGTCGATAATCCGGGCCGCCTCCTCTGCATATTTCTCTCCGAACTGCTGTGCGCAGAAGGCGAGGGTATGCTTGTGGATGTCTTCAACGGTGAATGACTCAGGGTCCCAGGCGAGACGGAACCAGAAATCAACGGGATATTCCATAGGCTTGAAGTCGCCCACGTTCACAACCCAGATCTGGCGTACGCCATAGTTGTAGCAGAGCTGCATCTGCTCCCAGGTGCGCTCAACCTGGGTGATGTTGATCCACTTGGAGTTACGGGGAGCTCCCACATAGTCGAAATGATAGTACATTCCGTAGCCGCCTGAGCGGGGTTTTGCATCAAGGGCAGGCAGTTTGCGCACGTTGCCCCAGTTGTCGTCGCAGAGCATAAGGGTAACGTCGTCAGGAACCCTCATACCCTGGTCATAATAGTCCTGAACCTCTTTGTAGAGGGCCCATACCTGCGGGGTCTCGGCGGCAGGACGTTTGGTGACCTTCTCGATGATCTTGCGCTGGTCTTTGATGATGTCCTCAAGCAGCTTGGTGTTTGTCTCGCGGCTCATAGCCATATCACCGTCGCCGCGCATACCCACGGTAACCACTTTCTCCCAGTCCTTGGCGCGTTCGATGCCTTCAGTCCAGAACTGCTGGAGTACCTTCTTGTTCTTGGTGTAATCCCAAGGGCCGGTGCCCCTGCGGGTCCAGTCCTTCTGGTTCTGGGCCATAGGCTCGTGGTGGCTGGTGCTCATCACGATACCCATTTCGTTGGCAAGAGGACCATTCAACGGGTCATCGTCGTAGAATGCGCTGTTCCACATCGCAGGCCACATGAAGTTGCCTTTCAGGCGGAGGATCAGCTCGAAAAGCTTCTCGTAGAAGAGGTGGTTGAAGTCACCGAATGTCTCTGTAGCCCAGTTGCCGAGTGAAGGCCACTCGTCGTTCAGGAAGATGCCGCGGTACTTGACTTTAGGCTCGCCCATAGTATAAACGCCGGGTTTGACTGAAACCACCGGGTTTTTCACTGCAGGGACATCTGCCCAATAATACCAGGGCGACACTCCCATCTGCTCCGAGAGCTCATATATGCCGTAAGTTGCTCCACGCTTGTCGCTGCCGGCGATGATCAGAGCTTCATCTACTCCGGCAATGGGGTTGGCCGCAACCGTTATTATGAATTTCTCGTTCTTGCCTACAAGCTCTGAGGCAGGAATAATGCCTTTGTCAAGTATCTGACGGATGTACTTGCTGCCAACCGTACCGATAATGACAGCTTTGGAACCAGAAGGTTCGTTGATAAGCGCAGGGGTCTGCGAGGTAACCATAAAAGCGTCGTTGCGAAGGTTTTCCACGGCTCGCAGGACGCCTTTGTCTTCCTGGGAATCAACAAGGATAGGAGCTGCGCCCTGCCTTGAAATCCAGGTGAAGCCTTCATTGGTGTGGCTGACGAAACTCGTCAGCATCGCAAAAGCAAGAAATAGAAGTTTCATGATGTTGTGTGAATAAATAATTTGCAGTTTACACAAATATACAAATAAAAAAAGGTGACTCTTTGCGTGAGCCACCTTTCTTTAATATATAGATAGATAGTGTCAGGTTACCTGTCGTATCCAGGATTCTGGTATGCAGCCATTTCTTCGTCTGACATATCAAGACCATTGAGCTGGCCTACAGGGATAGGACGCAGATAGTGTTTCTTCTGGATGTCACGTTTCCACTCCTTCTCCATAGTGTCGCCCTTGTTGTAGTCTTCACCCATCAGATAGGTAGAAGCCCTTTCGATCCAGGTCTGGGTACGAACAAGGTCATACCAGCGGCGATACTCTGCGAAGAACTCGCGGCTGTACTCGTCGAGCAGCCAGTCGATGGTGATGGTGGCAGGGATTTCTGCTACCAGTTCTGCGCTGTAGTCACGGCTTACGGGTTTTGCAACGAGTGCGGTACCCTCGGCAACAGAGTGAGTCCACTTGCCGGCGCGTGCGCGGATGACTGACATCAGCTGGTGAGCTGCAGACTGTCCGCCGGAAGCGCCCTTGATGGCAGCCTCGGCTGCTACGAAGTAGAACTCTGCGAAACGAGCGATGACGTTCGGGGTCGGGTTGCCGATGTTGGTCTGGCCATAAGAATCGTCAGTTTTGAGGATACCCTTGTCGGTAGAACCGGTAGTCAGCCAGATAGACCTCTTCCAAGGACCTACGAAGTTACGACGGCCGATGTGGTTGTACTCGATTACGTATGCGTTCTCGCCAGGCATTGTACCTGCACCGAACGAGTTGGCACCGTTTGCGGCAGCACCGCGGTCAGAAGGATAGCTTACAGTACCCTTAGGCTGGTTGGGGATGAACTTCAGGACAGCTGCGTCTTTCTCGAGTTTCTGACGCTGTGCACCATAAACAGTCTGACCTTTGATACGGGTAGCGTTCTGCTTGTAGGTCATGTTGAAAGTAACGTCGAGACGAGAGTCGCGGAGGTCAGCGAAAGTGTGGTAGAACACGCCGTGAACCGGAGCCATACGGGCCCAAGGACGACCGTAGCCCTGTTCGCCGGCACGACCGATTGCCTGTGCCTTGCCGCCTGTGAATTTTTCCTTGCCGTCTTCGATGGTAGTCGGCTTGTCATCAGTGGCGATCTGCAGGTTTGTGTAGTTCGGGTTCATCATCCAGAATGCTGAGTTCTGACCGTCACCGCCCTGATATCCGGTAAGACCGGATCCGTTGTATTTCTCATTGGCAGTAGTGTAGTCTGCGAAGAGAAGGGCTTCCTTAGAGTAGAGGTTTGAACCTACCCAAAGGTCGTAGTATGTATCTTCAAGAGCGTAAGGGCCAGGGTTGTTGATACCTGCCATTGCAGTGTCATAAGCCTTCTGGAAATAACCGGGAGCCTTAGAAGCGCTGCGGCCTGCTGCTGCGGGATAAGTCGGGATATCCTTGGGATTCTCGTTCCACCAGGCATAGGTCAGGTAAGCCTTGGCAAGATACAGACGGGCAGTATTCTTGCTGACAGCACCGGTCTTACGAGGAGTCTCGGGAAGGTTTGCAACTGCGAACTCAAGGTCAGGGAAAATACAGGTCTCATAAACTGAGTCTACAGGAGCACGGCGTGAGTAGGTACTCGGGGCTGAGTTGAATTTAAGATTACCTGAACCGAGATCCAGCGGAACGCCTCCGAAAGTCTGCACAAGGTAGAAGTAATCCATACCACGGAAGAAACGGGCTTCGGCAAGAAGTGAAGCTGCTACGCCGTTGGCCTCGCCGTTCTCAAGCACACCGTTGGCGGTGTTGATGGCACGGTAGCAATATGTCCACATAGAAGAACAAGGGTTGTTTGAAGCTGACCACTGGGTGTCGTTGATGTTCATATCAGCGATCTTGTGGCCTGAAGTGGCTGACTCTGCCCAGGTGAACTCGTCGGTACCGGCTTCCTGATGGTCGATCATGACCTCGTGGCCGAACAGTTGCCTCAGATGGACGTACATATATGCAAGACCACCTTCTACGCCCTTGTCACTGTTGAAGTAACTGGGCTCGTAGATCGTTTTGGGATGCTCCTCCAGTATCTGGCTGCAGGAAACAAGCACAAACACGAGTGCTGCTAATGTTGCAAATATTTTAATCTTTTTCATATTAATCATAATTAGAATGACAGGTTGATACCAAGGAGGTAGTTGATAGAGTTAGGTGTACCGGTAGCATTCATGCTGTATGCACCGCCGTTGGTCATAGGACGGATGCCGGTGGCCTTCATGAACGGTGAGTAGATAACGAACGGGTTCTGAACAGTTGCGTAAAGACGGCAGTTGCGCAGACCGATGTTCTTTACAGCCTTCAGGTTAGCAAAGTTGTAACCGAGGGTGATGGTGTTGATCATAATGTTGGTTCCACTGTAACGTGAAGCGGCGCCCTGGTGGATAGGAGAGTCATCGTCTTCAGCAAGTCCGCCGGGAGCGGGCCAGTGTGCGCCAGTGTTCTCGGGAGTCCAGTAATCTACTACGAGGTTACCGCGACGTCCTGACAACTGGTTAGAATATGAGTGGTGAGTGTTAGAGTGGTAGATACCGCCGATCTGGAAACCGCCGACAACGTTCAGGTCGAAGCCCTTCCAGGTCATATTGGTATTGAAACCACCCTGGAGAAGAGGTTCATAGGTCTGGATTACCTTGTCGGCGTCACCGATAGGACGGGTAGGAAGGCCATTCTCGTAGTCGCCAAGATATTTAACCTTGATCATACCTACGTTTCCTGATCCCTCGAGGATCTTGCGTGCATCTTCCTCATCCGGCTGGAAGATGCCGTCGTATACATAGTCACGGAATGAGTTGACGGGATAACCTACATACCAGTTGTTACCACGGTTCTCTTTCTGGCCTGAAGCCAACTCTACGATTTCGTTGTGGTTGTGTGCGAAGTTGATGCCGGCAGTCCAGTTGAAGCCGTTGCCACGGTGCTGAACGAGAGTTCCGTTGAGGGTGAACTCAAGACCGTTGTTCATGGTTTTACCTACGTTTGCAGTGTAGCTGCCCACACCGGCGGTCGGAGGAAGAGCCACGCTCTGAAGCAGGTCGGTAGTGAGCACGTGGTAGTACTCGATGGTACCGTTCAGGCGGTTGTTGAACAAAGCGTAGTCGACACCGAAGTTCCAGGTCTCTGAATACTCCCAACCGAGGTTGGTGTTAGGAAGTGATGATACATAGTAAGCGTCGATCATATCGCTGCCCATATTGACGTATGATGTGCTCAGACGTCCGAGGGTAGAGTAAGCGCCCACGGCCTGGTTTGAAGTCTGACCGTAACCTGCGCGGAGTTTCAGCATGTCAACCCAGCCAACGTTGTCCATGAAGTCCTCGTTGCTGATGTTCCAACCTACAGATACTGCAGGATAGGTGTGCCACTTGCGGCCTTCGGCAAGACGTGAAGAACCGTCTGAACGTACCATTACGGTAGCCATATATTTGTTGGCGTAGGTATACATTGCACGACCCATCACTGACATCAGACCGGTGTCGGTGTATGAACTGCTCAGCGAAGGAGTACCCTCAAAGAACTGCATCATGAAATACTGCATGTAGTCGGCACCGGTGTGGGTGATTGAGTAGCTTCCGCTTGAGTTTTCAGTTCTTTCAACTGAGAACATACCGGTAAGGCTCAGGTTGTGTACGTCGTTGAATGTACGGTTGAAGGTGAGAAGGTGCTCGAGATCCCAGCTGGTATTTACGCCGTGTCCGCGTGATGCACTTGCGGGGTTGGTCGGGATGTTGCTGAGGATTCCTTTGCCACGGAATGAACCGTTGTCATTCATACGGACGTTGGCACCTGCATTCAAGCGGTATTTCAAACCTTTGAGGAACGGAGCCTCGACTTCGAGGTATGCAGTGTTGTATGCTGAATAGGTCCTGTTGTTTCTTACGTTCACATCCTGTACGTCATACATCAATGAACGGGTCTTGGCGATGTAGTTGTTATCCTTAGGCATCACGAGACCTTCGCGACGGGTGTTGCCTGATACGTTTCCGAGAGCGGGATCGATCCAGGGGTTGATCATAGGGGTCAGGTCGGTCTGTGCACCGCCGGCATTACCATAGCTCTTGTTGAGACCCATGTTGGTAGAGAAGCCGAAGGTGAAGTATTTGCCGATTCCCTGGTCGATGCTGGCGCGGATGTTCACGCGGTCGAAACCTTCAGTCGGGATATTGGACTCTTCTTTATAATAGCTGAGACCGAATGAATAGTGACCTCCGTTGGTACCGCCGGTGACGGTCAGGTTGTTCTGGAGGGCAAAGCCGGGCTCATAGTAGATAGCCTGCCAGTCAGTGTCGTACAGATCCCTGTTCTCATCGGGGGTATCGTTGTACTTCTTGGCGAGGTCACGCATCGTGGTGTACTGTGCAGTGTTCATGTAAGGGAACGGAATCCACTGCCTGTAGCTGGCGTAGCTGTTGAAGCTTACGCGTGCAGGCTGTCCCTGCTGGCCGTGCTCGGTGGTGATCATGATGACACCGTTGGCACCGCGGGAACCGTAGATTGCGGTTGATGAGGCATCCTTCAATACGTCGATGCTCTTCACGTCATCGGTGTTGATATCCTGGAGTGATCCTGAGAAAGGAATACCGTCCAATACGATCAGAGGGTCGTTGCTGGCAGAAAGCGAACGGGTACCACGGATACGGATACGTGAGGTTGCACCGGGTGAGTTTGAAGTCTGTCTGAACTCGACACCTGCGATACGGCCCTGAAGAGCCTGGGTGATGTTACCCGCAGGGATCTGCCTGATCACATCCTGGCTTACAGAAGAAATTGATCCGGTAACGTCAGAACGTTTGGCAGTACCGTAACCGATTACCACGGTCTCCTCCAGCATCTCCCTGTCCTCTTCGAGAGTGACGTTGATGGTCGTGCGGTTGTTCACAGCCACCTCCACGGTCTTGTAACCGATGAAGGAAACCTGCAAAGTCGCGTTGGAAGGAACTGTCAATTGGAATGCTCCGTCGGAATCGGTAGTGACACCGTTGAGCGTACCTTTCTGAAGAACACTGGCGCCGATAACGGTCTGGCCGTCGGTGTCCTTCACAACTCCTTTAACTATCACGTTCTGTGCGAGCGCGCTCCAGGTGAAGGCGCAAAGCACAAAAGCAACTGACAGTAACTTAAAGAAAGTTGACTTTTTGTTGAAGCTGTTTTCCATAAGTAATGCTTTAGTTAATGATTGGTTGTTTTGTTAATTGGTTAATAATTAGGCAAGTATTTTAGTATTATCATTTTTCCTTACAGGTATATAGACTCTAAATCATTATGCAAGATAGCAAAAATTCATACAATGGCAAAATAAAAACGATTTTATTCGTTGCAGAACGCAACGATATTGGCGGCTATGCCTGCCACGAGACGCTTTCTTGCCTCGACACTTGCCCACGCTATGTGAGGAGTCAGGCTCAGCCGCTCGGGATGGGCCATTCTGAGGAACGGATGGTCTGACGGAAGGGGTTCGGCGCCAAACACGTCGAGACCTGCTCCTGCGAGCAGTCCCTCGTCCATAGCCCTGGCCAGATCAGCCTCCACCACTATACCTCCCCTGCCCATATTGAGAATGTATGCCGAGCGCTTCATCAAAGAAAGCTCGCGGTAGCCGATCAGGCCGTCGGTGCGGGAATTGAGTGGAGCGTGGACAGATATGACGTCGCTTTGAGCCATCAGTTCATCCAGGGGCAGCGAAGGATACTCCGAAGAATGGCTGGTACCGGATGTGGAATAATAGCTCACCTTCATCCCGAACGCCTCGGCCACCTTCGCGACGCGGCCGCCGATAGTGCCGAGTCCTATTATACCCATATCCTTCCCGTCAAGTTCGCTGAAGGCCATATCCATACAGGTAAAGCTCCCTGATCGGGAATATCGGCCGTCCTTGACGAAACAGTCATAATAGCCGTGTCCCTGGATAAGCGTAAGAAGATGCATGAATGTTGTCTGCACTACGCTTTCCGTAGAATAGGCAGCGACATTGCGTACGGGTATGCCGCGGGACTCTGCATATGATACATCGATGTTGTTGACACCGGTGGCCGCCTCGCAGATCAACCGGAGCTTGGGAGCAGCATCGATCTGAGGTTTTCCAACCTTTATCTTATTGACGATGAGCACCTCGCAGTCGGAGATGCGCTCAAACACATCTTCGGGCTTCGTACTCTCATAGCAGACCAGCTCGCCGAGGGATGCGATCGGTTCCAATGAAACATCCTGCCCGAGAGTGGCAGAATCAAGAAAAACTATTTTCATCAACAGTGGCTGCTATTTTTCTTTCCTAAGAAGTTCGTCGAAATATGCGATTGTGCGTACAAGTCCTTCACGAAGAGGAATCGTAGGTTCCCATCCCAGCACGTCGCGGGCCTTGTCGATAACGGGTTTGCGCTGTGTTGGGTCATCTGAAGGCAAAGGCTCGTAGACCAGCTTCGACTTCGAGCCGGTCAACTCGATCACGAGCTCCGCTAGCTGCTTGATGGTGAATTCGCCAGGGTTACCTATATTAATAGGACCTGTTACATCGTCGCCGGTAGCCATCATCGCGATGAAGCCCCTGATGAGGTCGTCGCAGTAGCAGAAACTGCGGGTCTGGCTGCCGTCTCCGTAAATCGTGATATCCTTGCCCTTGAGAGCCTGTACAATGAAATTGGAGACTACGCGGCCATCGTTGGGATGCATATTGGGACCGTAGGTGTTGAATATCCTGACCACCTTGATACGTACGCCGTTCTGGCGGTGATAGTCGAAAAACAGGGTCTCCGCGCAGCGCTTGCCCTCGTCATAGCACGAACGTATGCCGATGGGATTCACGTTGCCCCAGTATGACTCGGGCTGAGGATGCACGGATGGGTCTCCGTAAACTTCGCTGGTCGAAGCCTGGAGAACCTTCGCCCCGGTCCTCTTTGCCAGTCCGAGCATATTGATGGCACCCATCACTGAAGTCTGCACGGTCTTGATCGGGTCGTACTGATAGTGTATCGGCGATGCCGGGCAGGCAAGATTGTATATCTCATCCACCTCGAGGTTGGCAGGTTCCGTGATGTCGTGGCGGAACAGCTCGAAATAGGGATTGTCAAGGAGTTTGATGACATTGCGCTTGCTTCCGGTGAAGAAGTTGTCCATACAGATGACTTCGTTGCCTTCCTGAAGAAGCTTTTCACAAAGATGGGAGCCGAGAAATCCGGCTCCGCCCGTAACCAGAATTTTTTTCATCATTCAAATATGCGGTACACGAAGGTACAAATAATATTTATTATTTTTGTGGTACATCAAAACAATTCAATGTCCTATTTCTCGATTATCGTTCCGGTTTACAACAGGCCCGAAGAAGTCCGCGGCCTGCTTGAGAGCCTCGTCGCCCAGAGCTGCAAGGATTTCGAGCTTGTACTTGTCGAAGACGGATCCGACATCCCCTGCGAGCAAGTCGCCGAAATCTACGATGGCAAGATCGACATCAAATACTACTATAAGAACAATGAAGGCCGCAGCGCCGCACGCAATTACGGCCTCGAACGAGCCACCGGCGAATATTTCGTGTTCTTCGACTCGGACTGCGTCATTCCTGCGGACTATTTCAAATCATTGAAGGAAGCCCTCGGCAAGGAATTCGTGCCCTGCTTCGGAGGTCCCGATGCCGCCAGCGAAGATTTCACCGACCTGCAGAAGGCCATCAACTTCTCGATGACATCCTTCCTTACCACCGGAGGCATCAGGGGCGGCAAGGTGCAGATGGAGAAGTTCGTACCGCGCAGCTTCAATATGGGATTCGCCCGCGAGGTATGGGAGAAGGTCGGAGGTTTCCGCGAGATGCTTGCCGAAGACCTCGACCTGAGCACCCGCATCCGCAAGGCCGGTTTTGCATCAAGGCTTATCCGCGAAGCCTTCGTCTATCATAAACGCCGCGTCAGCCTCAGGCGCTACGCCAAGCAGATGTATATGTTCGGCACCGGACGCATCGGGCTCAAGCAGATTTATCCTGAGTCCCTGAAGGCAGTACACTGCCTGCCGGCACTGTTCGTGCTTGGCTGCATTTTCCTTATTATTTGCTCTTTCTGGCGGTGGTGGGCCATCCTCCCCATCGTGGTCTACGCACTGTCCCTCTGGCTCAGCGCTCTGGCTTCCACGAAGAGCCTGAAGATAGCCTGCCTGTCGGTCGTGACATCATTCATACAGCTGTTCTGCTACGGATACGGATTCATCAGGGCATACATATGGGAGATACTGCTCGGACACGGCCGCAATGTGAAAAATGAATTGAAAATGAGGAGGGAATCCTAGCCTATGCTGCTGCAACTTCAAGACGAGACCATACTGGTGCCGCTGTCTTTCGCGGAGCCTGACATAATCACGGGATATACTATGGATGATCCGGAAAGGAAAGAGCGCTCTGTCAGATGGCAGGATGTCACGGCTTTTATGGGATCCTGCAATTTCGCAGAAGACGGAGAGTTCGAAGTCCTGTGCAAGAACGGCATGAGGCTTGTCCCCCTGCAGTTCGGCCGTCCCTGCGACGCCGCCACTGAAGAAGGAGGTCCTTCAGACAAGATCTACGGTTACCGTGCCGACCAGATCGAGACCGACATCGTCGGCAAGCGCCTGATACAGCATCTGGCCATTTCGGACATAGAAGGCATCCGCGGCAGTTATCGGCTATCTCCCTTTATCAAAGATATATTGTAGACATTATGGAACGCGTCACCATCATTCCGGCCGAAAAAGCCTATGACAGCTGGATCGACCGGAAGTTCATCCCGGAAGGGAAAGACAAATACCATATCCGCAACACCCAGGCGAAAGAGCCGGAAGGCGGATGGCGTCATCTCACCCAGAACGAGATGGCCATACTCATTCGCAACGACAACACAGCCAATGACTGGAACTCCATACTGGTGGGTGCCGATTTCAATCCCGAAGTCATCCGCGACAACAGGTTCGCAGGCTTCGTAAGGATAGGCAACATGACTGACGGCATTCTGCAGTATCACGACCTTCAGCTGCCCATCGGCATAACTGACAGCTACATATGCTCCTGCGACATAGGAAGCAACGTAGCCATCCACAACGTCAGATATCTGAGCCATTACATCATCGGCGACAACTGTATGCTTTTCAACATTGACGAGATGTCCTGCACCGACCACTCGAAGTTCGGCAACGGAATCGTGAAGGACGGCGAGCCCGAAGACGTCAGGATATACCTTGAGATAATGAACGAGACAGGCTGCCGCAAGGTCTGCCCGTTCGATGGAATGATAGCTGCAGACGCATATCTTTGGGGCAAGTACATCGACGACACTCCGCTCCAGGAACGGCTCAAGGAACTGACCCAGAAACGATATGACAGCCGCCGAGGGTATTACGGCACAATAGGGAGCAAATGCGTCATCAAGAACTCATCCATCATAAAGGATGTCAAGATAGGCGAATGCTGCTACATCAAGGGCGCCAGCAAGATCAAGAACGTCACCATCAATTCGTCAGACAAGGAGCCGACGCAGATCGGCGAAAACGTGATAATGGTCAACGGAATCGTCGGCTACGGATGCAACATCTTCTATTCGACGACCTCTGTACGCTTCATTCTTGGCAGCAACAGCAAGCTCAAATACGGCGCTAGGCTCATCAACTCGTTTATGGGCGACAACTCCACCATATCTTGCTGCGAGGTGCTCAACAACCTCATCTTCCCAGCCCACGAGCAGCACCACAACAACTCGTTCCTGATCGCTTCGCTCATAATGGGCCAGAGCAACATCGCCGCCGGAGCCACCCTGGGATCGAACCACAACAGCCGCGCCAACGACGGAGAGATCGTAGCCGGAAGAGGATTCTGGCCAGGTCTGTGCTGCAGCATCAAGCACTCCTGCAAGTTCGCGTCGTTCACCCTGCTCGCCAAGGCCGACTACAACCACGAGATGAACATCCCGTTCCCGTTCGCACTCATCAGCAACAATGCAAAGCTCGACACCCTGGATATAGTTCCGGCTTTCTGGTGGCAATACGACATGTATGCACTGCAGCGCAACAGCTGGAAGTTCAACAACCGAGACAGCCGTGTACGCAAACTTCAGAACATCGAGTTCGATGCGTTCGCCCCCGACTCGATGGAAGAAGCGATAGCCGCAATGAAGCTGCTTGAAATCCTGGTTGCCAGAGCATGGCATAAGAAAGAAGGCAACAGCGGCCCCTGGACAGATCAGGAGCTCCGTGCAAAAGGCCACGAACTGATATGTGGCCCGAGGGAGGAAGTGGATTCTCTTGACGTCACTGCAGAAGGCATCGAGAACAGCCGCCGCAAGGTGCGCATCCTCAAGGCCTACGATTCTTATCACGCATACAGCGACATGCTCGTCAACTATGCCATAGTCAATGTCCTGAATTATCTCAAAAATCATCCGGAATCGACTCTGGCCTCGATCACAGAGAAGTTCGAAGGCGAACGACGCAGGGTATGGATCAATTTCGGAGGCCAGCTGATGGTCAGCGAAGACGTAGACAATCTCCGCAAGGATATCGTGGACGGCACCCTTGACAGCTGGGATGCAATCCACACACGCTACAACGAGATCTGGCAGCGCTATCCGGAGGACAAACTCCGCCACGCCTACCTTTCTCTCCGTTTCGTCTTAGGTGCAAAACGCATCGGTCCTGACGAATGGGGGCAAGCCCTTGCTCGCGAGATAGAAATCATCCGCTATATCGAGAAGCAGGTGACGGCATCCAGGGCCAAGGACTATGAAAACCCGTTCCGCAAGGCCACGTTCTCGAGCGACGAAGAAATGGTCGCAGCATACGGCCACCTCAACGACAATTCCTTCATAAGAAAAGTCGCAGATGAGGCTCCTTCAAATATCAGGATGATCGAGTCGCTACTCGCAGGCGATTGAGTAATCGTCCAGATAGACGATGTTCTTTGTGGCCTTGTTCACGTATCCTCCCCAGGGTGACGGCTTCTCGTAGTGCATGTTGGACTGGAGAAGTTTCATGTCGAAATCGCCGAGGGAGCGGTTGAAATGCTTTCCGTATTTGCGCAGGGCCTCTGTAAAATAGTTGGTCAAGTCATAACCCTGAAAAGCGTACGCACCTGGTTCTGTGTTGAACAGAGCTCTGTACTTGAACACGAAATCCCTTACTTCAGGGCGTGAATAATCCACATAATAGCCCAGGCTGAAATGCATGCTTACGTTCTGGTAGGCTTCGAGTTCGATGGTCTCGAAGTTCCTCAGCCGGTTGCTGCCGTATCCTACTATGTCGTAGCGGGATGACAGCAGGCTGATGTTGCGCACTGCGTCGCTGGCAAAGGATTCCTTCTCGGAAGCGATGATGATATGGTTGGTCTTGCTGCTTGAGAGATATGAACTGCTGAGGGTCGCATCGATCCTGCGGCCTTCCAGAATGCCGTAGCTGAATGCCTTGAAAGGAATGGACGCTCGAACGAGGGCTGCTTCGATCTGCTTGAAGTAGAGAGAGTCGCTGCCTTTCTCCCGGATCACGATTACATTGTCCTTTGCAGTAGATGTGAAGTCCATGGACTCGACGAGCCTGGCTATCTGGTTGTCTGCAGACACCGGAGCCTGGATAAGGCTGGGATTGTCCGCCACAAGTTTCTCGGCCTGCTGGTCCATCGGAGAGATGAGCGGAATGCCGCGCATGTTGCAGTAGTCTACGATCTTGGAAATGTCGGCGCTCATCACAGGTCCTATCACGAAATCGCGGTCTCCCAGGAACTGGTCTGAAGCAAGGGCGCCGATATTATTGGCGTATTCCGTAATATCAATGACCTTGAGATCGGCACTGATGCCCTGTGACTTTATGCGATCCAGGGCCAGAAGCACTCCTGAATAGAAATCAAGGTAATTTGACGAGGGAGAACTGCTCTTTGAATTGAAGGGCAGCAGCAGTGCGATCCTGGCCTTGCCCGTGAAAGGCTCGTTGAAGAAGATGTCATCATACGGCTGCGCAGGTTCTTCCTCGGCCGGCTGGATATCTTCGACGACGGTTATCTCATTCTGGTCGACTTCCTCGGCATAATCGCCGTTGACCTGCCTTTCCACAGCGTCCTGATAGTTGGCTGTGGGTATCCTAAGTATCTGGCCTGTGCGAAGGTCAACCCTAGTGAGGTGATTCGCCCTGATTATTGCTTCCGGGGAAATCTCATATTTTCTGGCAATGGAATACAGAGATTCGTACCATTTCACACGATGGGTGGTATAGCCCTCCTCCTTCTGCTGGTCAGACTGGGACTGAGGCTGCTGTACGGCCGTCGATTCGGCCTGTGCCTGAGGCTGAACCGCATTTTCGGATTCGATTTCGCCATGGAACGGAATGTAAAGATCCATACCGGCCTTGAGACCTGTTTCCAGAGCTGCCCGGTTCGCCTCATATACTTCCTGCTGGGTTACTTCGTATGCCCTGCAGATGGAATACAGTGTCTGCTTGGGCTGGACTTTATGCACATAGAACCAGGAATTGTCCCTCTGCGCCCTTATGCTCGATATCTCGACGGGAACTATTTCATATGAGGGATTGACCTGCGCAGATGAAAGCGCAGGAAAAGCGAGCATCAATGCCAGTAAGATTGTAAGCCGTTTCATAACAACTGCTGTTAGATGACAAGACGTGAGAGCATATTCCTTACGTTGCCTTCTATCCTGTCCACCACGTCGTCGTAGGGCTCTTTGTCAAATTTCTTGCCAGTTATGTTTTCGTACAGTTCGATATAGCGGTCTGATATTATTTCCACCCTTTCAGGTGTCATCTCGGGAACTTTCTGGCCTTCCTTGCCCTGGAAACCGTTCTCCATAAGCCATTCTCGCACGAACTCCTTTGAGAGCTGACGCTGCGGAAGCCCCTTGTCGAAGAGTTCCTGATATGTATCAGCATAGAAATAGCGTGATGAATCGGGAGTGTGGATCTCGTCGATGAGATATAACTCGCCGTCCTTCATACCGAATTCATACTTGGTGTCCACAAGGATGAGCCCCCTCGATGCAGCCACCTCACATCCTCTCTGGTAGAGAGCCAGTGTGATTTCCTCCAGCCTTTCGTAGTCGCGGCGCGACATAATGCCGCGTGCGATGATTTCCTCGCGGCTGATATCTTCGTCGTGCTCGCCGATTTCGGCCTTGGTGGTCGGAGTGATGATGGGTTTCTCAAACTTCTGGTGTTCTCTCATCCCGTCGGGAATCGGAACCCCGCAGATCTGCCTGGCACCCGCCTTGTAGCTGCGCCACGAACTGCCGGTGAGGTAGCCCCTGACAATCATTTCCACAGGCAGTCCCTGGCATTTGTAGCCAACGGTCACCATAGGGTCGGGTGAAGCAATCTTCCAGTTCTGCACGATATCCTGGGTAAGATCCAGGAAGGACGACGCTATCTGGTTGAGAACCTGCCCTTTATATGGAATTCCCTCAGGAAGTATTACGTCGAATGCTGAGATGCGGTCGGTGGCGACCATCACCATATACTTGTCAGCAATCGAATATACGTCCCTCACCTTGCCGACATACTTCGATGTCTGCTTCGGGAAAGCGAATTCAGTACGGGTCAGAGCTTTCATTATTTGTTCCTGTTGCGTATGTATTCTTCGTTCAGGCCGCGGGTAACTTCTTCGGTGATGTCAAGGACCTTGCTGCCTTCGATCACTGCATTGGTAGAAGCGTTGGTGGTGAGGATCAGTGCGAACTGATGCTCCTGGTTGTATTTCTCCAGGAAGGTCTTGACTGCGTCATACACCTGATTGTTCAGCACGAACTGTTCTTCCTGAAGCTCCAGCTGCTTGTTGTTGGCTTCGTTCTGGAGATTCTCCTGACGCTTGAGCAGATTCTGCTGCTGCTGTTCAGCGGCGCTTCTGGTCAGCAGGCCTTTGTTTATCTGGTTTTCAAAAGATTTGGCGTCATTTTCGAGCTGACGGCTCTTCTTCTGGAGTTCATTCTGGCTTGCCTCGTATTTGCTCTGGAACGCAGACATAAGGTCGTTGTACATATCGTAATTCATCAGCAGCGAGTCGATCTGGATGTATACGATGTCGCCTGCAACGGCAGTCTGTCCGGCAACGGGCTCTGTTTCAACGGGCTTTTTCTCTCTGGTAACGAGAGTGAAGATAAGTGTTGCTGCAGAAACCAGCAGTGCCAGGCACGCAAGAATAAGGGATGTCTTTTTCATAAAATTATCTGTTTCTAATTATTAATATTATCGTGTGTTTATTCAAGTTGCTTCAGATAAGCTTTCACTGAAGCCTCCAGGCCCATATAAAGCGCATCACATATCAAGGCGTGGCCTATCGACACCTCGTCCAGCCAGGGAATGCATTCGTGGAAGAACTTGAGGTTCACAAGGCTGAGATCGTGGCCGGCATTGATGCCGAGTCCGCAGTCGCGGGCTGTTTCGGCAGCTGCGACGTATGACGCTACGGCTTTGTGCGGATCGGCAGGATACTCCTCGGCATAGCCGAAAGTGTAGAGTTCCACGCGGTCGCATCCACAGTCTGCGGCATGTTTCACCATTTCAGGATCCGGATCCACGAATATCGAGCAACGGATACCTTCCGAGTGGAACTGCTCGCAGACAGTCCTCAGGAAAGCCTTGTGTGCAATGGTATTCCAACCAGCATTGGATGTGAGCGCGTCGGGGGCGTCGGGAACCATCGTCACCTGTGCCGGTCTCGCCTTCATCACGAGGTCGATGAATTCTGGAGTCGGGTTGCCCTCGATATTGAACTCAGTGGTAAGGACCTGTTTCAGTTCGAAGACATCGGCGTGACGGATATGCCTGCCGTCCGGTCTGGGATGCACTGTAATGCCCTGAGCACCGCACTTCTCGATAAAAAGCGCAGCCGACACCACGTTGGGGTTGTCTCCCCCGCGTGCATTGCGGATAGTCGCAATCTTGTTGATGTTGACGCTTAAGTTTGTCATTGTAAACTGCAAATGTAAAATTTTTTAGCAAATTACTCTTTATTTGGTACATTTGAAGCCCCGAATTATATAATAATTATTGTGTTCCGATGAAAATCGCGCTGTTCCGCAGGGAAGGCTCCCACATAGACGAAACCAAACTCAATTATCTTGCCGGCAGACTGAGCGCCCTGGGTGCTGACATATACAGCTGCACGTCGGCAGACGTCGATGCCATAGCCGACGACACTGACCTGCTGCTGTCCCTCGGCGGTGACGGCACGTTCCTGGCCGCAGTCGACTGTCTCAAAGGAAGGCAGGTCCCGGTGGCAGGCATCAATTTCGGACGACTGGGATTCCTCACGACCGCAAAGGTCGACGACGGCGCCAACGGCTGGATAGAAGACCTGGTCAACGGCAGGTTCGACATAGAGCCGAGACTGTTGCTCCAGGCGTCCGGAGTAGAGCTGCCCGAAGGCGTACATCCCTATTGCCTCAACGAATTCTCACTGATGAGGCTTGGCCCTTCGATGCTTCAGATAAGCGTATCCATTGACGGCAAGGCCCTGCCCGCCTATTGGGCCGACGGTGTGCTGGTCGCCACCCCCACAGGCAGCACCGCATACTCGCTGAGTGTCGGCGGCCCCATAGTGGCCCCAACCACAAACTGCCTGATAATTTGCCCTATAGCCCCTCACAACCTGAATGTCAGACCTATAGTAGCAAACGCCAGTTCCACCATCGAAATCAGTTTTTCAAGCAAGGACAACACCGCCAGCATGTCGGTCGACAACCACAGTTTCAAAGTCGGATCCGGCGCCGGCGTCACACTGTCACAAGCCCCGCACAAGGCCCTTTACGTCACGCTGAGGGATATGAGTTTCGTCGATGCCCTGCGCGACAAGCTGATGTGGGGTGATGACATCAGAAACACCAAATAGAATGGTACCCGCACACGTATCTATAATAATGGACGGCAACGGCCGCTGGGCCCAGCAGAGGCACCGCGAGCGCTCCTACGGCCACAGGGAAGGCGCAGAGAGCATCCGTGCCTGCATCGAGGCCGCAATGGAAGCAGGCGTAAGATATCTGAGCCTGTATACTTTTTCAGAAGAGAACTGGAACAGGCCCGCAGAGGAAGTCCGAGGCATAATGAATCTTTTTATGTCATTCCTTGGCAAGGAGAAGGAGAACCTCAGGAAAAACGGTATCAGGTTCCTGACGGTCGGCAACCGCAGCCGCCTCTCAAAAGACATCCGGGACGGAATCGCCGAGGTCGAGAGATACACCGCTGACTGCGACAGGCTGACCCTTGTGGTCATGTTCAGCTACAGCGGAAAGTGGGATATGGTGCAGGCCGTCAACAGATACAGGGAAGACATTGCCACCGGCAAAGCCGATCCTTCACAGGCCCTTGACATTGCCGGATTCGAGAAATACATATCTACCGCAGGGATACCGGATCCCGACCTGCTGATACGCACCGGCGGAGAGTTGCGCATAAGCAATTATATGCTGTGGCAGTGCGCCTACAGCGAATTCTACTTCACCGACATTCTTTGGCCTGATTTTCGCAAAACCGAGTTCCGTAAAGCTCTGGACTCGTTTGAAAACAGACAGAGAAGATATGGGGAAATCAATTAATAATTGTAAATTTGCGCCAATTATTCCGCTGATGAAATCTCTCAGGTCACTGTTCGTATTATTCGCATTAATCCCGTTTGCTGCGTTTGCCCAA
>JAEEGK010008864.1_pt1 | contig 23659 bp, 21 predicted proteins | sample 8958771 | NCBI WGS metagenome assembly JAEEGK01 (sample SAMN16246547, study PRJNA631951) | gut metagenome | biome: gut microbiome; feature: rumen; material: SC-attached | host: Bos | place: Iran: Karaj | collected 2018-10
GAAGAAGAAGCGTATTCCACACATAACAACAATATTAGAAAAGCTCCCGAATCAAGTGATGATGACTTTAGACCACTCGCGGAAAAACTACCTGAATGGATTGCCACCACTTTAGCGGAAGCCAAGGAGAAAGATAAATGATTAAATTACAACTTAACAATCAAATGAATGATAAGGTGATTGAATCCTATCAAAAAGATGTAACAAGAATTAACAAGATGATCGATGAAAAAACCGGTCCTGGAAATGATTTCTTAGGCTGGGTCGATTGGCCAGTTAATTACGATAAAGAAGAAGTTGAAAGAATCTTAGAAGATGCTAAATATGTCAGAGACCATTTTGATATCTTAGTGGTCTGTGGTATCGGTGGTTCTTATCTTGGCGCTAGATGTGCCTTAGAAGCACTTAATGGTTTAAAGAGTGATGACAAACTTGAAATCATTTTCATGGGTCAAACATTCTCTCCTAACTATGTTAGCCAAGTCCTTAAATACTTAGAAGGCAAGAACTTCGCAATTAATGTCATCTCTAAGAGTGGTACTACAACTGAAACAAGTATTTCCTTTAGATTATTAAAAGAATTACTCGAAAGACAAGTTGGTAAAGAAAAAGCCAAGAAAGCTATCTACGCCACAACCGATAGAGAAAAAGGTGCTTTAAAAACATTATGTAATCAAGAAGGCTATGCCACATATGTTTTACCAGGCAATATCGGAGGTCGTTATAGCGTTCTTACCGCAGTCGGTTTATTCCCACTTGCCGCAGCCGGTATTGATATCAAAGCTATGCTTAAGGGCGCTGAAGAAGCAAGAGCAGTTTATGATAACGATGATTTAAAGAACAACATTTGTTATAGATACGCAGTTACAAGAGACTACATGTTAAGACACGGAAAACCAGTGGAAATGTATGTCACTTATGAACCACAAATGACACAGATCAGCGAATGGTTAAAACAATTATTCGGTGAGTCTGAAGGCAAAGAGAAAAAAGGTTTATTCCCAGCCAGTGCAACATTCTCCACAGACTTACACTCATTAGGTCAATTCATCCAAGATGGTACACCACTATTATTTGAAACAATTCTTAATGTTTTAGAACCAAATAGTGATGTGAAAATCCCACATGATGATGCTGACTTAGATGGTCTTAACTACTTAGAAGGTAAAGACTTAGCATTCGTTAATCAAAAAGCCTTTGAAGGAACTCTTAAAGCACACGTTGAAGACGGTGGCGTTCCATGTAATGTTATCTATATAGATAAATTAGATGCTAAAACACTTGGTCATCTCTTCTACTTCTTCATGAGAGCCTGTGCGATGAGTGCTTACTTATTAGACATTAATCCATTCAATCAACCAGGTGTGGAAATCTATAAGAAAAACATGTTCCATTTGCTCGGTAAAAAGGGTTATTAATCTCTATAATTTCTAAAAGAAAAAGACGCCTAAAAATTTGGGCGTTTTTTCAATTGACTATATATATTTATAAGTGATATATTATTTAAGCGCATGTTTTAGAAAGCGCGAAAAATTCCAGTTGGATGCTTAGCTCAGCTGGGAGAGCATCGCCTTTACACGGCGGAGGTCGGGGGTTCGAGCCCCTCAGCATCCACCACAATGCGCAAAAACCCAATTTTGGGAGGGTAGCGAAGTGGCTAAACGCGGCAGACTGTAAATCTGTTACCTCCGGTTTCGGCAGTTCGAATCTGCCCCCTCCCACCATTAAGGTTTATTGGGGTGTAGCCAAGAGGTAAGGCATCAGACTTTGACTCTGACATTCGTTGGTTCGATCCCAGCCACCCCAGCCAAAAACTTCACTCTCTAGCTCAGTCGGTAGAGCACTTGACTTTTAATCAAGGGGTCCGGAGTTCGAATCTCCGGAGAGTGACCAAGAGATGCCCAGGTGGCGGAACAGGTAGACGCACAGGACTTAAAATCCTGCGGTAGCGATACCATACCGGTTCGATTCCGGTCCCGGGCACCAACTTGAAAAATTCTGGCGATTAATTCGCCAGTTTTTTTGTACCTTAAATTTTTTCGTCATTTTTTTGATAGATGCTATAATACTGCAAAAGGAGTTCATAATATGAAAAATAAGTTTATTCTCATCTCTGCATTATCATCTATAGCTCTTGTTGGCGCTTCCACTGCTGCATTAGTTCTAAGCAATAATGGATTAGCCTTTAATAGAGTTAGAGCGGGCACAAATGATTATTCCGTTACAATTGATAGAGATTCACTCAGATATGACGGCTTACTTGGTCATTATGTATCAACAAACAAAGGCAATATGATTAGATTCAGCGTCAATAATGGCGAACTTTGTGATTGCGAGGATCCAGCAGACCAAGCTTTAATTCCATCTGATGGATTATGTTTCTTAAGAGGCAATGGCGCAGGTATTTATTTCTACTCTCCATTCCAAAACATCGCTTATGTTGAAACAGTATTTGAATTTAATACCGTTTCTACTTCCAACCATTTAACCATTAACTTCAGCGCATCCTCAGGTCAATTTGATAACCAACAAACATTTGCTTCTGATGCCTCTGATAGCGGAAGTCAAATCATTCCAGCAGTTGCTGAAGATAGATATATTTCTTATTGGTTTACTTGTAATGAAGATGATAGCTTGGCCATCATCAAATCTATTAAGGTTGTCTATAGTTGCCAATAGAATAAGAAATCTATTAATAAAAAAAACACTGGCGAGTAATCGTCAGTTTTTTTACACATTTATGCGTATGTAAGATTTTGGTATATTTTTTTCGTGTAGAAATTAGTTTATATTATATATAAGAAAACACGAGGTTATTATCATGAAACATTTGTTAGTTGTTAACGGCAATGCTGGTAGTTTTACACCAGAATTCGAAGACAAGATTAATGAATCTTTTAAGGGGCTTGATTACGAAGTATACAAGACCACTGGTCCAAGATCTGTTATTCCTTTCTTAAAAGAATATTTAAAGAAGAATAAAGATCTTGTGAGAGTTTATGCTTGCGGCGGTGACGGAACAGTTCACGAAGTCGCAAACGCGATTGTTGGATTTGACAATGTCGAACTCGCAATTGTCCCAGTCGGTACCGGAAACGACTTTATTAAAATATACGGTGGAAAAGAAAAATTCTTAGATTTCAAAAAACTCCAAGAAGCAAAAGCTTCTCCAGTTGACTTATCTAAGTTATCTTCTCCAGATTTAAAAGAAGAAATGTATTCCATTAACGTCATTAACTTTGGTTTTGACGCAATTGTTGGCGCAATGGGTAACTATTATAAAGAACATGGTTTACCAGAAAAAGCTGCGAAGAAGAATATGAATCCATATGACTATGCTTTAAAGAATGATGCGATGAAACATGGTCGTTTCAATGATATTGAAGTATATGCAGATGGCGAAAAACTAAATGAAAAACAAATGCTCTTAGCGACATTAGCACAAGGCCAATATGTTGGTGGACAATTCAAGTGCGCACCTAAGAGCGATAACACCGATGGTTTAATCGATGTCTGTGTCTTAAAGACAATGACATTCTTAGGCTTAGGTATGATCATTGGTACATACACCAAAGGTAAACACTTAGATAGAAAGAGAAAGAAAATCGTCTATAGACGCGCAAAAGAAATCAAGATGGTTTCTCCAAAAGAATTTGACGTCTGTGTTGACGGTGAAATGATTAAAGGTAATAACTTCACAGTTGAAGTCGTTCCTGCAGCGATTAAATTAGTTATTCCTGAATAGGATATTATATGTTTCTAGAATTAATTTGCTTCTTGTGTGGCGCTGGTTTAGCCATTTTAGGTTGTATGCCATTTGGCTTCTGGGCAATCCAGAATTGGTGGGATTTTTATCGTCCAATCGTTTTGTATGTGGCAGGATGGGTTGCCGGTATTGCTGTCTTATTCTTAATTGAATGGATCGCTGGCTTATTCGTCAATCAAAAGAAACCATATGACCACGTCAGCAAATGGGCGAGATTCTGGTTTATGTCTGGTGTTAGATTTATTACCAATCACGCACACATCTGGGTGGAATATAAAGGCGTCAATAAAATGCCTACACACGAGAAATTCCTTCTTGTTTGCAACCATAGAAGTAAATTCGATAACTTTGTTATCACACAAAAATATGGCAAACTTGATATTGCCTTCATTATGAAGAAAGAAAACGGAAAGATTCCAGTGGCTAAACAATTAATGCCAGGTATGTGCTATATATCCGTTGATAGAGATGATAAACTTCAATCCCTTGAAGCATTCAAACGTGCAGCTTGGTTAATTGAAAATAATGTCTCATCAGTTGGTGTCTTCCCAGAAGGTACAAGACAAGAAACAGATCAATTAGGTGAATTCCATGAAGGCGTCTTCAATATTGCAATTCACACAAAAGCGCCAATCGTAGTCACCGCGATTAAGAACACATACAAAGTTCATAAGAGATGGCCATGGCTACCTACAAAGGTAAGATATGATGTAATCGCTGTTATTCCATATGAGGAATACCAAGATATGCCTGCTAAGGCACTTAGCGAGCGCATCAGAAATATGATGCAAGAACACATCAACAGGATGTAATTAACGGACCACTATTGTGGTCCTTTTTTATTGCTATTATCGATACATATATGTAAGATATGTGTATTATGGAAAATGAAGTTTTAGAAATAGTTAACAAAGTATTTAATAATCAAGGAACAATTCTTGAACCACTTGTCGGTGGAATGATGAATAAATCCTTTATCGTGGAATACTATAACGACAAATACGTTTTATATATTTCCACAGACCAAGCTAATGAAATGGTTGATAGACAGCTCGAAAAAGATAATCAAAAGTTAATCATTGATTTAGGTCTTACAAGCAAGAATATCTACTTCGATGTTGAAAAAGGCATTAAAGTTAATGAATACATTGAAGGTTCATCTTTAGATAAAGCGGATTCTTACGATTCTAAAAAAGTCGCAGAATTACTTAAGACCATGCATGAAAGTGGCAAATTATCTCGTGAGAACTACGAACCATTTAAAAGATTCATTGCTTACGAAGATGAAGCTAAGACATTTGGTGATAACTTTGAAGCCAATTATCCAGTCTTAAGAAAAGAAATCTTCGATAATAAAGAATTCTTAGAAAGCCAAAAGTTAGTGTTATGCCATAACGACGCACAAAAGAGTAACATCGTTAAAAGCTCTGATGGTAAGTATTATCTCATCGACTTTGAATTCATGGGTAACAACGACGCAATCTACGATATCGCTACATTCGGTAATGGCAAAGTTAGCGAAGGATACAACTTATTAGTGGACTACTATAACGGAAATCCAACCGCTGATCAAAAGAGAAGATACTACTTATGGAGAATCTTCGTGTCATTGCAGTGGCATAACGTCGCGATTGTGAAGCATTTTAGAGGAGAAGGTAAAGTTCACGGCTTTGACTTCTTAAAGGTCGCAGAATTCTTCTTTGCTAACGCAATGGACGCATATAAAGGTCTAAAAGAAGTTAAATAAAAAGAACCAGCACGATGAGTGTTGGTTTTTAATCATATTTATAAACATTTTATTTTTATTGTGCTATTATCTTTACCGGTAATTTATTATGGATGACACCGAGAAGCTCATTATTGCAACATTAGATAAGATTAGACACTTCTTACAGAAAGATGGCGGAGACGTCATATTTGAGTCCTTTAAAGATGGAATTGTCTATGTGAAGATGATTGGTGCCTGCCAAGATTGCATGTTCGCTAATAATGACATCAAAGATTTAGTGGAAGTCATTCTTCAAGAAGAAGTTCCTGGTGTCTTAGAAGTTAGATTAGCGGAATAAGACAATAAACACTTAATACTGGGGTGTAGCCAAGCGGTAAGGCAGTGGACTCTGAATTCACCATTCACTGGTTCGATCCCAGTCACCCCAGCCACGATTATAAAAAGTCAGCCGATTGAGCTGACTTTTCTATTTTATAGAAGGATGTTTTCTTTTCTATTAACGACGACATAACCTTTGCGGTTATATACATCTTTACGGTTATAGGTGATTTTGCCACCATCAGGTTCGACGAATAAGCCACCGGCTTCTTCAACGATGATTTGGCATGCACCTGTATCCCATTCTTTTGTACCTGCGGACATACGGTATGTGATTTCCGCAAGACCTTCTGCAATTCTACATGGTTTTAATGAGGAACCATATTTCATTACATGTTTGATTTTATCGCTGTGTTTTTCGATAAGTTTTAGTTCGGTTTCATTTGTGTGGAACACACTCATTAAACAAGTTAAGTCTTCTAACTTATCATTAACGTGGATTTTAACATCTTTTCCACCCATGCGGTGATACGCACCATTACCTTTACTAGCGAAATAAATTTCACCGGTCACTGGCACAACAACAACACCAACAACTAATTCATGTTTGTAAGCGAGTGCGATGTTTGTGGTGAATCCACCATCTCTAGCCACGAAATCTTTTGTGCCGTCGACTGGATCGACAATCCACACATAATCGTTAGATAATCTTTCATCATTATCTTCGGATTCTTCAGTTAAAAAGGCATGTTCTGGAAATACCTTATGGAGGTGTTCACGGATGATTTTATCCGCGGTCTTATCCGCAATAGTAACTGGAGAGTTATCTTCTTTGATTTCAACATCAAATCCTTTTTCGTAAATCTCCATGATTTTGACACGGGCTTTAAGGCCTGCTTCAATTGCGGCTTGTAATTCTTTTTCCCACATAATTATTTATGCTCCTTTTGATAATTCAAAATGGCTTCATCACAATCTTTAATAAGTTTTGCAACTGTCTCATCACTCATATCATCGAGTGTGACACCCGCTGCTAGGAAGTGTCCACCGCCACCATATTTAGAGACGATTGGTTGGACGCCTGGACCGCTACTTCTAAACTCTGCGTGGCATGTGCCATCTGCGTTCTCACAGAAGAAAGCCCAGATTGGATAACCGACTACATTTGATAATAAGTTAACCATTGTTCCGGCCTTGCTTGGTGAGACTCTTAAACGTTTTAATGTTTTGTTTTTGAAGGTTAGATAAATAACGCCAGCTTTTGTTTTCTTGTAATTGTTAAAAACATACCCCTTAAACTTAAGAGCGGACTCAACAGTAAGGTTCAAAATATCGTTAATTGCCTTAGGATTTGCACCGTTTTCGCATAAAAATGCTGCTTCACGGAATGATAATGGGAAATCTTCGATATATTGGAAACGACCGGAGTCGGTAAGAATTCCTAAGAATAAAGCGTTAGAAATTGTAGGATTAAACTTCCATCCGCATTCTTGCGCCATTTGGACCAACATTTCCGCACAGCTATTGGCGTGTGTATTGATAACAAACTTGCCTTCTGTGAAACGGTAATTTTCAATATGGTGGTCAATCTTTATGAACTCTTTCGCAGTGCTAACACGAGCATCTTCCATACGTGAACAATCGTTGCCATCGACTAAGATAGCGAGTGAATTTTTGATCACGTCATCGCTGACTTTATCCATCTCTCCTATGAGGTCAAAGAAACGGCGAAGTCCACTACCAACTGCGTATACTTTTTTGTTTGGGTAGTTAAGTCTAATTAATTCTCTTAAACCGATTTGACTGCCGTAGCAATCTCCATCAGGAAAAATGTGTCCGAAAATAACGATCGAATCATTTGCTTCTATGATTTGACGTAATTCTTCAAACATTATCTATCCTCGCGTGGTTCTTCGCTTTCAGATTCTTCGGATTCTTCTTCCTCAGATTCTTCTTCGTCTTTTGGTTCTTCGAAGGCTTTGTTGTATTCTTTCTCGTCTTCGTCTTCATCTTCACCGGCGTCTTCTTCTTCATCAACTGTGGCATAGACATCTTTCATATCGATATGAACTTTATCGAATGAGTGACGTGTTCTTAAATCCCAGTTATTTTCGCCTAATGTAACGAAACGGCCGTCTAACATTAAGTTGGTGTAGAAAGAAGAAATCTTTCTGGCGGCTAATTCTTCGTCCATTCCGGATTCTTTAACAACATAAGCCCATAAATCTTTAAAATTTACTGGTTCTTTGCTTTGAGAAATGCAATCGAATGCATAATCTAATAATGATTTTGTCATGTGTATACTCCTTCTATTACATGCGTTCTGGTGCACTGACTCCAATTAAATCGAGTGCGTTTTTCATCACAATCTTACTGGCTAAGCATAACGCTAAACGAGAAGATGAGAGGTCGATGTTATCTCTGTCGATAACACGACATTCTGTATAAAATCCATGGACTAGCTTAGCTAGGTCATGAATATAATTGGTAATTTTATATGGCGCTCTTTCTTTTGCGGCATCTATGATGACGTTAGAGAAACTAGCTAAGTGTTTTAATAACGCCATTTCACTTGGTTTTTCTAATAACTTGGCATCTTCATCAATTTTGATGTCTTTACCTTGTTCGATAATGGAACATAATCTTGCGTGCGCATATTGTGCATAGTACACAGGATTATTGCTGGATTGTTCAATCGCTAAGTCCATATCGAAGTCTAAGTGACTGGATGGTGCGCGCATAGCGAAGAAATAACGCATTGCGTCCACGCCCACTTCTTCACATACATCACGTAATGTGATCGCATCACCACTACGTTTAGAGGCTTTGTATTCAACACCATTCTTTAAGAAACGGACCATTTGCACGAGTGCGATATCAAGTACATCCGCGCTATATCCATGCATCATGAGTGCGCTCTTCATACGATTAATGTATCCGTGATGGTCTGCGCCTAAGACGTCAATCAATTGATTAAATCCACGGGACATCTTGTTAACGTGATAAACGATATCAGGCAAGAAATATGTGTAATCACCATTGCTCTTAACGATAACTCTATCTTTGTCATCCAAGAATTCAGATGTCTTTAATAAGGTAGCGCCATCTTCTTGATAGGTATATTTGATTAAGAAATCTAATTCTTTTTCAACTGCACCATTACTACGGATGACTTTCTCCGAAGAGAAGACATCGTGTTTAACACGGAATAATGCTAAGTCTTCAATAATTCTATCGAGTTCAATTTTCATGCCTTTTTCTTTAAAGAAGTCTAGGGCATTTTCTTTATTTAATAATGAATCTCCATATTCTTCTTTAAGTCTTGCGGCAATATCGTGAATATCTTGTCCGTTATATCCATCTTCAGGAATCTCTTTTTCGATACCAAATAAGTTCATATATCTGGCTTGGATAGATTCGCCTAAGTGAGTGATTTGGTTACCAGCATCATTAATGTAGTATTCTCTTGTAACTTCATAACCTGATGCTTCAAGTAGTCTTGCTAAAGAATCACCAACTGCTGCACCTCTTGCGGTACCAACATGTAAGATACCTGTTGGGTTAGCGGAAACGAATTCAACATTAACTTTTTGACCATTCTTTGGTAATTTACCAAAGTTATCTTTTTCGTTAATAATCTTCTTAACGATTGGTTGCAAGGAATCGTTCTTCATAAAGAAATTGATAAAGCCAGGACCTGCAATTTCTATATGATCAATTCCATTCATATCTAATTTTTCAATTAAAGCATTTGCGACTGCCACTGGAGGCATTTTTAAAAGTCTACAATTTTTCATTGCAGCATTTGTCGCATAGTCTCCATGAGCGGTATCTTTACTATGTTCGATAACGATATCATTTAAAGATACTTCCACTCCGAGTTCGGAGAAGGCTTTTTGTATATTAAGTTTTAAGCTTTCAATAACATCCATAAATTTGACCTTTTATTATAATCATTACATTTAAGAGAGCAAAGAATTTATTCTTTTTCTTTTAATAAAACAATAGATTCTGCTTTCACTGCTAATTGCATGCCTATGGCATCCATCTTTTCATTTGTTCCTGCTTTGACAGAAACAGCATCTAATTCAATATTTAATAACTCAGCAATATTACTTCTCATTTGAGGAATAAATGGTTTGAGTTTTGGTTGTTCTAATGTGATAGAAATATCAACATTATTCACAACATATCCTTTATCTTCCATCATCTTCACAACTCGTCGGACAAGGATTGCACTATCAATGCCTCGGTATTGAGGATCGTTGTCTGGGAAGTGACTTCCTAAATCACCTAACGCTAAAGCGCCAAGGATTGATTCCGCTAAAGCGTGGTAAACGACATCACCATCTGAATGGGCGACTTCGCCTTGCCAATGTGGAACATCCACACCACCAAGCATTAACTTATTTCCGTGTTGTAAACGATGGATATCACTTGCAAATCCAATTCTCATATTACTTTCTCCCAGAAACATTAAACTTGAAGAACATGATATCTCCATCTTTTGGATAGTATCCTTTACCTTCAGTTCTTAACTTGCCAGCTTCTTTAACTGCGGTTTCACTACCGAGTTCATGAATAGCTGCATATGGATAAACTTCCGCACAAATAAATCCTCTTTCAAAGTCGGTATGAATAACACCGGCGCATTGAGGAGCGGAGGAATTGTTTTTAAACGTCCATGCTCTACATTCATCTGGACCAACAGTAAAGAATGTGGAGAGGTTTAATAATCTATATGTTGCTTTAATAACTTTAGTTAAACCAGATTCGGTGACATTTAATTCTTTTAAATATTCGTCTCTTTCTTCTGGTGCGAGTTCAGATAATTCACTTTCAATCTCACAAGAAACAGGAATAACCTCGTTATTTTCTTCGTGAGCGTATTTCACTACTTTTTGATAGTTTTCAGCATTATCTAAATCCATTAAATCTTCTTCACTAACGTTAGCAACATAGATGATTGGTTTCTTTGTTAATAAGTGGTAACTCTTAACATAGTTTTCTTGTTCTTCACTTAAAGAAACAATACGAGCAGGTCTACCTTGTTCAAGAGCGGCTTGAATAGGAGTTAAGATGCTCATTTCTAACATAGATTCTTTGTCTTTTTGAATTCTTGCTTTATTAACAATCTTATCAATACGTTTATTAACAGTATCTAAGTCCGCCATAACGAGTTCTAAGTTAATAACTTCAATATCTCTAATTGGATCAACGCTACCCTCAACGTGAACGATATCATCACTCTTAAAGCAGCGGACAACTTCAACGATTGCATCACATTCTCTAATATGGGATAAGAATTGGTTACCTAAACCTTCACCTTTAGAAGCACCACGGACAAGTCCTGCGATATCGTAGAACTCCACTGTCGCTGGAATGGTTCTTTCAGGTTTAAATAAGTTAGATAAAAAAGTTAAGCGTTCATCTGGAACGTTAACAACACCTGTATTTGGATTGATAGTAGCAAATGGATAGTTTGCTGCTTCAACGTGTGAATTCGTAATTGCGTTAAATAGAGTAGATTTACCAACATTTGGTAATCCGACAATTCCTGCTTTTAATCCCATAACATAACCTCTTTAGTTCCTATGTATTATACGAAAATGGCATTATATAAGCAAACAAAAGTATTTTGTTTATTTAATAATGGGTGTTTCTACTGCTTTAAAGCGGTTAAAGGATCCAGTTTATTTAACTTAAAAGATATAAATACACTTGAGGCAATCGAGACAATTAAAGCGAGCAAAAACATATATAACAAGGACAAAGGATTGAATATATATGAAAAGGTTGTTCCCATTTGTTTAGCCATCTCTCCGTTAATAATAAAAGAAGTTATAAATAGTTCGATTGAAGACATAGCAAAAGATACAAGACACATTAGCACACTATGAGTTAAAGCAAACTTGCCCGCTTCTCTTTTACTTATTCCTATACATCTAACTAAACCAATATCCTTTTTGTTTTCTAATATGTACAGATAATTACAAATTGATAGAAGCAGAGTAGATATGATGATTGAAACAATTGAAAAGCACATTAATGCGATTTCGATATAAGAACAAACCTGATTAACACTTTTGGTTATATCGCTCATTGGTTCAACAATATCGTATTCTGGGAAAGCTCTTTTTAGTTCGGAAACTGTCTTATCAATGTTCGTAGAATTTGGTAGGTCCACCATGATTGAATTTACCCCCAAATTGAACGCCGAAACACCTAACATTATTTGGAAAAAATTAAGTGTCCAAAACTCATCATGATAGATAAGATTTTTATCAGAATTAACAATACCCACAACAGTTAAATCTAATATCTTAAATTTACGAATTATTTCACCATCTGAATTTCGAAATTGAGAGACCAAATATCCAAGGTGAAGAGGTTGGTCAAGCACTGTATTTTGAAAGATATTTTTAGCCATTTTTGAACTAATAATAATCTCATCAATTGTCTTTGGCTTTCTTCCTTCGTCAGGATCAAAAGCTAATACATTGAAGTTGACACCGCCAGATAATGATTGAGAGAAATGACCGCATAAAACATCATCAGGTAAATTGATATTTTCATTAATAGATGCAGTCAAAGAAATACTGGTATCAATAACATTATCAAGGGATTCTTCATTACCAGAAAAATAGATAATATTTGAAAATCCATACATCATATTTGCAGGGTAAATTGCATAACCACCTAAAGAACCATAAATAGGGTTACATATATTATCATCGATTTGTTGGAATAATTGGAGATCTGATGCCGGAATATTAGTTAAAGTATTATTAAAAACAAGCAACTTTTGTATATCTTTTGTTGCAGTTTCCTTATAAATACTTGGAAAATACGTATTATTTGCAATCTCAAAAATAAAGGCGTTATATTTAGGGTCTTTTCTGATTAACGACAAATAATTATTCATATCACCTTTGATTTGTAGGTAGTATATTTTCTTTAATATCCAAGGTAAGGCTGGTAAAGACGTAATATCATCACTACTTGGAAATCTCATTCTTTCTTCAAACATATATTCATTCCACATATGATTCGTGTGATAAATCCCTGGTTGAGTTTCTAAAGTGAACGCAACTACTTCAAAGATTTGTTGGTCAGAATATTGCCAATGTTCATTAGCAAAATCGAAGTACATTTTTAACTCATGAGTTTGTAAATATCTTGATAAGGATGTGACAGTTCTTTCTATCTGAAGTTGGTAACAAATTGTGTTCACCATATCAATAGTTAAAGACAACACAACTTGATCATTTCTGAGGTAAGAAATTTCCTCTGGATACATGTTTAATGGGCGTTCAATATCAAGCCATCTAAACTCATTAATTTGTCTTGCGGAAACACCATTAATCGGAACTCGATATGAAGTGTCGCAAAGATATAAAAAATTACTATTCGGAAAGAACGATTCAAAGTCATTAAAATAAGTCACTCCAACATCATGAATAAGGTCTTGATTGGACTCCACTATATCCATCACTTCATAGTAGCTTGCGGCATATTGTCCATAGATAGATTTGTCATTACTCTTTTGGGAGATTGTTATTTTGTTTTCATCAATAATCTGTGAATATGCATTTTTAATATTGGAAGAGATTGCACTAGATAATGATGTTGCTAAACCGACACCAATTAATCCTAAAGACGTTATTCCATTGCATATCATCGTTCTCCACTTCTTTTGTTTAATCGCGCTTATTGTGTGCCTAACAAGAAAAGATAAGGGAACACTAGATTTCTTAGATGAATAATACTGTTTAGATACAGGAATATACTTTTCTTCCTTTTTAATATCTTGGTGGAATATATCTTTGATATAGCCATCTTCCATCTTCACAATTTCATCAGCATACTCTTTAGCGAGTTCTTCATCATGAGAAACCACAACCACTAATGCACGTGAAGAAATCTTTTGAAGTATGTTCATAACTTCATGAGCGTTTTTACTATCTAATGACCCGGTTGGTTCATCCGCTAAAATGATTTTTGGTGAATTAACTAAGGCTCTAGCAATGGCTACTCTTTGTTTTTCACCGCCACTTAACTTATTAACCCTTTGTTTTATGGATGACTTTAATCCAACCATATTTATAAGGTCAGAGCATTTCCTTAATCTAGTTTCTAAAGATGCATTAGAAATAGATTCCAAAGGAAACATGATGTTGTTTAATACCGTTTCATTTTCAAATAGCTTAAAGTCTTGGAATATTAATCCAAAGTTTTTTAAACGATATCCATCTAATGATTTTTGATTCATTAAATTGAGATGTCGATTGTCTATAACAACATCGCCTTCAAACTCAATAAGACCGGCAAGGATATTAAGCAATGTTGTTTTGCCGCATCCTGATGGTCCTTGAATAACTATCAAACCAATTCTTGGCAGTTTCAAACTAACTTTATTTAAGACAATACTATCTCCATATCTTTTAGATACATTGCTAATAGTAATCATTCTTCCGATAATTCCTCCTTTGGTGAGATTTTCTTTGAAAAAAATAAAGGTAGATATGTTGAACCCGCACATATCAACAATGTGGAAGGAATTATTATTAAAAAGGCTAATAAAGGAATGAAAATCATATTCATGAATCCTGTTATGCTTTGGATAATAAAGTTAGCTAGTAGAGCTAATAATGGAGAAAGAACAAAAGAAGATATCAAAGATATCAAACAGATAAATAGGTTCTCATAAAAATATATAGAGAATATTTCTTTCTTATTCACACCCAAGCAAGTGAGAATAGCGCTAGTCTTCTTGTCTTCCGTATAAGATGAAAATGAAATAATGCCTAATATTAAAGTTGTTCCCACTAATGCAATCATTAAGAATAATTCCATTCCTAATGTGGCTGCGGTTATTAAATCGAACAAAGCATTAGCTACAGTAATAGAAGGTGAGTCAATCTTTAAAGGTTCATTTACTTTGTTGATTAATTCATCAAGTTGAGGATTGTTACGGTAGTCTTTTAAAAAGAGTTGATAAGAGTATGAAGATATCGGATCATTCTCATCCGAATCTAAAAGCGTTTGATACCAAGTTATCTCTTTGTTTTCTTTAGAAGATAAATTCACCAAAAGTGTCTCTTTTAAATACTCCTTAATAGTTAAATAAGAATAATAAAGTTTGGGTGTCGCTAAAAAACTAAGGTCATCCACCATTCCGACAATCGTAATTTCTTTATCAAAAACAAAGTAGTCAGTAATGACTTGCCCACTATCTAAATATGAATGATGCTCGTATTCATTATGTACAGTTAAGACCAATCCCAATGGTTCACATTTGAAATCTTTCTTTATATATTCATAGCCTTTTCTATTAACGAGAACTTCAGATAACGTTTCATCAGGCATTCGTCCTTTTAGAAGTAGGCCCTTATTAATGCTTTCATCTATAAAAGAATAAATAGGATTATAAGATAGTTCTTCAAGCTTAGAGTCTCCGCTTTTGATAATTGGATACTTTGATACTAACGAGGTGATGTTTGGCTCAAGATGAAAAGCATCAAGATTATTTTTAGATTTCAACAATTCGTCATTAGATGGTTTTGACATCTTCACCAATGTCATCTTGCTACCAGGTATTTGCTGACTTGTTTCTCTGCTAATTGTGGCTACACCATAATCGATTTGTTTATAAGTCCTTTCTCTAATTGAAGATGTGCTTCCATTAGAAAAACCCACTATTAAAAGAGAAGCGGTTAATCCAATAAACAGAGAAGCCATCGCTATGACATTACGCTTAATTCTTCTAAGAAAATTTGATCTAGAAAGTGACCTAATCCAATGAGACTGCTTAGCTACTTTTTTAGTCTTGATTTTCGCTATTAGTTTTGTATCGTTTTCTATCTGTTTTTGTTCTTCAATTTTGCCATCTTTTATTTGGATTATTGAATCAGCAAATTTGTGAACAAGTTCTTCGTTATGAGATACGACAATAACCAATCTTTCTTTACTGATTTCCTTTAATAATTCTATGACAATGTTTGAATTTTTTGAATCCAAAGCTCCAGTCGGTTCATCTGCTAAGATTATCTCGGGATTATTAATTAGCGAACGCAATATTGCTACTCTTTCTTTCTCTCCTCCACTCAAATCCTTGCACTTTGTGTTATACAGGTTTTCTTTAAAATCTATGGTTTTTAAAAGATTTTTCGCTGCAAATTCCGCATTTTTACGTTTTTCGCCTCTAATCAATAAAGGCAGCATAATATTAAAGATAACTGTTTCATTTTCTAATAAGTGATAATGCTGAAAGACTATTCCAATATTCTTGTTTCTATATATTTCTTTATCTTTTAAATCTAATTTATTGATATTTTTGTTTTTAAAATATACGCATCCATTTGATGGTTCATCTAATAAAGAGATCATATTTAAAAGCGTGGATTTTCCACTTCCAGATTTTCCTAATATAGCCACTAATCCATGATCAGGAAAAACAATAGAAATCTTGTTTAAAACAATACGTTCTTTTCCGTTCTCTAATTTGTATTTTTTGGATATATTTGCAAGCCGTAATAATGACATGATTAACCTCTTGTAGTTTCATATTTTTGCCATGAGTATTGACACAAAGAATTTGTTTTGCTTTAATATGTGCGTTAGTGATTGCTTCGGGCAACCGATGAAAGCCCAAGTTTAGTAGGCTTTACACTAACTTTTTTTGTTCTTTAAATGCTTAAAAAGGAAGTCTTCTATTTCAATTAAGTCTTCCTCTGATAGATGATATTTTTCTAAAAGTTCACCTCGAGTTCTTATTGGATCATTTCTAAGATATTTTCTTATATAAGATTGTTTGTTTTTATCAGGGCCTGGATTTTCTTTCAAAGTTATATATCTCCCTTTCTTTGTGGGATGAGATGTCATTTCCATATTTTTCCAAGTTTTACCATTTTCTGATATTTGGACACTAGGATGCATTTTAGTTCTTCTATTTTTATAAAATTTATATTTAGGCATAAGAAAAAACCCTCCTATTAAATACATAGGGGGGTTCTTTTTATTTTGTTGCAGAATATTTTAGAAATTACATTTTCATTGCGGCAGGAACTTTTGGGAGACCCGGCATTGTCATAACTGCGCCGGTTAACGGAACAATGAATCCAGCACCTGCGGATAAGCGAACTTCTCTAACTGTAATTGTAAATCCAGTTGGGGCGCCTAATACTTTTGCATCATCTGTAATGGAGTTTGGTGTCTTAGCCATACAAACTGCTAAGCCTTTGTAACCCATCTTTTCATATTGAGCAATTTGTTCGTTCGCAAGATCAGTATAGACAACTTCACCAGCGCCATAGATTTTCTTAGAGATGGTTTCAATCTTGTCTTTAATGGAGTAACTATCATCACCGATTGGATAAAGTGCTTTGAAGTTAGACTTTTCAGTTTCTAAGATTTCTTTAACTGTATTAGCTAATTCCACTGCTCCTTCAGATCCTTTTAATGCACCTTCGTTAAGAGCGAATCTATATCCGTTAGAAACACACCAATTCTTTAATTCATTAATTTCGGCATCGGTATCACTTGGGAATCTATTCGCGGAGATAACAACTGGAACACCATAGCCTTTCATATTTTCGGCGTGCTTCTTTAAGTTGCAGATACCCGCTTTCATCGCTTCGATATTTTCATTATCTAAATCATCGAACTTAACACCACCATGGAGTTTCAATGCTCTAACAGTAGCAACGATAACAATAGCATCTGGTTTTAATCCTGCTCTTTGACATTTGATATCTAAGAATTTTTCAGCACCTAAGTCAGCACCGAAGCCAGCCTCTGTAACAACAACATCAGCAAGTTTTAAACCTAACTTTGTTGCAATAACTGAATTACAACCATGAGCAATATTTGCAAATGGTCCTCCATGAACGAGAACTGGGTTAGCTTCTAATGTTTGAACTAAGTTTGGATTCATAGCAGCATGCATTAATTTATAAATTGCGCCTCTAATACCTAAGTCTCTAACTCTAATTGGAGTTTCATCATATGTATAAGCAACAATGATGTCTTCGGTTCTATTTAAGAATTCTTCTTCATCGTTTGAAATACAAAAGATAGCCATTAATTCAGAAGCAACTGTAATTACAAATTCAGATTTGTGAGTAATGGAATGTTTGGAGTCTGCACTTGTGACTGTGATTTCACGTAGTGAACGGTCATTCATATCTAATGCTCTTGTCCAAACAATTCTATCTGGATTGATATTTAATAAATTGCCTTGGAAGACACTATTTTCAATAATCGCAGAGATTAAGTTAATTGTGCTTGTTAAAGCATGGAAGTCACCTGTGAAGTGAAGATTGATATCATCACTTGGAATGATTGTGGACTTTAATGCACCAACAGCACCACCTTTTACGCCGAATACAGGGCCTAAAGATGGTTCACGTAAAATTGCTAATGAGTTAACACCAATTCTTCTTAAACCGTCATGTAAGCCAATTGTGGTTGTGGTTTTACCTTCACCAGCTTTTGTTGGTGTGATTGCGGTAACTAAAACTAATTTAGCATTCTTCTTATCTTTTAATTGTTCCATGATGGATGTGTCAATTTTGGCTTTGTCTAATCCATAAGGAATAACGTACTTTTCTTCGATATTTAATTTCTTGGCAATGTTATAAATGTTTTCCATGTTACTTACCTCACTTACCATATTTTTCTAATAGTTGTTCTTTGCTATCGAACATTTCTAATGAGAACTGATTCTTGAAGAATGTTACTTGTCTCTTCGCATAGTTTCTCGTTCTCTTTTTGATTAATTCTTTACAGTCATCTAACGACAACTTGTTATCTAAATAATCAATGACTTCTTTATATCCAATTGCCGCTTTTGCGGTAATTGATAATTCATATTTTTCAAGGAGTGATTTTACTTCTTTTATAAGTCCTAAGTCAAACATATCATCTACTCTTTGATTAATATTTTCATAAAGAGCTTCTCGATTAGGATTTAACATCAATATTTTCACATCATCATAGATGAGTTTGTGTTCTTGAGATTCGATGCTTCCACTCTTACTGATTCCTTGACTACGTTTGAAAGCGATTGCTCTAATCACTCTTTTACGATTGTTTTTATGGATTGTCTTTGTGGATTCAGGATCAACTTCTAATAAGATTTTGTATAACTCATCATTATCTAATTCTTCTAAGTCAGAAGTATCGACAGGTTCTTCTTCATTAAAGATATAGTCATATAATGACGCCCTGATATATAAACCAGTTCCACCACAAACGATGATGTCTTTATATTTCTTCGATAATTCATCTACTGTTTTGCGGAACAAGGATTGATATTCCATAACGGAGAATGATTCGTTTGGCTTTTTGATATCTAATAAATAATGTCTTTTGTAATATGAATCATCTTTAGATATCTTCGCAGTTCCGATATCCATATCTTGATAAATTTGAAAAGCATCCGCATTAATAATCGGTGCGTTATAAATATCAGATAAGACTTTCGCGACACTAGTTTTGCCGCTACCCGTAGGCCCGCATATTACGTAAATCATGCCTACATAATATCAATAAAAAAATGCGAAGTTAAGTTCGCATTTAATTAATTATATCTTTTATCGCTCTAAGGATTGATTTAGCCTCTTCCATAGCGATGTTATAGTTGTTCACTAATGGATTAGCATTATAGACCGCTAAGAGGTTCTTTCTCTCTTCGGTTTTACCTTCTTTAGCGAGTCGAGCAATCTCGGTTCTAAGCCTTCTTAATTCCTCATCATTTTCCATAAGAGTTTTTAGTCGATAATACTCTTGGATTTCAGGTAAAGAATCAACATCGTTTCTTAGTGATTTTGCTTCTTCAATAATCTTATCCATTCACGATTTCTCCAATCATGGAATAGGTATGAGATTCGGTGATTTTCACATTGATAATTGAACCCACCAATGAGATGTCACCTTTGAAGTGAACAAGTTTATTTTCTTCTGTGTAACCAGAGAGCATATTTTCATCAGTTTTTGATACACCATCAACAAGAACTGCATAGGTCTTTCCAACCATGGAATTTGAGTGTTCTTCAATATGCTTTTCGAGGTGGGAAACAAGCTCTTTAAATCTTCTCACTTTTGTATCCTTGTCAACATTATCTTCCATCTTCGCTGCGGGTGTTCCACGACGTGGTGAATAGATGAATGTAAAGGCGGCTTCATATTGAACAATATCCACTAAGGAGCAGGTGTCTTGGAACTGTTCTTCAGTTTCATTTGGGAAGCCCACAATAATATCTGTGGATAATGAAAGTCCAGGTATTTTTTCTCTCATTTCTTTAACGAGATTTAGATATTGTTCTCTTGTATATCTACGACCCATTCTTCTTAAAATCTCATCATTTCCGGATTGGACTGGAAGATGGATGAATTTCATAATATTGTCGTATTTTGCAATGATTTCGATCATTTTGCTACTAAAATCCCATGGGTGAGATGTGGTAAATCTTAATCTTGGGATTCCGAGTTTTGCCACGGCTTCCATTAGGTCAGCAAAGTCTTTACCTTCATCTAAATCTTTACCATAAGCATTAACGTTTTGACCGAGTAAAGTGATTTCTTGATAACCAGCATCAACGAGCGATTTGCATTCATCAAGAACATCTTGGAAACGTCTGCTTCTTTCTTTTCCTCTGGTATATGGGACAATGCAATATGTACAGAATTTATTGCATCCATAAATGATGTTTACGTATGCTTTGTAATGGTTATTTCTGCAGTCATTTTTGAATTCCACGACTTCGCCTTGTTTTGATTCAATGGAAACGATTCTTTCACCTGTGGTTAAGGCTTCATAAACGAGGTCTAAAAGTTGAGCGATTTCATGGGTTCCAAATAATAAATTTACTTCTGGAAAAGTATCCATTACTCTCTTTAAAATTTCTGGTTGTTCCACCATACAACCACAGATGGCCAAGATAAGATTTTTGTTCTTTTTTCTAAGTCTTTTGAGGTTACCAATTTCACCATAAACTTTATCTTCTGCGTTTTCTCTTACCGCACAAGTATTGATGATAATGACATCGACATTTTCTAAATCTTCAGAATATGTGTATCCGACGTCTTCAAGCATCGCTCTCATGGTTTCTTCATCACGGACATTTGCTTGGCAACCATAAGTACGGATATAGTACTTTTTATCTTTCACGAGTTTCTTTAAATCATCTAAGTGAATAGAATTCGCAACACAAAAATTAGTCACTTCTTTTTTACGAGAAGCAGCTTTTAATAAATCTGGAGTATTAATAATTTTTGTCTTCATATTATTCTTCTTCTAAATAGATGGTGAATATATCATTCGCAAGTCCTGTTTGTTCGTCAACATCAATGACTACTGCGGATAATAATCCTCTACCTTCTTCAGGTATTTCAAATTTGCTCATTAAGCCATACATATTCTTTTTGATGACGCTTTCTTTTTCAAAACCTAATACACCATCAGTGAATCCGGTCATACCAACATCAGATATATATGCGGTACCTTTTTCTAAAATCTTAGCGTCATTTGTTTGCACATGTGTATGTGTTCCAAGTACGGCGGTGACTTTTCCATCAAACACGTACGCGTAAGACTGCTTTTCACCCGTTGCTTCGCCATGAAAGTCGATAATATGGATAGTTGAAGGTTCCATAGTCTCTAATAGCTCTAGCGTGGCTAAATAAGGGGAATTGACCTCTTCGTTAATGAATGCACTACCTAAGATATTAGTTACACGAATGGAAACACCATCTAAATCGAATAAAGCGGTTCCTTCTCCTGGGAATTCATTCTTTAAGTTAAGAGGTCTCACTAATCTATCAACGCGATCAGCGTACTTTGTGATTTCACTTTTGGAGTTATAGTGATTACCTAATGTAATGACATCAATACCAGCATCAATTAATTCATCATAATGATGTTTGATTAATCCTTTACCATGTGTAGCGTTTTCACCATTAGCAATAACGAAATCAATCCCATACTTTTCAACAAGTCCAGGGACTTTTTCTTTAATCATTCTTCGACCAATGCGGCCGACGATATCTCCAATAAATAAAATCTTCAAAATATTTTCTTTCTATGAAATAGATAACTATTTCGCTGTTTCCACTGCGCGGTATTCGCGGATAACGGAAACTTTAATTTGACCTGGATAGGTCATTTCGTTTTCAATTCTTTCTTTGATTTCACGGGCTAATCTAAAGGCACCGATATCATCGATTTTATCTGGGACGACCATAACACGTAATTCACGTCCAGATTGCAAGGCATAGGATTGATACACGCCATCATAGGATTTACAAATCTCTTCAAGTTGTTCAATACGTTTGATGTAGTTTTCGAGCATTTCACTTCTTGCGCCAGGTCTAGCAGCAGATAATGTGTCAGCGGCTTGAACTAAGTTAGCAATAATGGATTTTGCTGGAACATCACCGTGGTGAGATTCGATAGAGTTAATAACAACTTCTGGTTCGCCATATTTCTTGGCTAAACGAGAACCGAGTTCAACGTGGCTACCTTCGACTTCGAAGTCAACGGCTTTACCAATATCGTGTAATAAACCAGCACGTTTGGCTAAGTTTTGATCTAAACCGAGTTCTGCTGCCATCATACCTGTAAGGTAAGCGACTTCCACAGAATGCTCTAAAGCGTTTTGACCATAGGAGGTACGGTATTTTAAACGACCAACATAGTCTAATAATTCTTTATTAATTTTTGGCAAACCGAGTTTGAAGGCGATTTCTTGTCCAGTCTTATGAATGCTTTCATCGACTTCTCTTTTGCTCTTCTCAACGATTTCTTCAATACGTCCTGGTTGGATACGGCCATCTTTAATTAAGGCCTCTAAGGACATTCTTGCTACTTCTCTTCTAATTGGGTTGAAGCAGCTAACGGTAATAACTTCTGGTGTGTCATCAATAATTAAATCAACGCCACATAATTGTTCAATGGTACGAATGTTACGACCTTCACGACCGATAATTCTACCTTTCATTTCATCACTTGGAAGGGCCACTACTGAGACTGTTTTATCCATAGTGACTTCTTGAGCGAATTTCGCACAAGCCATACCGAGTAATTCTTTGGCTTTTTCATCAGCAGTTTCTTTTGCTTCATCTTCTTTGTTTTTGATGTAAGCAGCGATTTCTTGGCTGATTTTGCTTTCTACACGATCCATCAATTCATCTTTAGCCTCTTGTGTGGACATTTGAGCGACCTTTTCAAGTTCAACGATAATGCTATCGATTTTATCTTGTAAGTCAGCTTCTTTCTTATCGACATCTTTAAGACGTCTATTTAATGTTTCGTTCTTTTGTTCAAGAGCGGTTTCTTTTTGTAACAAAGCAGCATCACGTCTATCGATGTTTTGTTCTCTTTGTGAGAGTTTGTTTTCTTGATTAACAACTTCTTGTTTTCTTTCGTGAATTTCTTTGTTGGCTTCTTGTTTCATTTCATACACAGCTTGTTTGCCATCTAACTGTGCGTTTTTAGTAATGTGTTCGGCTTTAATTTCGGCATCACGAATAATCTTTTTCGCGTTGGAGTTGGCTCTTTGTTTCTTAAAAATAGGGATGAATAAAACAATTGCAGCACCTAATAACAAACCAACTATAGGTAAAATTATAAATAATGCTATGTTAAGGCCTTCGTTAGCTAATACTATCATATAGTATTCCTTTCTAAGTCTTTAGACATAAAAATAGTTATTTTTAAAAATATAACTACATTACCTAAAAATCCATAGTATCCCATATGGGTAAGGATTTAGATTATATATATTACAGGACAAACCTGATAATAAAGTTCTCATTAGAGAATATATAGGTAAGTACCTTCCGAC